>Ga0209755_10009718_pt1 | contig 10149 bp, 5 predicted proteins | sample TergutCo191P1_FD_187301 | JGI IMG/M metagenome (GOLD analysis project Ga0209755, IMG submission 187301) | Cornitermes sp. P1 segment gut microbial communities from Petit-Saut dam, French Guiana - Co191P1 (SPAdes) (version 2) | ecosystem: Host-associated > Arthropoda: Insects > Digestive system >...
GACGAAGAATGCGGAAAAGGGTGTGCAAGGAAGAGGTCACTGCCAAATTTAAGGTATTATTGCAGTTTTAACAGGAAGGACTGAGAAAAGAGACAAAAACATCGTGACAGTGGAAATCGCGTCCGAGATTTGAACCGGACACGTCTTCAATAAGCCACAAGCACTGCACGTGGGACCAAATTGCTTCTAAATAACAGGTGTTATATAGAATTTACATCAGGAATAAAATTATGCACAGCGTACGAAAAGGGACTGCATCTGTATTCCAGCAGCATATCTGGCGGGGGTTGGAATTCAAATGAACCTCAAGGTTGACGACTGACCCATGACGTATCAACATGAGACTGCTTAATTTGTTTAAATGCTAGCGACAATTCATCCAACAGTGTCATGGTTCAGGTGGTTAGTTGCCGCCCTCTCGCGGTGAAGGACCGGTTTCAATCGCAAGGCAGTCCATGTGGGATTTGTGGTGGGTAAAGTGGCACGGGGAACAGGTTTTTTTTTCTATGTACTTTGACTTCCTTTGTCAGGATCATTCAACCACTGTCCCTCATGTATGTTTCATTCATCAATCACCGACGCTACAAGGCAGTATTGTAACTTGAAAACAGGAAAAAGATAATTCAATACTGGCATCCCAACCTTCCACCTCCCTTGAGAGTTACCAGCTTGGCAGGGTGACTGAGAACTCAAAAAATAATTTCATCGCTCTTATAAAAATGCCAGCCTAGGACAAGTCGCGGTGTTGACTGGTAATTCGCAAAAAGGGTACTCTTTTTGGGCTACCCTGGGACGGTGGTAACGTGTTCCTCCGAAACATCCATAAATGAATTCCCATCAATGCCGCGTCATATCCAAGAAGACTTTCATTTTCACCACAACGACGTGAAGATCCTCAAATAACAGTACCAACCTAGTTAGAAGCAGACGTATTAAATGATGTAAAGTAATTCGTCGTAAGTTCAGTTACTACCGCGTAAACTGTACATAATAAATACACTTTCGGAAGGGAGCTATAACACGCACAGTTTCGGCATTGTATTATCAACTCCCACTCAGCCAGAACACTAAATTCCAATCTGACGAGAACTTGCCAAAACAACAAACAATAAAAATACTATACAGAATATTCAAGAATGGTTAATCTAACAAACCCTAGTAATTACTACACAAATGGTTATGTGTAACCCAAAAACTCTGCGTTTATCCCACACAGTGTACTTTATGTGATCCGTATGGTACTTACAATCAACAGAAATTATTACTCTACACAGCTGTCACCGATTGGCCTTTATAATGGAATCAAACTGTCTTCTCCGTGCGGTACGAACTGAATATTTACATATAACGTGCATTAATTTTGGTCTTCGGATTTTCCCTGTCAGTACCATTACACCAATGCTCCACACTCATCTTCAACAACCAAGCTACTCTTAACAGAACGACAAACGGACGGAACCTCCGAAAAAAAAGACACTATTTCAGAAATGAATAAACAAAGGTAGAATTCAAAGCGTTCAGATATTTATGGACTGCTACATTTAACGCACCTAAACAGCTATAAAAATGAAAAAAGCGACACACGTAGTGAAATGTTTCAGATTTGGTCAAAAATCATGTGTAGAGATCATCATGGCCACCGTCTCTAGCAGAAATGGGGGGACAAATGTCACATGTGACTTCTGCAGTTCATGCAGGAATGGTACCCGTCGCGCGCAGACTGGACACACGTAACTTGTGAACTTGAAGTGTTCCTACGTAAATCTCAAGTTCTGATGGCAAATCAAAAACGTCCTGCTCAAACCGGAACAGTTGGCACATCAATCCAAATATCAATACAGACAATGTCCAAACATACTATCATTTTTCAGGAGTGTTCAAGCAATTCCCAACTATTTTTATACCACACCCGGCCCGGTGGCGCTCAACGTGTGGTGAGGGGCGTTAACTGAACTTGAATGACGTCTAAGAGACGTAAAAGGTGTAACTGAACCAAAATCCAGTACTCTTAGTAGTTAGAAATGATCCAAAATTCAGCAGGTTCAACAGGTGGATATGGCCCAAAAGATTTCGAACAAACACACAAAGAAAACATTTCCAGTTTCACATCTGTCATCCTACGTAAACAAGACGCATGTACTTCACCCCTAGCTAAACACCAGTCGTCTCTTTAGGCGCGATAGCAGAATTGCGACTATTAGCTTCGTTTTGCCTGTCCGTCCGCAAGGAACTCGACTTTCAATTGACGGATTTTCATGAAATTTGATATTTGAGAATTTTTCGAAAATTTGTCTAGAGAATTCAAGTTTAATTAAAATATGACAAGAATAAAGGGTACTGTACATGAAGATCAATGTACGAGTATGATCATATCTCGCTAAACTACTCTTAGAATGAGACATGTTTCAGACAAATTTGTAGAGAAAATCGAAACACACATTTTTGTTTACAACGTTTTTCGGAAATCGTGTCTTTTATTAGATAACGTGGAAGAGCACTGTAGAGCCGGACAGGCCACAGATGAAAATATGACGCATATGCATTGCATGCTGGATACATAAGGCTACAAACACACAATTGGAATTTGTAATACTTATTGGTTTTCCACTGCAACAATAGTTGCACGCACGCGCCTCAATGTCACGTTATACGTACATTGTCCGTCTTGTTTACACTTGTTCAATAAATATATTCGTACGTTTAACAGGCTACCTCCTCCATGTCCAGCTGTAGCATAGATGGTACTGATCAGGAAACAATCGATACCAACTGTTAACTGAAATCGAAGTGAAAGGAAATGTTTTACTCTGCTAGTTAAGTGTTAAAATAAATGCAGCTAACTTGTCACGAACCGGTAAGCCTATACGAAAATATCTGTGGCCGAACTGCGCCGCCCGTTGGTTTGCTACAGCAAGAAAAGTCACCGCCTAAGACTGTAAACGTTCTTTCACTGCGCGTATTTCGTAAGTTGCTCCCTAACCTGTCTCATTTATTTGGAAACCACGACACAAAGCGACTAGAAGGCGCAATGCAATTTGCTGTGTAAAATTTTAATATGTTCATTAATGTTATTTTATTATTAATATCATAACATTTTTCTGAAGAACCTGAGGCAAGCAACAAAAAAAAAAGTGGTGACAGTCGTGTCTCGGCCGAGATTCGAAACGGTCACCTTCCGAAAAAATGTCACAGCATCACCACTGCATCCATCTACTTGGTACTGAGGAGGCCTTCCACGTGTCCGAACCCGGCTGTCGGGCCACCTGGGGCCAACCCGGCCCTCTTCATAGTCCAGGTTCGGGCTTTATTCCAATGGTACCAATCAAAAGTTGTATAAAACATTTCGGGCATTCTCAGATCGTTCTCTTTACATGAATGAAAAGTTACTTGTACAAGCGATTATCAAATGCCATTGACACACAAAATTAATAACTAGCATAAATGTACTGAGCTGTGACGTTACTCTTACGTTGCGAATTGACCACAGAGTTACGATGAGACTGAACATGCATGTAATGAGGTGCATTGAAAATATATCTAAAGAGTGATGTAGGGAATTTGAGTTTTGTTAACCTCCGGAAACACCCACGTTTTATTTTCTCGTGTATTTTCGTATCTGCCCATCAGAAAAAAATTTGAGATAACAACATCTTACACATTGATGTCCGATGTCTATGTGCCGCTTCTCAAACAACACAAGAATGTCAGACAATCTTAAAACCATCTTTCAGTAATTCATCACAATATTGGAATTTATGCAACGATCGTAACATGTGTTAATGGCAGGCTAGAGCAGAATGTAAAGAAATCGGGCTCTATTCGGGCTAGAATTAAAGATATTTGGGCTTCAGTAGGGTACAGGTAACACATCTGACGGTAATTTTCGAAGTGGGGCCGGAGATAACCGTTCATAGCGCTACGACACCTTGCTGCAGATTATTTGTTTGTGCAAACGGCCGTTTGCAGCTACGTCGAGGGCTACACGTGTGTTTAATGAACAGAAAGAGCTGGGATTGTTCTTTGTTTGACTAACAAGACCAGCGCTGATTTACAAGTGTATTTGCTGCACGTTAAACACATGGAATGCAGAAATGGATACGACTTCGCGGCTATGAATGTACGCGTTGTCAAGTGAAGTTAAATGCAATTATAATACTACAGAAACAAATAAAATTAGAAAGCGTTTCGAAAAATCAGTAACATAATCAGTTAATAGTAGGACCCACAGAGAAGTAACCTGGCAACGCTGACAACGGTACAGTATTTGGAAAGGCTAATTCCCATGTAACTTAAAGACAGCAGCGTCAGACACATGAGGGATCTGGTGATAGGATGATGAGACGCCAAAGATTTGGGAGGAAGTGATTCTGGTCTGTTTTTAAATAACATCTTAGCGATTATGTAGCAGCTGAAGAAAACCATAAATAAACAGCTAGGATGTCTAGTCTCTCTGCCAATTCGAGCCGTAGTTCTCCCATATGTGAAAATGAAACCCTAACTGGTACACCAGGCAGTTCGTTTAGAAAATGAGAAGGAAGTTACGTATACGGGTTAAAATAGTTGTAGAGCATTTAGATTATATGAAAACTTAAGCTCACGTGAGAAGCATCTTTACAGAGAGAAATCACAAGCACTTCCATGTTCGAAACTAAAGGATGAATTTGAAAATATAAGGAACAGCGGGTTTAAAATGAGAGCCTACACAAATTTTGTGTTCTCAGACCGGTCAAATTCGTTTTAATATCTATATGTTTGTATGATATGTTGGCAAATTGGTCAGAAAATAAATTTACAATGCACATACTTTAGATCCTTTATTTTCATCTCTAATCTGAATAGTTCGTGTTTAAATTCACTGCTCCAATTCCCACTCATTTTCCACACAGTCCTCCTCACAACTGAGGCACTGATCATACTATGGGATGAGCTTTCTTCCGTCGCAAGTTGGCTGGATTCTGTGTCCCATGTTATCACCCATCGTGTCTCAGCTGTTTCCACTGCGCGATGATCTGTAACATCGTGGCGACAAGATCCTGATTCATCTCTGGAAAAGATGACAGTCGCTCGGTGACGAGTGCTCCCCATATGAACACGATCAGTATAGGTTCTTTAATTCAGAAATTTTACGCCATGTGTATTTCTTATCAGAGGGAACCAAATAGAAACTTTCAGTACACACGCCACTAGGTACAAGGTTGCCAGTGCAAATTACAACACGAAATGCGAGCTTTCGCAACATTGTGAGATATACAATTGGAGTCCACGTGCATCACGACAAAACCTTCCGACAAACAGTGCGTCGTGTTGAGCTGCGCGATGCCACTTTTACCCAACTCACAACGCCCCGAGTTCCGTGTCTTATGATAAATCATCTCAAGGACGTGCAATTTGCGAAGTGCTGGGCGTTGGTCAATCCAATGTTAAGAAGAAAAACTGTATAAAAGTCTAATAAATTCTGAGTGTAAGTAGAACGTAGACTTATGTAAGCGGTGAGGCAACTGGAACTCAAACAGTGAATTGTGCCGGACTATTAGCAAGCTTCATGTCACAGGACACGCATAAGTAGATTATTCAACGTTAGAATCATGCCATAAAACAGCAAAAATTTGACACCTGTAACCCACTTACTATTACATATACAAGCCTAAAAGTTTGCCATTCTGTCTTTACGTAACAATCGTAGTTGTGAGCAGTCAGGAATGGGACCACAAGTTGTTAGCGATACATGGAAGTGAGCGGTACCTTCGACCCAGCTCGACTTTGCCGAAGGCGAGCAACGGGCGCATATTCAGTAAAATCGTTATTCCAAGCGTCCCTCAAGGGCTATAATGTAGACCATATAAGAATGAACCAAAGAATGTGGAAAATGCATTTGGAGATGGGAAATTAAGCACCATACCCAGAAGACAGCACCATGTACACGTGAATTATCATCTTCACGCCCCGTCTACTTTACTCCAGTAGAAATAGACTAGGGTGCTCAATGGAAAGTTATGGGAGGGTCGCAGAATTTGTCTTGACGCGGTAGGAAAGAGAAAAATTCCTGCTCCTACAGGAAATAGGAAACAACGTACAGTCACTATAGCAACTGAGCTATTCGAACTACTTCTTTACATCAAGCATTTCCAAAATGAGTTCTTTTATGCACTCAATCTGGAGATACGCTGCGCGTAAAATAAACTTTAAATCCAGTATTCGCCGTTTCTTCTTGTGGTCTTTTAGCTGGACGACAATAACCGGTATACAGTGCAAAAGAGGTCTACATCCACCGAGACTTGGTCGCCTTACATCGTTTCGTTTAACAAACCTCAGTGCGTGGCGTTACGGTCGTAAATAAAAAGGCAATAGTCAAAGGCAGTATACATTCACGACTCTCATAATAACTTCAGAACGGTATACTCTCAGAAAGACTCCGATGAATAATGGATAGATTCGCCAGTTTTAATACACAACTCGAATACAGTCTGCCATATGCCAATGATTAAAAAGAAGGCACAGAATGCAATACGAATAAGAAACATGTCATTTACTTGCCGGCAACATGCCCATCTTTAATTAATTCTAAATAGACGAGTTCGATAAATATAACGTAATATAATAGTATTTATTGAGTTCAGGCTATCCTTCATTTCTTGGGACTACTTCCCGATTAACCCCACGCCGTCACGGTGGCAGCCACCTCTCCATTAAATACATACATTAATCGCAATTCTTTTATGTTATTAAAGCATTTATATTTTCCTCAGTACCTAATTAGTCGCTACCGGTGGCCGTGTGGTCTAAGGCGTAAGTCTGAAGCCGTTCGATGGCTGTCAAAGCGGGTTTGAATCCCGATGAGGACATGGATGTTTGCCTCTTGTGTTTGTTGTGTGTTGTGCAGGTGGCGGCCTCTGCGACGGACTGACAACTCGTCCAGAGAAGTCTCGGCGGGTGTGCGTGTCTAACTGTATGTGACTTAGAAACCTCAACAACGAGGCGGCCTAGACCAGAGTTTGGCTATCGCGTGACAAAAAAAAATGCCCTAGTTATATAATAAGAGCTTCACTAGCTCATCTTAACATATTCTTATAAGCTACCTGTCATTCATATTCAGTCATTTTTAATTAAAAATTATATTATCCATTTCCCAGTTTCTAAACAGCTAAACAATGCACGTCTGACATAGTTTTTTCGAAACATAAGAATCATCTTCCTTTGATTTTCTTCCTAATTTCTCTCAGTTTCCAAGCTCCTGCTAACAACCACGCTATACCGCTTATATTCTTCCCAGTACAGCATTCCATACACGATATTTTACCCCAAAGTAAAATTCATATCAAGATACAATGCTAATGAACTCTTTTCATATATTTTTCCTACCACTGTCAGTAACGTCTGTGTTTTAGCACTTTACTTATTTCTCTTAAATTACAACCCTGTTGCTTCTTACACACCAACACTAGTCCCAAATATTATACAGTTGGATGGAAAACTAAACTTGTTCCCGGCGAAAGCAAGGATACGTAACACGATCAACCGGTTCGTTAACCATCGTCAACGTAATGTTACAAATCTGTAACGAAGATACGAAGAGGTACAAAGAAATAATATTAGTTCTGTCGCTGGAAACTACATGAATTTCCATATACTGGTGTATAACAAAACATGCCCTATGCGTATAACGTAATATTGAGGCGCGCTCGTACAACAATTGTGGCAGTAGAAAATCATATTCCGAGTGTGTATTTGTAGCCTTAGGTACCCAGCATGCGATGCGCATGCGCCGTGTTATATTGTCATCTGGGGCATGCCCGGCTGTACAATATTCTTTCACATTATCTCATAAACGGTATGATTTTCGACGGGGAAAAAGCTATTGAACACAAAATGTGTGTTTCGATTTTCTGTACACCTTTGTTTGAAACATTTCTCATTCTAAGAAGAACTGAGCGAGACATCATCAAAAATTTACAGGGGTCTTCATGTAAAGTTACCGCTATTCTTGATCGATTTTAATGAAACTTGAATTTTCTCGACGGATTTTCGAAAAATTCTCAAATATCAAATTTAATGAAAATTCGTCAAGTGTAAGCCGAGTTGGCCCATGCGGACAGACGGATGGACGGACATGACGAAACTAACAGTCGCTTTTCGCTATTTTGCGAACGCGACTAAAAATACAATTTCAAAGACGTTATGAACAAACGTCATAAAGAGATAACTCCGTGGTGAATAGTGGTGTCGACTGGCCCACTCCACTTGCACTGAAGGTCGTAATGTGTGCAAACAGCGCTGGTCAATGATAATAGGAGCGCAAGGACGGCCTTTCATTACGATCTGTAGAACATTGGCTCCATTTCAGTCTGCCTACCTAGCGCAGCGTGAAATTCCAGAAACTGCTATAGTAACAATAGTGTGGGTATTGCTATCTTCTGCAAGATGACGTCATGTAATGTGAACGCTACTTACCAACGTTTCGGAGGAGCCCAACGCCTCTGGGCGGTACAGCATTCTTCTGCTCTAAGAAGAAGACCGCACGCTCCTCGAAACGCAGATAAGTCTGTACCAGACTACACGGTGGCCGTAGCCAAGAACACAGTAATTTTCAAATTCCTCTCTCTCGTTACACTTATTGTAAAATTTTCCACCAACATAATAATTGTTTTGGGGGGAATAACCTACGAAATATACTGCAGATGGCACGTCAAATTAAATGGATTGGCACAAATATATTTCACCATTAAGTATTTGCTTTTAATACAAAAGTGCTTCACTCTTATTTTTTCCTGTGTTCTGCAGGAGGCGCGTATTACTACTAGGAAATGTCGGAACGCCGAAGTTGCAATCGAATGACGCATGCAATGATAATGCAATGAAAGTGGAATTAAAGACGGACAAGGCGCGGAGATTGATGAATCATTACAAATCAACTAAACCTGTGGGAAAGTATCGCCACAGACTTATTGAAAACGATTACTCAAGAGGTAAGGCGACGACTTAGGTTCAGGACGTCTGGTAAGCAGCACCGAGTGTCATAGATTTCCTACGTTTTCCACGCAAATAAAAAGTACTGTGTTTATCGAGTCCTTCTTCATTCTAACCAACTCAATGTGCCAGACAATCGCATATTCTCAAAGCTAAATAAAATCTACAACTGAAAACCCGACCTTCATGGAAGTAAAGAACGATGCATCATTAGACCTATAAGTTATCTCTTCGCAGTGGATGTAGACAGTTACAAAGACCTAAAGCCAAAACCATGGAAGGGTATGCTGAATACTACTGTACGCGGATGCAGAGGGAGATCATTATCGTGTCTGATTAACTAAATGGAGCGGAGAATAACGAAACTGTTCAAGTAAAGAAATTATCCGCATTTTCGGACACCCGAAAGTTAATTACAAAGTTCACAACCGCCCACCAACTCCCATCCTATCCTTTAAGATTTAATCCACCTAAGTCTAGGTCTTCAAGTCGTCTCTTTCCTTCACTTTTCTACCAAAACTGTGTACGAAGTTCTCTTCTGTTCCTTGCGTACTATGCACAAGCGTCACATATTTCATTCTCATTCATTTGACCATATAAATCTTTGGAAAAGTTAAAATTATGAAGCTCCTCATTAAACAAATTTCTCAAGCCTCCTATTATTTCCTCCATTTTCGATCCAAATATTCTCAGCATCTGTTCCCCAATACCCTTAGTCTGTGCACTTCCAATAATGCGAGGTGCAAAGATCAGCGTTCAGTTGGCAAAGAGCAAAACAAACCTGGAACAGTAACGGATCCCGAAGTTCAAAAGAGCTGGAGAAAGGCCACACACACACACACACACACACACACACACACACATACATACACTCACTCATGCGGCGGCGCGCATTTTAATTTTGTGATAAGCTGGTGTAAGCAATACCGAGGAACGAAAACAATTCCACATCTAGGATAGAGGTCAGGTGTCCTGGCAGACATCTGACAACTTCCTAGACTAGAAGTCACTAAAGAGCGCATTCTCCCATTGCATATGCAAATATATATATATATATATACACACACACACACACGTATAAACCTTTTTTATTTGAAGAACATCTGACTCCTTGGAGGAATCAATCAGCTGTTCAGGCAATATTCGGCCCTTTATGGATCCTGAAATCCACTCCATGTTACCAAC
>Ga0209755_10009719_pt1 | contig 10148 bp, 10 predicted proteins | sample TergutCo191P1_FD_187301 | JGI IMG/M metagenome (GOLD analysis project Ga0209755, IMG submission 187301) | Cornitermes sp. P1 segment gut microbial communities from Petit-Saut dam, French Guiana - Co191P1 (SPAdes) (version 2) | ecosystem: Host-associated > Arthropoda: Insects > Digestive system...
ACAATTATATATTTAACGCCCGCTTCATTACATGCGCTCATTAGCTCCATATCATAATCGTGCAGCCCCTCGACTGAATCAACCACAAGAAGTATAACATCTGCCTTGCGCAAGACTTTTTTTGCCTTTTCAATACGTAAATCTCCAAGCTCGCCCGAGTCGTCAATGCCCGGAGTGTCAATAAACACAACGGGTCCGAGCGGCAAGAGCTCCATCGTTCTGTTCACGGGGTCGGTGGTTGTGCCTTTGAGGGGAGACACTATTGCCGCATCTTGATCGGTTATGGCGTTGAGTAGACTGGATTTGCCTGCGCCCATTCTGCCAAAAATCCCAATGTGTATCCTCTCGCCAAGTGGAGTGCTGTTTAAATTGTTTACACTGCTCATATTCTGAAATCCCTACTTCCTTTTTTTATTTCTTTCAACCATCCGCTTACAAGTGAGCGTGTATTTTCGTTTGGAATACCCGATAGCTCCTCTCGTATCAACGTTTCGCCAACGTGCCTTGTATCTGCACCTGCATAATCAATCAAATATTCTTGTAGTGTCATCAGTGCGTTTGGTTGGCAACAATTTTGGATTTGTCCGGACTTGCAAAGTTCCATAAAGCGATCTCCCACGCGCCCTTCGCGATAACAGGCTGTGCAAAAACTGGGAAAGTATCCAATATCCAAGAGCCAGCGCACAATTTCCCCCAAGCTACGCTTATCATTTATCTCAAATTGCTTGGTATTATCGCCATCCATATGCTCTGCGGAGCTGTGATAACCTCCGACTGAAGTACACGAACCTCCGCTGATTTGTGACACGCCCGCATCCAAAACTTTAAGGCGGCACTCTTCACTTTCTCTGGTGGAAACAATGATTCCCGTGTAAGGTGCGCTGATACGCAGGCAAGCTACAATTCTTGCAAATGTCTCATCGTCTATGCCCTTTGTAAAATTCCCTGTGTCTACCCCTCTCGCTTTGCGTATACGCGGCACGCTCATAGTGTGCGGTCCTACACCGTACACTGCTTCTAAGTGTTCGGCGTGCATGAGCATTGCCGTAAATTCATACTCATGCTCAGAGAGCCCGAATAAAACTCCAATGCCCACGTCATCTAATCCTCCCTGCATTGCCCTGTCCATGGCTTCAGTGTGCCATACATAATCGGATTTAGGTCCGCTCGGATGTATGGCTTTGAACGTCTGTTCATGGTATGTCTCTTGAAACAGTATATATGTCCCGATATTTGCGGATTTAAGCATACGGTACTCGTCTACCGAAGTCGCCGCAATATTCACATTTACACGGCGAATAGCACCATTTCTGTGTTTAATCCTGTAAATGGTTTCAACAGACTGCAAAATATACTCAATCGGGTTATGCTGCGGGTGCTGACCTGCTTCAATGGCAAGACGTTTATGCCCCATATCCTGCAGTGCAACCACTTCGTCTCTTATCTCGTCTTGGGTGAGTTTTTTGCGCGGCATATCCTTATTTTTGCAATTGTAAGGGCAATAGACACACCCGTTTATGCAATGGTTTGACAGATACAGCGGTGCAAACAGCACGACACGGCTACCATAAAACTCCTGCTTTATTTTCCCTGCAAGCTCAAAAAGTTCTTCATTTTTTCCACATTTTAAAAGCAATAAGGCTTCGCGGTGACCCAGTCCTTTCCTCTCGCTTGCTTTTTTCATTATCTGTGAAATGAGCTCTGTATTATTTTTATTTTCATTTGCCCAATCGAGTGCCGCTAAGATTTCATCGTGACTTATAAACTCCCGCGCACTCGTTGATTTTGCGTTATACATGGACATAATCACCTCTGGTTACAGCTATCTCACAGCCTATTTTTTTCATACGCCGTGCAATGCAACCTCGGCATTTTCTCGCACCGTCGTCAGTGCATATCTTGTTGTCGTAAAGCATATATTTCTCGCGGGCATCGAGAGGGGAAAGATTCGGCATTACCACGTTGCCACCCGCCAAAACGCCCATTTCCCGCCCTGTTTCTTCGATGGTGCCGAGCGCAGTAGTGGCGGGCAACAAAAGGTTTGGTTTCATCAGGCGGAGTATTGCGAGACAGTTTAGTGTAAGGCGCAACTCTCCCTGCTTCTCCTCGGCAAACTGCGAAGATTTATGCGGGATGAAAGGTCCGATTCCGACCATCGCAGGGTCGAGTTCTTTAATAAAAAATAAATCGTCAACAAGATGGTCAAGAGTCTGACCGGGAGAGCCGACCATGAACCCACAGCCAACTTGATAGCCGATTTTTTTTAAGTCCCACAGGCATTTCTTCCGTGCGGAAAGCGTCATTTCAGGCGGGTGCAGCATTGCGTAATGTTCATCGGAGGATGTTTCCTGCCGGAGCAAATATCTATCCGCTCCCGCATCAAAGAGCCGTTTGTAGCTATCATAGCTCCGCTCACCAAGAGAGAGTGTGATTGCACAGTCGGGGAATTTCTCCTTCATAGTGCTGCACAAATCGGCAAGCATATCATCGGTATAATATGGATCCTCCCCTCCTTGCAGCACAAATGTGCGAAATCCCAGTTCATGACCCTCGGCACAACACTCCAGAATCTGCTCAAAAGTGAGCCTGTAGCGCACAACGTCGCTGTTACCGCATCGCAATCCGCAGTAATAGCAATCGTTTTTGCAATGGTTCGTGAACTCTATCAGTCCACGCATATATATCTGATTGCCAAAAAAACTCTCGCGCACCGCCCTTGCCCTCTCATGTAAATAATCATCTTCACAGGTCAAAAGCGTCTTAAATTCTTCGCGCTCAAGATTTTTTTCGGTTTCCAGTTTGTCTATAAGTTTTTTCAAATTTTCCTCCTTATGGGTAGCTTAAAAAGCACTGCCCTTATTTTGAATATACGGTCTTTGCATTCACTCCCGCTATGCGGCCGATTTTCCCTGACAATGCGCTGATAGTGTCGTGCGGAGCATCTATCATAATGCTTATGATGCTCAACTGCTTATCCCTGTATGGCAATCCCATGCGACCTATGATATAGTCTGCATAGTCATGCAAAAGGTTGTTCACTTCAGACACGCTTTCACGGTTTTCCACTATAATTGCTATTATCCCGACTCTCGTTTCCACTATCGGTCACCAATCCTTTCATGCAAAAATAAAATATGAAAAAAAATTGCGCCCCGGCAGGCGCAAAAATCTCATATCGCTTAACGATACTGAGTATTCAGCACCTTTAACATCAAGTAAACAATGCATCTGCATGTTCAGTTTCTGTCTCAGGAATAACAATAATATAACAAAATTGAGTAGATTTGTCAAAATCGATTAAACATGTTATTATTTATCAGTCAAAATAAAAATTTTTGGGGGGATAAACCATGATTAAAGGTATGAAAGTCGCATTGGCTCTGTACTCTGTGAGAGATGAAGTAGAAAAGGACATACGCACAGCACTGCAAAAAACCAAGGATTTAGGTTATGACGGTGTAGAATTTGCAGGGATTTTCGACTACAATCCCGACGATATTCGCAAGCTGTTGCAGGAAACTGGTCTTGAGCCTATTTCTGCACACGTGCCGATTACTGAGCTTGCGGAAAATCCTACGGATGTAGTTGCTGCGTATAAGCAGATTGGCTGCTCCTACATTGCCATACCGTGGCTTGACGAAGAAAGCAGGCCCGGGAACAAAAAATGGGAGGAAGCCAAGGCAGATATAGCAAAAGTAGCGGAAGAGTGTATCAAACAGGGCATAACACCGCTTTATCACAATCATGATTTTGAATTTGTTAAAGATGAAAAAACCGGTCAATATGCGCTTGACCAGCTTTTTAGCGAAATTACGGCATTACAGACAGAAATTGATACTTGTTGGGTAAAGGTCGCAGGAGAAAATCCCGCTGCTTATGTGCGCAAGTACAAGGGTCGCGCTCCAATCGTGCATCTGAAAGATTATACGCTTGAGGGCGAGAAGCCGGCTCAGCTCTATGAGCTTATAGGTGCTGACTCTGGGGGAGAGGAATCAGGCGGCAAGTTTGAGCTTCGCCCTGTTGGTTATGGGGTTCAAGATGTTTCTTCGCTGGTTGATGCGGCGTCTTACGCAGGTGCCAGTTGGATTGTTGTTGAGCAGGATAATCCGAGTATGGGGAAAACACCCTTCGAGTGCGCCGAAATGAGCATAGAATTTCTCAAAACACTCTAGTAGCAAAATAAGCGGGCGGTCAATGACCGCCCCTACTAACATTTGTATTTTCGATAAGATATGTAGGGGCGCACATTGTGCGCCCGCAGGATTTGCAACAGCCCCTTTGCTTCACATCATACATCAACCACCAGTCCTACGGGGCAGTGGTCGCTGCCGTATACTTGCGATAGGATGAATGCGTCTTTGACCGATTCGGTTAGTTTTTCCGATCCCAGGAAATAGTCTATGCGCCAGCCTACATTTCGCTCTCTGACACCCGCCATGTAAGACCACCATGTATAGGCGTCTGTTATATCCGGATTTCTGTGTCTGAAGAAATCCGTGAATCCGCTGCCCAGCAGTGCGGTCATTTTATCCCTTTCTTCTATGGTGAAGCCCGCGTTTTTCTCGTTGCTTTTGGCGTTTTTTATGTCTTTTTCCGTGTGAGCGCAGTTTAGGTCGCCGCAGATTATAACAGGTTTTGTTTCATCAAGCTTCTTTACATACTTTCTAAAATCGTCTTCCCACTTCATTCTGTAGGAAAGGCGCGCCAGTTCTCTTTGAGCATTCGGTGTATACACATTAACAAGATAATATCCCTCATATTCCAGGGTTATCACCCTGCCTTCGTGGTCGTGCTCATCTATACCTATGCCGTAAGTATCACTTATCGGCTCTATTTTCGTAAAAACAGCTGTGCCCGAGTAACCCTTTTTGTCGGCACTGTTCCAGTATTCTTTGTAACCGCTGAGGTCAAGTTCTGCTTGGCCTTGTTGCATCTTTGTTTCCTGTAGACAAAATACATCTGCATCTATTTCCCGAAACGACTCCATAAAGCCTTTTTTCAAGCAAGCTCTCAGTCCATTTACATTCCACGATATTAGTTTCATTATTTTGCAAATCCTCTCCGTACTTTTTCTCCGTATGATTTGTCCATCTCGCTGACAAAGGCAAGGACTTTTGCCACAGCGTCGTACATTTCAGGGGCTATCTCGTCTCCTACACTGAGCTGCGAAAGCATATTTGTGAGTCCAGGCTCGTGCATTACAGGCACCCCTGAGTCTCTCGCCACCTGAACTATTTTCTCAGCAAGATGACCCTCACCGAATGCCGATAGTATAGGCACATCGGTTTCTGACGGGTCATAGCTTATGGCGGCTGCTCTTGTTTTTTTGTTTGGATTTCCTGACATTATTTACCCCCCGGCTTCGTCAGTTCTGTTGACCGTTTAGGTCATTACCATTTTATATCTATCCCTGTTTCGTTTTTGCCTTGATAGCGGTCAAGCGCAGTCAGTGCGTTTAGAGGAGTTGTCTCCTCTCTAAAGAGTTTTATGTTTGTTCCTACAAGCCTGAAACCATCTTCGTCAAGTAAACGATGGAGCAAAACGGTGTTTTCATTAAAATGCTTTTTTTCTGCGTCGCCCCGCACTTCCATGTTGAGGGTTACATCTTTACCCTTTATATTAAGCAGAGCTTCCCAGCGACCCATAAACTCTAAATCTATCGCCATCAAAATATTAACATTATCCGGGTCTGCTTGTCTACGCCCTTTTCTTTTAAATATGTATAATTCTGCCGATTTTCGCTGATCATTTTGTGAAACAGGCATCTGCATATACACAAATTGCTCAATGTTGTTCAGTGTTCTGACATGGTCCATAAGTCTATGTGTCTGGCTCAGAAGCTCGGTTTTTGCTTGTTGTGATGAGTTTGATACTGCTTCTTCAAGCATCGCCAGCCTTGCAAAAAGTTCTTCCCTTGCCTGTCTCAGTTCCGTGCCTGTATTTGAGCCGCCTGCATCAATTTTTGTGAAAAGTTTTTCGATTTGCGCCTCCAGTGTTTCACCGTCTGCCACTCCTATTGTATCTCCTGCGACTCGCAGAAGCATTTCTGAAAATCGCTCCAGTGCTGAACTCGGAGTACCGCTGAACTCAGGTACCTGAGACAAAAGCTGTGCGACCATGTTCCCCAAAGTCGGAGCCGGAGATGCTTGCGTCGTGGGAATTTCCGCAGGTGTCGTCATCGCAGGTGTGCCGGGCGCAGATGTTTGTGTTGTAGCTTGCTCTGCGTTTGGGCGGGCTTGCCCGTCGCCCACCGGAGGGAAAACCGTGCTTGTTTGCGCCTGTGAAGGTGGTGCTTGCCCGGCTTCAGCAGTGGGAATTGCCGTTGTCGCTCCGCCGACTTGTGTATTATTTCCTAAATTTTCTCCGAGCGGAGTTCCCGGCAAAGTGGTCGTTTGTGCGCCTTGTAGCACTTGCGGTTGTTGGGTTTGTGATGCCCCTTGTTGGGTTGTGACTTCACTATTATTCCCTGCTTGTGATAAATTTTCTGCAACATTTATCACATTTGTTTGCATATTACCTTCGCTTTGTGTTATAATACCTTGACTGCCTGATGACGAGCTTTGATTTAAGTGAGTTAAAGCCTCCGTCAGACTCGATGAATTCTTAACAATTGCAGCGAGTAGATTGGTCAAAGGTGCTGTATTTTGAGTCGGTGTCGCGTCCGGACTCGGTTGCCCCGAATCTCCCATAGAGGAAATAAGTTTTGCTATCAAGGCATCTGTTTTTTCTCCACTGCCGAGCATTCGCAAAGCAGCTTGCATTATATCAGGGTCGTCTGTCAGTTTGTTCGACACCAGAAATGCCGCCTCATCGAGTGTAAGTTTCGGGTTAAGTGCCATCAAAACTCTCATAAGCGCAGCAGACTTTTCCGTGACAGGCATACCAAGCTGCGATAGTTTTCCGGCGTAGGGCGCAAGACTCTTATCTGAAAACTCGCGAACAATACTCCTATCCGCAAGCGATAGGTCGTCCTCTGCAGTTTCCACAGAATTAAACGACAACGAAACACGGTCATTATCTTTCTCCATCACTTCAAGTACCAGCACATCTCCCGGAGTCAATCTCAAGTCAGTACCCATTTTTGCATTGATACTGTGACCGTTTTCCATTTTTAGTGTGAGCATACCACTTTTATCTTGAGAGACAACTTCAGCCCTTACCATGTCGCCTTTTCTTAGGGAATCAAGCCCTGAGCCCGTTCCCGCTTTTAACCTTATACCACTGCTTGTAAGAAGTTGTGACGCATCTACTCTCATAAATTTTCTCCAGTTTACAATTTCTTAATATTTCTAGTGTATCATAATTATGCTCACACCGCAAAACTCTCTATACAGCATAATTATCGACAAAAACTCCATAGCACTTAAGCATCTCAAATTGTAACACAAAAGTGAGGTAATCGCGACAATGAATATAAACCACGAAAATGACCTAATGAAACATCTTGACGTTTTCAAAGAAATCGGTAATATAGGAGCAGGACACGCAGCCTCTGCTCTTGCGGGGCTCCTAAACAAAAGGATAACCATGAGTGTTCCCGAGGCCTCTGTAGTTACATTTGACGAGATTTTAAATGTTCTCGACGGGCCTGAAACTCTTGTTGCGGGTATGTTGGTTGATTGCTCCGGCGATCTCAACGGTTACATTCTCCTCCTGCTTTGCATGAAAGATGCTATGGCAATGGTAGCGCAAGCTCTTGATGAAGAAGAACGAGATGTTGATGATCCTGCGTTTAGACTTACCGAGTTAGAACAAGACACGCTTCTCGAAATTTCTAATATCCTTGTCGGTTCATTTTTGACAGCGATTACCGACCTCTCAGGTCTGAGTGCTATACCCACTGTTCCGCAACTGTCGATGGATATGCTGGGTGCGATTTTGAGTATTGCAACGATAGAATATGGCAAGATTGGTGACTCTGTGTTGTTCCTGAAAACACAATTCAATGACCTTGCCGGAGATGTAAACGGACATTTCTTCTTGATTCCTGACTACAATTCGTATAAAATGCTTATTACTGCTTTAGGATTGGATGGCTGATATGAGAGGAAATAAAATTTACAGCTTAAAAATCTTCAGCAGAATCGGAGGTCTTTTATGGCAGTGTTAATTGTTGGCATGGCGGATCTTAAGTTCGCTAAAGCTCCCGATACCCTTACAACTTTGGGTCTAGGCTCATGTGTTGGCATTACTCTTTTTGATAAGAAAAACAAAATTGGCGGAATGGCACATTGTATGCTTCCGACATACAAAGGGTTTGAAGGGCAAAACAAAGCTAAGTTTGTCGATTCGGCAGTTGTCGAGTTGCTCGAAAAAATGACTAAAATCGGAGCTTCAAAAGTCGGCCTTGTCGCTAAAATCGCCGGTGGCGCACATATGTTCGGCAAAAGCCAGAACAACGATTTGCTCAAGATAGGTGAGCGCAACGCCGCGGCGGGTCTTGCTATTTTAAAGCAACTTTCCATACCCGTAACGGCAAATGATACAGGTGGAACTCATGGTAGGACCATAGAGCTCAACCTGGAAACAGGAGCCCTCAGTATAAAGACCGTCGGGTTGGGTACAAAATTCATATAGTTTATTTTGTAGCTACTCCACGGAAATTTATAAATATTTACACCAGCAATAGCTTTAGAGAAAAATAGTTACAACTAGGAGGATGAACAATGGCTACAGTCTTAATCGTTGACGACGCGGCATTTATGCGGATATCGATCAAGAACATGCTGACAAAAAACGGCTATGATGTCGTTGGCGAGGCTGAAAATGGTGCGGTTGCCGTCGAAATGTACAAGGATTTGAGCCCCGACATCGTTACTATGGACATCACTATGCCGGAAATGACCGGGCTTGAAGCTCTCAAGGAAATCACAAAGATTGACCCTCAGTCAAAAATTGTCATGGTTTCTGCTATGGGGCAGGAAGCTATGGTTCGTGATGCAATAGTTTCCGGTGCGAAAGGGTTTATCGTAAAGCCTTTTAAAGAGGACGGCATCATTGCAGCGTTGAAAAAACTCGCCTAGTATATCTTGTATTAGTCTAGGCTTTTTGCTTCTCGCTGTGTATATGACCCATTATGGCTCGCTGTATTTAAAGTACTATGAAATGGTAGGTAACGTATGATGCGTGAAATAGATCCCATGTTGGACGTGTTTATCTTTGAGACACAGCAATTGCTGGAGTCTCTTGAGGAAACGCTTCTTCAAAGTGAGAAAGAAAAAGCCTTAACAGATGAACACATTAACGAGATTTTCCGGGTAATGCACACTGTAAAAGGTTCTGCGGCAATGATGTCTTTTGACAACCTTACAAAGCTTGCTCACGCGCTTGAGGATATGTTTGATAAAATCCGCGAGGGCAAGACTCGTAAAGATGCTGACGCTGTCGAGGGTGTTACCGAGTTGGTTCTTGAAGCCGGCGACAAACTCAGAGTCGAGGTTGACAAGCTCTTGTCAGGTGCTGACTCAGATGGCGATTTTACGGAGTTAAGCGGCAGAATTCATCGCTTTACCGATGTCATTATGGGTGACGCTCCGGCTCCGGCTCCGGCTCCTGCCCCGGCTTCAGCCCCGGCCCCGGTAGCTGCGCCACCTGCACCAAGCGAGTCTGTACAGGAGACAGCTCCTGTGGATGTAGCTCCTGCACTACCTGAAGCACCTGTCATCTCAGGCGATGACTTAAGCGAGCCTGCCGATGCTGACTACACGGACTATGGTACCCCTCTTTATAAAGTCAGATTAACATTTGAAAAAGGTTGTCTTATGGAGAATCTGCGCGCCTTTGGTGTCGTAAATTCTTTAAATAACTACGTTCAAAGACTCGTTCATTATCCAATGGACTTGGAAGATGCATCTGCAAGTGATGAAATTGTTAAAAATGGGTTTACCCTGTTTGTTCAAACCGGGGAAAATCCGGATTCTCTTAAAAAGTTGGTGGAGTCGATAATGTATGTCGACAATTCAAGTGTCATTTCTATACCTTCCGACAGCGATGAGCTTCCTCCGTCAATGAGATCTAAACCTGCTGATGAAGAAGAAGAAAACGAGAAATCACAGGTAGTTGAGGAGAGCAAGCAGGTTGTTGCTCCGGAGAATGCCGTTAAACAAAACTTTATCAGTGTTAATGTAAATAAACTCGACAAGCTCATG
>Ga0209755_10009720_pt1 | contig 10148 bp, 15 predicted proteins | sample TergutCo191P1_FD_187301 | JGI IMG/M metagenome (GOLD analysis project Ga0209755, IMG submission 187301) | Cornitermes sp. P1 segment gut microbial communities from Petit-Saut dam, French Guiana - Co191P1 (SPAdes) (version 2) | ecosystem: Host-associated > Arthropoda: Insects > Digestive system...
TGCAAACAAATTTATTAAAAACCAACAAGACATTGACAAACTTCGCCAACGTTGATATAACGAAATATTTCGTTGAACGGCGGGGTTGATTTTCAACCTCCGACCCGTTATAATGATTACATGAAAATTTACATAGCCTCCTCTTGGAAAAACCGCGAAAAAGTTCGCGAGATGGCAAACCGCCTACGCAAAGACGGACACAAAGTTTACGACTTTACCGACATCAGCAACCGCAAGATTCCCGAACTCTCGCCCGAGTTCATAAAGAAAGGCGAATACGACCCCGCCAAACACAAGTCCTACAGCGACTTTTTGCGATGCCGCGAAATGTACGCAAGCGTCATGAACAACCAGGAAGCCCTCCGCTGGTGCGACTTGGTTGTCATGTTATTGCCCTGCGGAAACGACGCCCACTCGGATTGGGCATATGCCGTCGGGCAAGGCAAAAGCACTCTTGTCGTCGGGCAACCACGCAAGGGCGAACAATCATATACACAACTTTGGGCAGACAAAATAATCGACAACCCCGAAGATGTTTACAAATTCATAAAAGATAATTACTAGGTCTATATTACTTCTTCTCGTCGTCTTTCTTTTCGTCCTTTTTGGAGTCGGCTTTGACGGGAGTATGGTCGACGCGGAGTAACTTTTTAATATCGAACGGAGTATTCACCACGGCGGCAAAGTCCTTGGGGTTCAAGGCACAAATAGTAAACATGATACCGTCGACCTCGGGCGTTTCAAGGTATTCCTTGGCATTGCTTTGCGTAATCTGACCGCCGAACAAAATGGTACAGTTCGCACTCATCGGATTGCCGGTTAACTTGACGGCTTGCTTTCGCATAAAGTCCGCGATGATGTTGCTGTACTCGCCTGTGGTATAAAACCCCGTGCCAATAGACCAAATAGGCATATAGCACAAAACGACTTTTTGCATGTCGGTCACGCCTTGCAGGCAATCTCGCATTTGTCGTTCCAAAACAATCCGCGTTTTGTCGTTATCATATTCCACCAAAGTTTCACCAAAGCACACAATCGGCGTAATCCCATTTGTCAAACACTGGTGAACTTTTTTGTTGATATTGGCATCGGTCATGCCGTCAAGTCGCCGCTGGACATGCCCCAAGATACAATACTTTACACCGACCGCCGCAAGTTGCCCCGCCGTAGTATGCCCGGAATAAGGACCAACGCCGTACTGGGAACAATCTTGTGCCCCAAGAGTAATGTTGGACGGCTTGATGGTATTCACCGCTTCAAGATGCAAAAACGACGGACAAAGCACAACCTCGTGCGTCGGGTTAAAGGTCGACGAATAAACCGGGAACTCGCCAAAGAAATCATTTACATCTTTTATATTAGTCTTATAAGTCTTCCAGTCCGCAACAAACAAAGTCTTTCTCATGATTTACCTCCAAATAAAAAGATACTCTATATTATCACCAAACAAAAAAATTGACAAATAGATTTTAGGCGTATAATATTAACTATGGACAATAAACAGATTGCCGAACATTGGATTGATTCATCAGAGAGTGATTTCAAAACTATGAACATACTATTTGATAACAAACAATTCACGCACAGTTTATTCTGGGGTCACTTGATGATTGAAAAACTTTTTAAAGCACTTTATGCAAAACAGAACCCAAGCGAACCTCATGCCCCTAAAATTCATAACTTGCTTACTTTGGCAAAAAGATGTGACCTTGAAATAAACGATACCGTTAAAAAACAGTTATTAACTGTAACAGACTTTAATTTATCAAGTCGCTATGAAGATTACAAAAAAGAATTTTATAAACAATGTACACCTGAGTATACTAAAGAACATATTGAAATAATTAAGGAGTTAAGAACATGGTTAAAAAACTTGATAGTGAGATAATTCGGGTAATCGAAAAATACGTGGAAGTTTTAAAGAAGCACTACAGTATTGACAGTGTCTATTTATTTGGTTCATTTGCAAAAGGAAATAACCACGAGGATAGTGACATTGATGTTGCTATTATTTCTAATGACATAAAAGGAAAGTTCGGTGAAAGAGTTCCATTCATGATGATAAGCAGTGAAATTGATTTAAGAATTGAACCCCACCCAATAAATACCGAAGATTATAAAAACAACGCTACAGCACTTATAAACGAGATTCGCAAAAACGGAATCCAATTATACGTGGCTTGATTATGTCTTAATTTTACGCTCTACTCCTCTTTCAAACCAAGCAAGTATTCAACACTTACCTCAAAGAATTTTGCGAGATTTATAATATGTTCGCAAATATTTTCAAGTTGTCCATTTTCCCACCTGCAAAGAGTCGCGTCACTAATTCCAACGGCATTTTCAAGTTTCTTGAATGATAGCCCTCTTTCACTTCGCAGTTCTTTAAGCCTTTCCGAAAATTTTGATGTCATACAAAACTTTATCCCAAAAACGGGACAAAACACTTGCCATTACATTTTTGAGATGGTATCATATTTCATGACTGACATTGAAAAACTTTTGCCCGACATAAAGCAGGCGGGATACTTGCTACACAAAATCAACGATACGATTAAACACCGTATCCCTGAACCCAATACACTTTCGATACTTGACGACGAAATTGAAAACATGAAATTTTTAAATGGGTATTTGTCCTGCATGAACGATTTTAAAATAAAGTTAAATCCGTTTCCAGAGGAAATATAACCTCTCGCTTTTATACTTTGCCTTTAACTTCGATGTAATCAATGAAAAGACTATATTTCCGCGTTGTGAATTTCAATACACAATATTCCGGGTCTTTATAGTCTTTAAAGTGATGACCAAGCCCGTCATACCACATATCCCTTTTTATATCGGAATCAATTAAAATTTCAACTTCGCCAGAAAGAGATATGCCATATTCTTCAGAACTGAAACTTATATTAACCTTGTTATTGTTTTTAATTCGCTTGACCTTATCTGAACCTATTTCTGTGCAAAGCCACAAGGTTTTAATCCCGTCCGCCTTTGACGGAGTAATCACACAAGAAACCGGAAACCCATCATCGTCGACAGACGTCAAAACACATATTTGCCCGCTGAAATCTTTGCCTTGAACCGAATTGCCCTCGACAATGATTGATGCTTTTTCTAAAATTTCTTTACTCATTATTCACTTCACGATTTTGGAAATATCCAAAAGTGCCGCAACGCCGGGCAAAGTCTTGCCTTCCAAAAGTTCAAGAGTCGCACTTCCACCCGTAGATATGTGGGTGAATTTGTCTTGAAGCCCAAGTTGAGCGACAGAGAACGCAGTATCACCGCCCCCAGCGATAGTGATTGCGTTTGAATCGGCGATTGCATTGATTACTTCGTAAGAGCCTTTTGCAAATTTTTCAAACTCGGTCACCCCAAGACTTCCGCATTGTATGACCGTGCCGCTCTTTGCGATGACGTCTTTGAACGCCTGGATTGTCCTTGGACCGATGTCCAATCCTTCCCAGCCGTCGCGGATTTTGTCCGTGTCAAAGATTCGGGTGTTCGCGGTTGGTGAGAACTCGTCCCCGGCAACAGTGTCCATGCCGATTACTAGGTTGACTTTGCGGGCTTTTGCGTCTTGGATTACGCCAAGGCAATAATTAAGTTTGCTGTTGTCGACGATGCTGTTTCCGATTTCGCCACCTTGGGCTTTTACAAATGTATAGGTCATGCCGCCGCCGATAAGGATATTGTCGGCAAGTTTCAATACGTTGTTAAGAACCGGCATTTTGTCTGCGATTTTTGCTCCGGCAAGGATAACCGTCATTGGGCGTTTCGGGCGGGCGATTGCTTCGCCAAGGATTTTAAGTTCTTTTTCCATAAGGAATCCAGAAACGGCAGGAACAAATTTGGCGATTCCAACGGTCGAGGCGTGAGCCCGGTGAGCCGTTCCAAACGCGTCGTTGATATAGTAGTCGCAGAGGTTGGCAAGTTTTTTTGCGAACTCTGGGTCATTGGCGGATTCTTCTGGGTAAAAGCGGATATTCTCGAGGTACAATATTTCGCCGTCTTTTAACTTGTTCACCGCGGCTTCGACTTTGCTGCCGATGCTGTCGTCGATGTATGTGATTTTTGTGCCTTCAAGATATTCTTGGAGTTTTTTAACGATTGGTTTGACGGAGAATTTTTCTTCGCCTTTTTCTTTTGGGCGTCCAAGGTGGGTACACAAAATTACGCGTGCACCTTTATCAAGGCAGTAACGAATTGTACAGATGCTTTCGCGGATTCGAGTTTCGTCTGTGATTTTCTTTGGGTCTTTTTTGTCTTGGGGAACGTTGTGGTCGACGCGGATAAAGACGCGTTTACCTTTAATGTCTTTCAAGTTCCGGACTGTTGCTTTTTCCATGTTGTGGATTCTCCTTTTGGTTTGTGTTTGTTTTGGCTTTTGCCGTATCTTTGATTATACCCTTGTCTTTTGAATTTTCAAAATTGTTTTCGATATAAATTTCATATTTTTTCAAATTAAATTCTGCGTCTTCGTCGTTGTCGAAATCTTCAAGCGGTGTTGAAATTTCAAGGTCGCCCTCGGCATTAAGAAGTTTCGCGATAACATCGTTTGATTTAATGCGAATTATATGACCGCTCATGGTTCATAGTCTACTATAACTTTGTCTGTAACGCAAACACAACGATTAGGAATTTTGTGGTCTTTGAACGGATTATGAGATTTCGTACGACCGCTTTTAGTATTGTTATAATTCCGCATTATCAATTTATGTTTATATGCTTGGACTTGAATGTTTAAATCATCTGAATCTCTGCCCTTCTTCATATTACACTTATCGCAGAGTGTCCAAAGGTTTGTTATTCTGTTTGTTCCACCTTTGCATAGCGGAATTTTGTGGTCGATATGTAATAAACAATCCTGATGAGTTGCGGGGCTTCGGTCACATAGGCAACATTTATGCTTATCGTATTTTAAAACGTTAAGCATCGTCCTGAATGAAAGGAAACGTCTGTCTTTTAAAGTGTCGACGAGTCGGGGCTTTGGTTTTTCATAACCTGCTTTTTTCATGCACCTTTCCCAACACCCTAGTCGTCTTTTATAGGTGGTAATACCTACAGTTGTATGTTTCTCGAATTCTGTACGACTGAACCACGTTTTACCCAGAATTTTAGAGACACGTTTAATTTCATCTATTAAATCTTGGTCAGTGTAAAATTTTCTTTTCTTTTTCATTTGAAATTACTATATCAGATATTGAGCAATTTGTCAATAGTCACTTTAAATTTGCACACGGTTTGTTATCGCGGAAGAGAGTGTCACTTGGTCGGCGTATTCAAGGTTTGTTCCAAGGGCAAGACCTTGGGCAAGGCGGGTTACGCGGATACCGCTTGGTTTTATTAATGACACGATATAGTTCGCGGTGGCTTCGCCCTCGACGTCGGGGTTGGTGGCGATGATTACTTCGGTAATATTTTGTTCGCGGATACGGACGAGAAGACTTTTTAAATTTATGTCGTTGGGACCCTTTTTATCAAGGGGTGAGATTACGCCGTGCAAAACGTGGTAAGTGCCTTTGAACGCACCGCTTTTTTCAATTGCAATGACATCGCGGGGGTCACGCACGACGCAGACGATATCGCTTTTTCGTTTTGTGCAAATGTTGCAGGATTCCTCGACCGAGAAATTTCCGCAGGTTTTGCAAAACTTTACGTTGGCTTTGGCGTCTTGTAATGCTTGGCAAAATTCATTTGTAAAGGCGGTGTCGGATTCGATAATTTTATAGGCGTATCTTTCTGCAGTTTTATAGCCTACCCCGGGCAAGCACGTAAAACAATTAATAAGTCGGTTTATGCAGTCAAGGTTGCTCACACACTGTACCATCTGTAAATTGCGTCGTTAAGTTGTGGAATTGCGGTGGCGATAATTGCAAGGATTGCCAAGATGTTTAATACAAGTAAAAGCCATGCGAGTATTTTGTGTTTTCGCGATTGGCTTTTAAGTCTTGGGAAATGAATAATCGCGATGTTGATTAAAACAAACGGCAATGAAAGTAATGCAATCCAGAATCTTCCGTTTACAAACAGTTGTGTGAAAAAGCCAATGGTGTTAAATGCCAAAGCCATCGAAGCAAGCACCAAACCAAGGTACAAGAAATACTTTTTGTTGCGTAAATAAAAGTCATAGTTTATTACACGCTTTGCCTGTTTGTATTCTTGGTCGATGTTTCGTTCAAGGGCGGCGTTACACCGTGGGCAATTTAAATGCAGGCGGACGGTCTTTGTGAAATTAATATCCTTGCCGCAGTTTTTACAAATGACGCGACCTTGCATCTCTTGTTCAGGTGCACCTTTTTCAATTACTTTATTTATCCCGGTGGGTTTTGTATTTTTTGTCGATTTTGGGGTCATAGGCTATAGTATAGATATATTCACGCTTGTTGTCAATCATTTACGTTTAATTGGTCGTGGAAAATGCTTGAGTCGGTGCGGTTGGGGTTTTATATACTACTCCATTCGTGCGACGATAACCGTGATATCGTCGATTGCGATTTTGTCGGTACGACGAAGGCACTCGGCAACGACTTCGTCGGCAAGTTTTTGTGGCGATTCCACATGAGAGTTATTTATAAACGAAGCCAAAGCAACGCGGTCGTTGAAACTGTCTGTCACGCCGTCGCTTACAAGTACCACCATCTCGCCTTGCATTATATGAGCCCGCGTAATTTTGGGAACCATTTCTTCCACGATACCAAGCGGTAAACTTCCGGCTTCGATGACTTCAACGTCGGACGAACGTTTGATAAAACCCTCTACGCCGCCGACTTTGATAAAGTTCACCATGCCGTCATTTAACGAAAACACCGCAATATCAATGGCAGAGAAATCTTCTTGCTCGGTCATTATTAAAAGTTGGTTCACGCTCTCCATTATTATCTCATGGGAAAAGCCGGCTTTGTAAAAGTTCTCGATTAAACTTATCGCAAGAACACTTGCACGATTGGCTCTTGCCCCGCTTCCCATACCGTCGCATAGTGCCATCATGGTGCGGTCGGAGGTTACTTTTAAAAACGAGAAACTGTCGCCGTTTTGCGGATTGAAATCTTTTGCGACTTGGGCTACGCCAAAGACCAACTTGTACCGCGGACTTGTTTTACATGTTACTATTGCAAAGCCTGCAGTTTCCGCGTCGTCGATTGTGTCGATTTGCATTTTGTGAGAACAGACTTTGGAAATTACCCGTTCAATCGCAAGGTTTTGTGCGTCGCGTCGGGAAACCAAGACCGATACGTTATACTCGCCGCTTTTGCTTTTTGTAATAAGACAATCGCTTGCGACGATGCCGGCACTTAATAATGCGTCTTTGATGTCTTCGGCTTTGTCCAAGTCAAATACGACTTCCGAGCCAAGGTCGTTTGCAAAATTCACACAAAGCCGACTTAATCCGGAAAGCAGTCCCGCCATTAAAACCTTGCTTGCGTCAAGTTTGCCCCGAGATTGGGCTTGGGTTTGCACGGTCGCGATGTAATTATTTGCCGTAGTCAAAACCGTATTAAGTTTTGTACATTTAAACGACATGTTTGACGGCAAGTCCAAAAAGTTCACGCTGCCCCGCTTTAACCCGATGTAGCACAACTTTTCAAATGCGTCGGTCACCGCCTCGCCGTCGCCGCCGTTTCGACGACAGTTTGGTCGATTCTCGCAATTCTCGCACACATTGTCGGCAAGTGTCCTTGCCATCATCTTGGCACTTTCTTCGGGGGGTAAACTTCCTTTCACAAGGTTCTTGTAAATGTTTTGCATTTCATTAAAGACACTTGCAAGATTTTCAAGCCGTTTGTTAATGCCTTGGCGATTTTTGTTTATCGTATTTTTACTTACAAGATAACCGCTTAAGAAACTTTTTGAAAAATCAAAGTGCCGCCCAAACGCACGCGGCAAAGCAATCACTAGGAGTCCCGCCATTGCCACAGGCAAGAATTGAAAGATATCATAATCCCCATAGGCTCGGAAATAAAACCCAAGAACCAACTCGGTCATCATTACCGCGACGATGGAATAATATTTGACCCTTGCCCGGAAAGCAATCGCCGTAATTGCAAACAATCCATAGACCGCAATCGGCACAAGGTTTAAATCGACGAATGCTCCGCCAAGCCCCATACATATCGCCACGATAAAAGTGCTTCTGGCGTCCAACATAGTTGCCGTACATAAAATCAAAAGCACGGATAAGAACTTGTGTAAATTGAAAAACTCGGAATTAAATCCCATCAAGCCAAGCGACAGAATTACTACAAAGACCCCGGCACAAACTTTTTGGTCAATCGTCCACGGAATTTTGTTCCATCGCGTTTTGACCGCATTTATAAACACAAGGCACGCCGCCAAGAAAACCAAGCCCACCAACATCGAAATCAACGCGGTAAATAATCCCTCAAGGTAACTTGTGCCGGCGATATTCATAACATGGCTTAAGGCAAATACAACGAACACTATCACATATTCGATGTAATACTTTTCAAACTTTTCGTTGCCATGATATTGGGCTTTTAGTTTAGGAATCAACCACCACAATAAAAAGAACAACGCGACGCCCAGTGCATTTGCCAAAATGAATAATTGGTCATGCCTTATAAAAAGCGAAAACAAAAAGGCACAAATTCCGACTGTAGGCTTGTTAACATTCAAGTAAAGACATGCAAACAAAAAAGCAAACGCAAACGGAGCAATCCGCGAATCAATCTGGGCAAAAGTCAACACCAACAAAACAACAATCACGCCGACATTAAAGCCCACCGCTTTGCCAAATTTGACTTTCGTCGCTTTTCCCACGGATACAACATAACAAGGTTACGACAAAATATTTTATACCTGTTTAACCAATTATGTCGATTTCTGTCGCATAGCCCGTATGCTCTTTACACTTAAGACAACCGCTTGGCAATTTGCATTTATCCAAATGTCTGCACTTTACCGCCTGCAAATCAATTACGCCCTTTTCATCATAGCCAATCCGCACAACCTCGTCGTGATTAACCACAAGCAATTTTGTCCCTGCTCCATTATCTTCCATTACAAATATTATACAACTTGGCCACAAAGAATGCAATACCTGATTTACCTAATCCAACCGCCCCAAGATATCTGCATAATCGCAATCAAGCACTTTACAAAGTTTGATTACAATCAAAACGCTCGGTAAACCCTTGCCCGAAATATAGTCATTGACTGTGACCCTATTTACGCCAACCGCCAAAGCAATTTCTGTTTGCGTTTTGCCTGACGCTTTCACAAGCATTTCTATGTTCTTCGCAATTTCTGTTCTTTTGTCCATATTCTATTGTAAGAACAAATCTACACTAAATAGTTGACAAGTAGATATTATCTACGTATGATATACCATGAAACCCAAATCACCCAAACATACAACCCCAGCAAATCTAACCGAATTTCAAAAGGAACTTGTCCAAGGGCATTTAAAAGGAATTATCAAATCGGCAAACATCTGTCTAGATTGGCTGGACGGCGGTGCGTCATCATTTGCGATTGGCAAGACTTGCAGCGTTGAGGACCTGTTTGAGGACGTAGTCGCTTCGCGACTAGGACGAGTTACGCAGACGCAAGAGTCGCGTACAAGCACAAATGATTGACGCACCCACTTCGACAAAAAATCAACTTGAAATATATTGGCTATATGGTACAATAACACATGGGACTATTTGCATCAGACAATACAATGCACGTGCGTCGGCTTAAAAAAATCGCCGACCGCATAGAACTTCTTTCGGAAACATACAAACAAATGACCGACGACCAACTTCGGGATTGCACGGTTGATTTTAAAAAGCGACTCTCCGACGGCGAGTCCGCCGACAAAATTTTGCCGGACGCATTTGCCACCGTCCGCGAAGCCGCCCACCGCGTCTTGAACCAACGCCCATATTACGTCCAAGTCCTCGGCGGTCTTGCCCTGCACCAAGGTCGAATTGCCGAAATGAAAACCGGTGAAGGTAAAACTTTGACAAGTATCTTCCCCACTTACCTTAACGCGCTTCAAGGCAAAGGCGTCCACGTCGTCGAGGTCAACGAATACCTTGCAAAACGTAACCAAGAATGGATGGGCAAGGTTCACCGATTTTTGGGACTTACAGTCGGGTACAGCCGCGGCCAAGACTACCCCGACCAAAAGCGCAAAG
>Ga0209755_10009721_pt1 | contig 10148 bp, 7 predicted proteins | sample TergutCo191P1_FD_187301 | JGI IMG/M metagenome (GOLD analysis project Ga0209755, IMG submission 187301) | Cornitermes sp. P1 segment gut microbial communities from Petit-Saut dam, French Guiana - Co191P1 (SPAdes) (version 2) | ecosystem: Host-associated > Arthropoda: Insects > Digestive system >...
CACTCCCCCACCTGCTTTGTACATAAATGCATGAAAAACATACCATGCAAAAACTGCATGTACAAACTGCCTTCCTGATGATGAACCCATGAGGTTAGAAACATACAGAAGACGTCAAAAATCAATTTAAAGCATTAATTTGGAAAGTGCACATTTCATTGGTTTATGTTGCATAATGTGGAATCTCAAGTTGATAAACTGTGTAGGTTACGACAAACTACTGTTTCATAAGCATTCTGTGCCACAACCAAGACAAATTTCATATTTCAGCATAACTGCTCATATACATGTAAATCATCATTTACAAATATAATGTCAAAAAGGTACGAGTATTCCAACTGTGGTATTTATAACCAACCCATAACACAGCACAAAGGCGCAGAAATTTTCCAACGTAGGTGCCAGATATGTGACATGAAGCAATTTTCTGTACTGATGACTGAAAAAAATTAGGTACCACCACACAGAACTTAGTTGTCCAGGTAACCTGGCACCTGGTATTTGAGCAACCCTGACATAGCATACATATGTAAAACTTTGTTTGACTTCAGCTTCCACATGGGTTACATCTGTCAAGCAAGTTTAAGGTAAGTCTGGTAATGCCTGAACACAACCAATGTCCTTTACCTGTTTTGCATTGCCATACACTGACTATGCATTGCCCCACATTTCACACGTAATATCCATTATTACTGTTAACACAGTATTTCACTTGATGTTCCAACTTATAATCTTACCTTCATTATCATTTCTTTGTCCAGGCCTGGTAGCTGCAACATGTGCTCCAATACTAAATTATTAAGGGAGGGAGACACCTCTGTACTTTCACTGTCAGATATCCTCTGAACGCCAGTATCAACATTACCCTGCAACACCAAACTAAGCTTGCAAACACACAAACAATAATATTATTCTCCAGGTCTTGATCAAAACAAATATATGAAAGACATAACATACTGACCAGGCACACAGACCAGAGTGTCTTGAGCAACCAACAGTCGCTCAAGTAGTAAAGACACTCAGTGGTTTTACACAACCTGACAACTCATCACCACATTTGAAACAGGCAGCCACTGGCCCCCCATTCCTGAGCTAGATGAACTTAGTCCATACCCTCGAATCCTATCCATGTTACTACTATCCTCAAATCCACACCTAGGTCACCAAAGTAATTTCTTCTCTTCAAATTTACACATGCTACAAGCTCCAGCCACTTCATCTTCCTTGAACTGATCACCCTAAAAATATATGTTACTCATAACCCAACTTTCTCATTCCTTCTCCTTCCTCTCTCTCACATCCAAATGCTCTCTGCAGCAAGCTCTTCTCAAATGCCCTCAATCTAGACTGTTTCCACAGGATGTGGATGAGGAAGTGACGAGGGGATGAAGAAGAAATGGATATTTTGTCATTGTTTCTGATCAGTTTTATCATGTAATACATGAGGCTGCTTCAACATACATCAGTAAGGTGGATGTTGCCCTGTAATTTCTATCTTGGCTCAGTATCCTATGTTACATATGTCTCAAAAATCTTAAGCAGTGGAAAATGTGAAAATAGCCAAGCATTAATGCCACTGCTATGGACATTTTACTAAAACTGAAATAATAACACAGGACTGTAAACAAAACACTTCAATGTGTTCATAAGCAAAAAAGATATTTCGAACATAACAGCACAGAGATTCCATAAATACCTCTAACATCCAACGATGGTGCAGTATTTGCTTAATACCCAGTCTCCGCTCTGGATCCACAACTAGCATGTGCCTTATGAGGTGTTCACAATCTGTAACATTATGACACCACCTGCTTGCTGCTCTGTGCTCACCATTGAACATTTCTAATCTAAGGGATATAAGCAATTGGGGTGATTTATTTTATTGCATTAATCTGTGGGTGAATTAACCCATTGCCAAAGTAAATGTATCACAACACATGTTGTTACTAATATGCGCAAATGTTAGCACAATGCCCTTGTAATACAGTACAATCCACAACTTCCGAATCTTTTTCAGTTGACATACTCTTTGTCTCAGAGTTGACACTTTCCACACCCCTTATTCTTCATCTCACACTGTGTCATGTATTATGAACACATAACATACTTCTTAATTTTGAAGAGACTCTTGTTAGACAACCCTTAGGGTTCCAGGAGGTTGAGGCTCCCACATTTCCAGACAATCAGCACATGAAGGTGGTAAAGTTGTCAGCCCTAGGCACTAGCCACCTTTACCCCTAGGAGAAAATCCTGGTACTCATTTATATTAAAGGATGAGTTGACCCAAGGGCCATAGTGTGGCCTAAAGGGCAAAGTCAATGAAAAATTCCAATAACATAATTGGGAATCGAACCCACAACCTTCTGGCTTGCAGCACAGTGTTTCAACCTGCTGCACCACCACGTGCCCTCAATTTACACAGTGTGGTACCCCCGAAAACTTTAACCTTCATCAAACTATTTTTTCCATTCACAGAAAGTGTTGAACAAAAGGACTATCTGAATCTTTGACAATGTTTCTGAGTCTGACAACATAATCAAATATGGTATATCTTAGATACTAAAACATTGTTTAATGTACCAAAATGCAGTCACAGGCTTACTCTTCCTTCTTTCACAATTGGCTTATGGAAATCGCTTGACAACTGCAACTATGGACATGTTTGTTTAATTTTTAGAGAAGCAATAATTTACCATTATATAGCCCAAGAGTTTTGATTCATATCCATCATCTCTCAATAATCATAGAACTGCTACTGCCACAAACTGCTTATGCAACACACCACTGTACAGATGTTATGCTCTTCCACATTCTCTCTCTCTCCCTGTCTTAATGTTGCTTCTCCTGTGGTGTATAGGAGCACTGAAATGATCCCAGAGATACAAATGCTCACCTGCTGACATGAAGAAAGGTATACGAAACTTTCCTTTGATCACACTTTCACGCAAGGACTGCAATGTTGTGCCATCAAAGGGAAGAGCTCCACACACTAGTACATACAAAACCACACCCATACTCTGCAAAAAGAAATATGCTCCAGTTAACCCCAGCAGAATGAAACTAGTATTAGTAACACTAAGACCTGAGAGGCCCATAACTGGCACAAATTTTTAACGTTATTTAAGCATTTAGTCAAGGGATATTCATAGGCTTTCAACCAAGTCCCAAATGAGCACCTAATTTGCAACTTTTCCCAAGCTTTGTATGCAAAAATGTGTGACCCATGTCAAATTTACAGCCATCTTAACTGTGCAAGCATAAATACATAAATAAATAAATAAAAAGGAGGAGCAATGCATATTTCAGTTCCCAGAAAAAGCAATGACTTCAAAGTATTTCAATAACACTTCTGAAATTTGGCTCAATGCTACACTAAAATTTTTCATCTGCGCAACTTCTGCAAGTTAAAGACTGATCAGTACAAAAAGGTCCTACACACTGACTTCTTCTTGCAAATTTGCTTGAAAGACAGTTGTATTTCTGTTTACATTTTAACAAATGTGTAGACACACACATGCAGAGAGACATGCTGATTTAGTAATCCCACATTTGGTGAATACTTTTCTGCTTCCAGCCAAAGCTCAGTATAAACATTATGTTATTTGAAGACTGATGTCTTCAGGCATGCGACACAGCACATTGCTGATGAACTGTGCTGTTGTTTGAGAGGATTCTGCTGCTGCCATCATTATGCTTCTACCAGCCTACACAATGTCACATCCCAGGAGAAGCACATTCACAGTCACTAATGTGACAACCTCGCACCTCAAAACATATTGCTTTCCCATATCTTTAGCCAATTTCAAACACACTTTCAGTGTATGAATTTTTTTATATTGCAGGACCCATATCTTAGTAGTCAAAACAACAAACAATATTCTTGTTTTTCTGTGTCAGAAATCATTAATACAGCCATAATCCCTGGCAAGTTATGTCACATGCTGAACACACACAGAAGTCATGCCACTTGCAACAGTAACGTTAACCGTGAACCAAGTTTCTTTCAGTATTTACTTCAATTGTCATTAATTATTTTAAAACTCAATTTGACATTACTGGGTACATGTTTATATTTAGTTGTGTATAAATACAATTACACACAGTAACTTTTATGAAGAAAAAAAAAATTTTCTTGATATCAGTGGTCACAACACAACAAGATGATGATGCCCAAATATTTTCTTGATCTAATTCTGCATAACCCACAATCAGTGAAAACTTCCACTCAGCACAAATCACTAACATCCCTAAAATGACCAATTACTAATATAAGTCCAACAAACTGCATTGCTAGTCAATTTACTCCTCCTCTTCCTACTACTAATACTACTACTACAATTACATCTTCCTACATGTTTCGGCGCTTGTGGTCTGTTGTCAGGGAGAGTGTGATGCAGTAAATGCAAATATAAGACATTAAATGCACTTTCTACTAATGATGCATGGAGGTACTTTATCTTTCCCCTTACATTAAGCTCTCCCTGGAGTTACATTGGTAACAGTGTAACGCGCGAAAAATATGGAAAATGCTAATACCCAATACACATACAAAATTACAGCTTTAAGCAAAAGTTGCCCTCTGCATATAACACACTTTGCTAATTATTACAGAGACGATATAACAACTGGTTACATGATGAGTAACTTGGGCTGATAGTGTTTAGCTACATCACAATATAGAGCTGTTCCAAGAGCCAACATCTATAAGTCTCCTACTGCAAGACTTAAATATCAGACCACTTCATCCTGTCAGTCATGATAATGACAGTGACTGTAATAAATGTTGAAATGCAACAGATACAGCAGACAATGTGGCCAAGTGCTAAATTATGCAACAAATATGGCATGCAAAATTCTAAGGAAAACAGAGCTTTTCATATGGTGGTGTGGTGAATGCTGTAAAACACACTATGCTCAAGAAGAATGTTGTAACATACTGAATCTACATAAAAATGTAGGATATTCATCTGACTTTACATTTTCAAGCCTCTACATGAAATGTATATAGGAGTCATCTTAGAAACAGAAAATCAAGAATTCTTATTCTCTTTCAAATTCTTGGGCATAAGATTGGTTCTGAAAACTAAAAATAAAGAATTTGACTAAAAATTTGAGGCAAGGTCAGAACATTTAAAGGGACACCAAGTGTTCACAGTTGCATCAAGTGCGGGGCAGCGCATACCCAAACATCTGTCTTTGGCCCATCATATTCCCTGCCCTCAAACAGCTCAGGAGCTGCATACGGTGGGCTCCCACACCACGTTGACAGCATCTGTCCAGGTTGGTAGTGGTTGCTGAACCCAAAATCTGTAATTTAAAATAATTCAACAATCCTTAGAAACGCAACATTATTAAGTCTGCCAAAAGTTACAGACTAACAACAATTTTTTACCACCATGTGTCAAATATTAAATTCATTTGCCAACAACATGGAAAAACAGCAAGTTATTTACATAGGTGTCATGTATAGTTAAACATTGGAACACTCAAAAGTAAAGTTAAAATTACCATTAAAATGATCACATACAAAAAATTATGTATTTCATGGATTGTCACCAATTTTGAAGGCAGCATGAACATATTAGTTTCAACACACCTCCTCCAATTCTTCTTGACACAATGTTGAAGAACTTAGAAGAAAACATCTGTCTTCTCTGCAGCCACACCCCTCCCCACCCCCCCACAAACACACACACACACACTCATGCTAGTCGATGTTTCACAACGCCCATTTGCCAATACCTTGGATCCCCTCTCCTCACCGTAACTGACACTTTACAGGACTCCAACAACCCAGTTTGCTGCCACAGTTTTTCCTGCCAGCCAATCACCAGTTACATTATCCCTACACATTCACACATCCACCTGCTCTGGCATTTTTGCCGTTGACAAATGTACAGATTACAGTCTTTTGGGAAATGATACAGTGTAATTCAGTAGATACGTTTCATTTTGGAGGAATATGATATTCTGCTCTAAAGATGGAGGCAGCAGGGTCATCTGGAATGTTGGTACCTATCTACAAAACTACATGGTGTCATAACACAGTACACTGACACATGCACAAGTAGTTCCTCCATTTACCTGCCAATTTGATGTCCATCTTGTAATCAAGAAGCAAATTCTCAGCCTTCAGATCTCTGTGAACTACATTCTGTTTATGACAGTAGCTCACAGCTGCCACGATTTGGTGGAAGATTCGGCGGGCTTCCACCTCATTCATTCGTCCATTTGCAACTAGGTGATCTAAAATGCAGTAAAACATACATAGTAAAAACAAGAGCTGGACAGTAGATAAAAATGGGACATAAAAAAAACAAATACAACAGAAAATGGAAGATTCATATCTTCTGGAATGTTTAACGTTTAAAAGAACTGTAATGCTAGGACTGGTTTACTCTGAATCCTTCAAAATATCGATATATTTACCAGCTTACACATCCCAGAAGAACTGATCTTTAGCAACATCACTGTCAAAACCTCACCTCTCACACAACAGTGACTGCTGGTAAACAGAAACAAGCCCCCTTTGAAACTACTACATTTTCACCATTGTATTTTATGCTGCTTAAAATGCTTGTTTTAGTGTAAACAGGGCAGACATCTTTTTTAAAAGTTTTACTTTAAGCCAACTGAATCACTTGAAGCAATTCCACAGGTCAATAGCAGTAAGGCAACAAAATAAAAGTACATATTTAAATTAGTTAATTAATTTAAAATGACAGTAAACCTACATGGAAAAATTCTTTATCAGTTTACAGTTTTCAAGAAAACTGTAATGACCACTATCATTCTACAGTTGAACAAATAATTATGGCACAGTGAATGTTTGAAGAACTATCACATCAAATACACAGTGAGGCATCACTCAAAACTTGTGCATGTCTGACAAAGGCTGTGCGTTTGATCTTTTATACATATATGTAATGTGGTTTTAAAACAACTAATATTGAGAAACAACACCATCACAGTTGTGTGAATTTGTCAGATGCTTTTTGTTATTTGAATGGACAGTTCAGAGTAAAATCACAGCAATGGCCTACAGCAGTCTTGGAGCTAAAGAAAAACACCCACATGCATGCTGCAATCCAAAAAATGACTTACATCAGGAGCATTCAAAGAACTAATAACAACATAATACAGTGTTTATGAAACAAGGTACCACAAGATTCCTAGAACATGATATGTAATTAAATATGTAACATGTGTATTCTATGTCTCAGAGATTAATTCCTAGTAATAACAATACATCATGAAGCACAACTACTGCTAGATGAATGAAAAGCTGTCTTAAAATGGAAAAATCAGTGTGGCTTTCGTGCTTCTGATTCAGACAGTTTAAAAGTACTGTGTCCATGTTGCTGAAAATAAAACTTACCAAAAATTTCACCTCCACTTGCATACTCTGTTACTAGATAAATCATCTTCTCAGTTTCCATAACCTACACAAAGAGGAAAATAATATTAAACAGCAAATAAATAGATATGCTCCATTCATATTCTTATAGGTTAGCTGAAATGAATATGTATACAAGACAACTACTAACTACACACCTAGTCAGAGGTACAGCCCTAACTAAGAAATGGGGTTGTGACATGTACCCATGCTGGTCAGTGTTTTTCAATTTAGGTACATTGATATACTGATGAACATTAGAGAAATTCCAGCTGGCAAAGGACATCGCACAGCCAATTTTCCCATCACAAATCTCTCAAACCAGCACCTAAAAATTCATGGTGAACATCTGGCTTCCTCTATTATCATTTGTGACCCAGACTACACATTAATTGGAGGGGCTCACTATTTCAAAAGACTTTACACAGCAAATCAGATACTGGCAATTTATGTTGAGTATAGAAAGAATGTAGATGCAACCACCCTTCAGCTTGGCTGCATTACTGGATGAATTATTATTATTATTATTATTATTATTCTCCTCCTCCTCCTTCTTCTTCTTCTTCTTCTTCTTCTTCTTCTTGCATTAAATATCATCATCACCATCACCACAATTACCACCAACATTATCATCATCACCACCACTACCACCACCACCACCACCACTACCACCATCACCACCACTACCATCACCATTCGCTGTACTGAATTTATCCAAAATGGATTAAAAAATTTAGAAAATATGACCAAACTTTAATTCGTCAACTTAACTTGCTCAACAGCATTATGCTGGCATCCCCTCACCCAACTACACCCAAAATGATCAAGAAACATGGAAAGTACGGATAAAAATTCATTTATGCCCTCAATCAACTGTCACTTAGACATGCTCAAGAACTTTTTGGAAACAACACCAACACCAAATTTCATGCAAATCCCACAAATGGTTCATCCACTGATCCTAGGTCACAGAAAGACAGATGAACAGATGTGGTGTCCAATTAAGGCATTCTGTTTTAGTTGGTAAAGAACACCTAAAAAAAGGGTTGAAGCTTACTAAATTGGGACCACTATTTAAAAAATCTTCACCAGAGTCAAAGAGGCACATTTGATAAAGCAATACTTTGTAATGACTACATGATTATCAGATTAGTTTTATTTATTGGGCCCAAATGCAGAGATACTCCCACCCCACTTAACTGAATATAATGACACAGCCGGTCTCTCAAACTTTGTGTGTTCAAAGAGTAATTTTGTATTTTAAACAAGCAATGGACAAATCCAAATGGAGTCCTAAGGTGACTGACAATTATTATTATTATTATTATTATTATTATTATTATTATTATTATTATTATTACTATCGACAGCGGTGGCAGTGGTAATAATCTTTGTCTCTGTTGTCATCATCATCATCGTCATCATCATCATCATAATTTGCAATGTATCCACAGTTGCCAGCAATGAATGGAATTCTGACATGACTACAACCTGATTCTGTTATCATCTATGCATGAGCGCTTATGTTAAAGTGGATTGCATTCTTATGCTACATCACCTACACATATCACTATCACTGAGAGACCCATAAAACTGCAAGTCTACATGTCAGGCAAGCAGGTTTTGAGAGTTCTGCCTAAAACTTCTTGTTTGCAAATTAAAATGTGGGTCAGAACACCATTTCATGTTACATAGTCCAAAACACTTGCCTGCAATGGTGATGTTTGCATAATATATCCCATACTGTATTTTGCAACATTCTTTCTCAATACATATTACATTCCTAGATCAGCCGTGAATGGGTTATACTGTCATTCAATCATAAATTACAACTGTGACATAATACAGGTTAAATAATGAACAAAAACACTGCAAGAATGAGTCTTACAAAGGGCAAAAAAAAAACACCTCACAGCAACTGGTGTGTCTAGACATGATTTCACTTCTATAACATTTAGTTGGCAAGAACCAGATGTTTGGGTGGCTAGGAAAGTGTCCTCATATATAGACTGACAAACATAAAAATCAAACTAAACAAAACATGCATAATTTAACTCAGATTATTCTTACCTGATACAGTCTTATGATGTGGGGGTGACGAAGTTTCGTCATTATTTGAATTTCTCGGAATATTTTTTTTAAATTTTCTTCGTCTAGTTTCGTTTTATCTATAATCTTTATTGCAACCTGAAAACATAAGCATCAAACACAACTGAAGTAACACCCAATTGTATATCAGTCTAAGATACAGCAGTTAATAAAATGATTTCATATGATAAATATTTTTTATTCAAAATGGTCCTTTTTTATCCATACCATTCACCACCATCCTACCATTTCTGACTGTATGTTACATAAACTCTTCACTTGATACACTATGTCAACTAATCAGACACAAACACTCTGTATAAGCCAATGTACAGGAGAACAAAGCAGCATTTTGTTATAATGAATACATCTTCTTGGTAGAATGCATAAATTCTAAATGTTTGTACATCCAACTTTCTTTTTTTGTTAAGCATGTTATTTAACAACGCTCTCAACTGCCGAGATTATTTAGTGTCCAGTTCTTAGCTGAATGGATGAGCATGGAACACACATGGTACAACACAGAGACAGGAAACTGTCCCAGTGCTAAACGCTCTCAACTGCCGAGATTATTTAGTGTCCAGTTCTTAGCTGAATGGATGAGCATGGAACACACATGGTACAACACAGAGACAGGAAACTGTCCCAGTGCTACTGCTACCAC
>Ga0209755_10009722_pt1 | contig 10148 bp, 5 predicted proteins | sample TergutCo191P1_FD_187301 | JGI IMG/M metagenome (GOLD analysis project Ga0209755, IMG submission 187301) | Cornitermes sp. P1 segment gut microbial communities from Petit-Saut dam, French Guiana - Co191P1 (SPAdes) (version 2) | ecosystem: Host-associated > Arthropoda: Insects > Digestive system >...
TAAATACAAATTATTATAAGATTTTCTTGAGGTAAGCCTATCTTTAGAGCACAAATTTCTAAATCTTTCTCTTTGTTAAAGTGATCAAGGTTAATGGTATGAAACTGTATGTTACTAGAAACAAATACTGAGACACCCCCTTGCTCATGGGATTGTCAACAATATTGTGAACCCAAGGTGTAGTAGCCAAGGTTTATGTTTTTTAATTCATCCGTCCGTAAGTGGTGCTCAGTTAAACAAAGAACATGGGGAGAGGTCTCTGCTCATGAAATTAGGAATTTAGCAGTTTTGTGGAATATACCACGTATATTCTGATGTAAAACTTTAAAATTATTGAGCCCAAGTTTATCTGAAAGGATACTGGATGAATGAAAACTGTTCTTATCTTCATCAGGGCTACTTAATTTAGAAAAGCTACAGTAACTATTGTTCTGAAGATGAGTCAATATTCCTAAAATCACTGATTGCTCGTTTAGAGCATAAAAAATCTTTCGTCCTTGTAACTGGTACTTTCCTGTTATGACAGGAGTTTCTGTTGGAAGCTCTACATTCCCTGATTACCTCACTACCATTCGCTTCAATACCTGTCTCATGCCATTCTAGCGGAATAGGTTCCGAAGTGCCTGGAACAAATGTTGTAAGAAGGAAAAAAGCTAACTGAAGCTTGACAAGATTTTTACCTTGTTTGTTATGATGGAGACCACAATTTGTAAATGAATTCCTATCATTAAATGTTTCTAGAAAGTTGGTGTGTGGATTAACTTTTACTAATTTCTGCAACTTTCTATTCAACCTTAAAATGATCTTGTTAACATAAGATGTATTAGTTATATCATATTGAAAAGGTATGTTCATTAATAGAATGTTTGTGTGATTATTGTTCATTATGAAATTCTCGATGTTCTGGAAAATGCAAGAAAATTTCTTTTTTGGATTTTTTTGGTCAAAGTCATTGGTTCCATAACAAAGTATTATCATGTCGTCATAGGTGAGGTGACCAATTGTTTCATTTGCTGACTTTTCTAGTTCATTAATACCCTATCCTGGTTTCATAACACTATATTAATTATAATTACTAGTTAGTAATGGTTCCAGAGAACTCACATAACCTCTCATATTGCTGTCCCCAATTAAAACTATTCGATGTTTGGTAGATGGATGTTTCCTATTTTGGTAAACATTGATGGATTCTCTTAGAACGGTTATAATCCTATGGGTCATGTCACCATTCACTTCACTACACACATCACTAGCTTCTAGCGTCGTTTCTTGGATAGTGGTTTTACATGTAATGCCGTTCACAATGGTTGGGATGAAGTTTGATGAATCTTCGTTCTTCACAATCTCTTGTTGGTTATGGTTGTCCAGTGAGTAGCGCAACAGAGTTGTTGTATTTCTTCTGGTAGACTTCTGCGTTGAAGTTTGCTAGTTTTGGGTAAAGATCTCGGAAGATAATCTAGATCAGGTGACCACTGGTTCGTTATTTGCACTGGATCGAAATTAGATAATTTTTAAAATCAGGCACTGTAATATTGCGGAGAAATGTGATTGACAAGTAATTGGCAGGTGCAATTTGACATCCTTTCTGGGACTATATTGTTTAAGACATTTCGGTTTTGAGTTTTTAACAACCAGTGTGATAATTCGGTTACGCTGTGTAGTTAGTTTTAGAGGGTAATTAAATAATTTTCCGGCCATGCATTTTGTGTAATGGAAGATACTTCCCAATTCACCGTCACACAAATGATGCCCTATCATACATTCATTCATTCATTCACTAATTCGTCCTCTCGTCCTTCCCTCCTTTCATCCACTCTTATAGAAACACACGACAAACAAACAATACGAAGCTGTCAATTGTTTTGTCAGTTGTCAACATGAGCTGCATAGTACCAACTGCGAATTGACACATCATTTTACATAAAGTTCCTGATATTTTCTTAAAATTTTAAAAGTTCAAATAAAACACTAGAAATGGCTTTTCATGTTGGGGCATGAGGACGTAATTGAAGCAATTTTTACGTGTTTTTATTCCGCACACCCAAATGCAGTTTGCAGAAACGAATGCAACTTGACATTTTAGGAACAGACAACATTAATCATGAAAATATCGTGATGTTTATGTGCAATATGCTGCTGGACCCAATCTACATACATATATGAAATATCGTTCGGGGGATTTCTGGTTCTGTCAGCGGTGCTGCTTAGGTTTCCAGTATTCTAGAATGAGACGCTGAGCCGTTGGAGTCGTAACATCGCACTGCTTGAGTCTGGCATTGCCACACTACAAAACCAAAACTCAGCGTGTTAGCTCAGGAGTACTGAACATTCAGGCACTCGTTTCGCTATGAGTTTCAGCCAGAAGCTATTTTCTGAATTCTGAATTTTAAATTTGTTGCAGTATCTACTGCTTTTCGTCTGCCGAACGAAAGCAGACCGGCACTGACAGGCACCGTGTTTAACGTAGCTGGAGTTATGGAAAAATTAGGGCAGTAAATAGTGGAAAATATTTGATGGTATAAAAAACTCAGTTGCATTGAACTGAACGTTTGTTGGCAAACTTACAGTAATAACACACAAGTTTTACAAACCACACTCACGAAAGCCTGTGGCTGAACCAATTTAATGAGTCCATCACCTAATTCGGTTGCTGTAATGCTCACTTTAATATTATTGTTACATCTGCGCCCAGGTATCTAAAGACATACACGTCGCTCTATTTATACTAACATGTTATGTTTCTGAATTCATGCTAAACATTGCATGCATATTATCTTCATTAATTTGCCTAAAATTTATTTTGTGAATGGTGCAATTTACGCAATTATTTTAAATAGGCATTCCGTTTGCTAAGCGGGAGAGTTGTTAGAAATTTAGTTCGGTACTTTACGCGGTAAGGAAAGGCATTTTACTGTGCCACAGTTAGTCTGGCATTTCAGAGGCACGTCAGCTGTACTGCAGCAGTTTTAGCCTGCAGGGTTTACGACGTAACTTAAAATACAGAAGAATGCTTGGACTGTGGGCCGATAAACAGAGCGTAGTTTGGTGGGCGTAAAATTGCAAGCACAACACTGCAGCATTATTCTTCCGGAGACTTGAGTCTTCTAGATATGACGCCGTGTGGGTTGGTGCATACTTATAAAATTTATGAGTTCGACTATTCCATCTTCAGTGTCCAAGAAGATTGAACTACTCGAACCGTGAAGATGGAGGGAGTCAAATCCTCCGAAACGTTTGTTAACTATTTCTTAAACCACACGGCGTCATAAACCGGAAACTTAAATCTTCGTCAACATCGATACAATAATCTAAGGTCCCATTGCATTCTACGTGCTTCTAATGCGAAAGTTAAAGCATTTAAGGTAGAAATATAATTTCACTTTTCCTTGTAGTTAAAATGAAAGAAAATGTATTTCTAAGCAAGATCAATAACATTCCTTTTTATATCATTTTCTCTAATGTTGTTTTCTGTCTTTCCGTCTGATTCCTAACAACTGAACAACCTGCTGTTCAAACAGATGGCCGGCTACATTAGTAATGATAACTTAAACGAAGTATTGTCACGTTACAGCAAATCTGTTTCCAACCCGTTTTACGACATGTGTTTGTAATATCCTCACGTTTAACTTTATTAGGCTACAGTGCAATAGCTTACACAAATTCTATCTAGTTAGAAGACCTATCTCTGTGAATGCCAAAGGGGCAAAAAATCTGCACTGCATTTTCATGGGTCTAAAGTTATAGGCTATGGCGGACATTTTGTGTTGTGTTCGGAATAATTTTTGTGTAGATGAGAGCTTCGAAAAACTGTGAAGTTAAGACGTGGGAGTTAGGTTAGATTAGACTAGTGACGTTTGAAAACGTGAAATGAATCATGAACTGGTTACGTACTGAGCTTAATTTTGTTTCTGGGATTTTGGAAAGGTTTTCTGCAGTCTAAATTTCGTAATTAATTTACGGAAAACTTCTGCGGTATTAAATTAATGTAGAAATATAATACTGTAAATAAACTGTCCTTACTAAATGGAAAATGCAGCTACACAACGCAAAATTTGTTACCTCATGGAAATATTAAAAGAAAACTTCTGCATTTTCACTCGCTTCTTTCCAACACAAAATAACTGTAAAGTTAGCTGTACAAACTTCTCCATCAGTACGCAATCAATCCACGCAAATACCTTCAGTCAGACGATCTCATTTGACGGCACATCACACTGCTGTCCTCCACTGCACACAAGCGCACTCATTGACTTCAGTCTAAGCAGCAATACGGAGGGTCGTAAGATGTTCAGTTGTATTTTATCGGACATTTTATGTACTATGACTAAATGCAACGTAAAAAGCGTATAAATCCCTCAGTGTACATGTATTGTACAAACATTTTTATTAATTGTCATGTTTCAACCATACTGCCGTACGTATGGTTTGTATTGAACCAAAGAGTACAGATGAAATGGACACTCCGAGTGACAGCACACAACTCGTGCTGTCACTCGAAGTTTGTTGAACAACGTTTTGACTCCGTCAAAGGCCAGGTGACCAGAAATCACAGGAATATAAAATAAATTCAAAGAGTACAAAGTACGATGTGTAAATAGGAGTATCTCCGACAATGTGATGGAAAATCCGAAAATAGTGTGCATTGCTTCGCAATTAAGGCGTTTTTCTAGTGCTTTCGAAGTACGTCCTAAATATTACGTCCGAGAATTACATGCATTGTAGACGGGATGCAAAACAATGCACTGTGGTCCCCATATATTGTGTCCTTCGTTATCCATCGATTACATCCAAACAAATATCGATTTTTTATAATGCAGTTTTTCCGAACGTGTGAAAAATGCAAAGGTAGTATGTTGTATAATGGAACGATGGTAGCCTGCAGTGGGTGGCGGAGACGGTTGAAGAACTGAGCTACAATCATAACAATACGGAGTCAATCCCCGATCGTAACAAGAAAATTTTTTTATACTTGGAAATTCTATGTTGTCAACTCTGCCTGTACCAACAAAGATTATCGCCTACTTTTCTCTCGTTCTGTAGACTATGGGTAATGCTGAATTACCAGCGTGATGTATTAATTGTGGGAGCAAAATTCGGGGAAGAGAAAGGAGCCTATCCTTAATTTGTCAAAAGCAAAAAACAGAATTTGCGTCGATTTTAGCGCTTGGCACAGGCTGTGAGGTGTGGATCTTCCTGAAGAACAGATTAAATTAAATAAATGTAATATAGTTCATAGATAAATAAATTAAAGGGAACTGAATTAAATTAAAAATGTATATTAAAGTAAACTAAATCAGTTGAATTAAGTGAATTAAATGTTGAATTAACTTAAATTAAAAATTGTATTAATTACATTAAATCCATTAATGACAATCTTTTTACCTACTTGATGCACAAATTCTTTATTTTAATACATTTGTTATACTCCTCTACGTGTTTTGAGCACTATTATGCTCATTTTCAGGAGGACAGTTGTATTATTACAGCATCTGGTATCGTCAGTCTCTTTAGGTGACTGTTCAGACCACAGGTTATGAGAGGATCCTGTGGTCTGGAAAGTCACCTAAAGAGAGTGACGATACCAGATGCTGTAATAATACAACTGTCCTCCTGAATATGAGCATAATAGTGCTAGAAACATGTAGAGGAGTATAATAAATGTATTAAAATAAAGAATTTGTGCATCAAGTTGGTAAAAAAGACTATAATTATATTAGGACGCATGGTCAACAAAATATAAAAAAAATATATCCATTAATTTAAACCAAGGTCAACAAATGAGTCACCAGATGTAAAATTCAACCATACAGGCAAAAATGTATATCAATACAGAGACATCAAAGGTAAACACAGCATGAGTGCAGCAATTTGGTATACCAAAATGTGTAAAACATGTCATCTTCATTTTGAATTTTAGATCTGGTGACTCATTTTGTTGACCTTGCTGCTGAACTACAACAATCATACTCCCTAAGGATGACACTTTGAGGGTTGAAGCATGTTGGGGTGATATAATGTGCTAATAAAGTGGTGTTATAGTTATGTATGTGTGCACTCATGGGCATTTATTTGATAAAATAACATTAATGCATGGATATAAACAAGATAAAATTTTTAACTTAATGTACATTTTTAAAGTGCTGTATCAATATGATATAATTCATAAAATAATGAGATCTCATTATTGGCAATGCAACTGTATTCTTTTAGTATGTTCTGTACTAGCCTCATGATGAACTTGATGGGCGGAAACATTTTATTGTTAATACACAGTTAGTTGTGCCGAGGTTGTGTTACTCATTTTTTATTTTGAAAAATGCTGCAGCTGTTCAGGGAATCAGTCTGTCAACGGAATGCAATAATGTTGTGTGCAATATTTTCCAACTCTCGGTAAAACAAAATACTAATCACAGAAATAATGCAAATGAAAAACTTCCACAGAGCTAAGAAAGTGAACTCTGGTTTTTGCACGTTTCACTTCCATATACAAAACCGCTGAAGCATAAACATCATGAACAATGCAACATGTGAAATTCCCACATAAGTTTTGCTCATGATTCAAGCATTCTGGAATGTGACAGTGTGTGTGGCTGGGTGAGTAGTTCCTGACAAGCTGCACAAAGTTAATACTGCTCAGTTCACTGTTGTGTTCTTGTGGCTCCATCACAAAATTATATAAGAACTATTGTTTTGAGATATACTTCCTTAATGTTACAGTGAAAAGCTAATCATTCAATAGCTTTTATTCACATATTACAAACTAAAAAGAATACAATTACAAACATGTGCTGTTAACTTGGTTTTCTTCACCAGACACAAAAAATAAACAAATAAAGCACTACTATAATGCAGAATTATTATTGTACTTGCAAGTATATAGTCATCTGTTACAGAACATGTGGAAACAATACATTACATCCACTCTGTAAAAAACAGATTCATAAATCTTACTCAAGAACATTTAAAATTAAATTCTTATTCATTCATAAGTGTATTTATGTGGGATGCAGAACTCTTGACAGTGTTGTAATTATGTACATACATCCATGGTAAAGCAACTTCCAATAAGTATTACCTGCCAATAAAATTATTAGACATAACCAGTTAATAATAATGGACGGCTGTAGATAAGAAATTTACCATATCAGTAGCAACATGGACTTCATATTCTGAAAATGTATATCCACCATGAGAACAAGTTTGTGATCCTCAGCAAGCCTGCTACTTCACACCAAGAGGTGTTTCATTTATACAAACTACAGCTGTCTGGAACTGCATTCATTAGCACAATTCTGAAACCTAAGCCAAACCCCCCCCCCAAACAAACACACACCAAACCTTAATTAATTATGAAAACTGTTAGTGATACAGTGTCAATAAATAAAAATCCATGATTCAACTGAATAACCTCAAACATTTTCAGTGACCTGAGTTCATTTTATAAAGACAAATGAGCCACAGTTGTTATTTTTTGATAAAAATATCATTTTCTACAATATCAGTAGCAATACAGTATGGTAGGGGTAAAGGTAAAGTTCACCCTAGAACAGGCCATGAAGGCCCAGAGGGGAGCAGCTGTATAGCTCTACTCTTCCTTTAACCTCGGCGCTAGAGGGGGGTAGGTGTTCAACACCACGCCCTGCCCGCTTTACCCCGGGGAAAGACCTGGTACCCATTATACAGGAGGTTGGGTGGGTCCCAGGTCGGTCTGGACAGGTGCGGAAAATCTCGCCCCCCACCGGGATTCGATCCCCGGACCGTCCAGCCCGTAGCGAGCCGCAATACCGACTGAGCTATCCCGGTCTCTAGTTGCAATACAGTACAGAATAAAAACAGATCAAAATTACTAATGCAAAGATATCAATTAAAATGGTTTTGCAGTTTGAAATTACTGTGTTTAGCTGGATCTATGAAATCCTTTTGTGATTTACACCAGATAAAAGTAGGGGCAACCAGTGTTTAGGATTGAAAGAGGCACATTGTCATTTAAACAGTTTTTATTTTGGAACTTAGTAGCCACCTAAAGTGTTCACGGAATTCATTTGTATGTGGAGTGGGTCTGCAAGTTCATGTCTCATAATGTAAGTCTACAATTACTCATGCTCATTTTGTATTGTTCCCTTCCCATAATGATTTTCATAACTGACATACATAATGTGGCTTTGATGGCCAGTGTTTTAGCCAACAATTAGGACATATTAATTTTATCTTTGACACTTACATTAACACACTTAAACATATATATATTCAAAGAAAGTTTTCACAGTGATGGTAGGCAGTGACGATTATGGTACAGTGTGATGACTTGCTCTGTGACATGCACTTTTCAGCTGTATAAATTACACATATGTATTTATCTTCCAAAAAAAAAAAAAAAGTGTATAAAACTGTCTGTTACAATGAGATCAGTGAAAAACTCCTGTCAAAAGAATCAGATTCTCTGTATTACTAGCTGCCTCACTGTTCATATAACAAGTGCTGGGCTACACAAAGGTCACTTTCTGCGGTTCTACCATTGACCTTAGCAGGCCTTGTTAACTTAGCTAAATCCAGCTCCTCCCTAATCCTAAGCAATTTACAATTCCACAAGATCTGAGGGTCTGAAAGCACTATTGCTAAACATTCAAGCCTTCTGGTATGGGAGCTCTGTTGTTGACTAAGTGCTTCTTGAGAGACCCCAGCCATTTTAAACAGCTGTGCAGATGAAGGGTGATACAGACCTCACTGGTGAATTTCCAGTCAGGGTGGAACATAAGTGAAACAAAGTTATTCTATAACTGCAGGTATTCAACAGTGCTGTGGATCAGATGTGGAATGATTATGAACTACAGATTTGGAAACACAGAGGAATGTGTATATGTTTTAAGGAACTACATTCACATTGGATTAAAGCCAAGATTGCCACTGTAAAAGCAGCATTCAAATCTTTTCACCAGCAAACTGAAATTAAATTTAAGAAAGGAATTGGTAATGTGATCAATTTGGTGCATAGCTTTGTGTGATGGTGAAAGTTTTGAAAAATGGTGCTGGAGAAGGATGGACATCAATTGGAATGATCATGTAAGGAATGAAAAAGTATGACATAGAGGCAGGGAGAGGAATATCCCACAAAAAATAAGAGGATGGAGGCTAACTGGATGGGTCACAACTTGTGTAGGAACTGCATTCTAAAACATGTTACTGAATGCAAGATAGAGGGAATGATAGAAGTGATGGTAAGATAAGGAAGAAGATATAAGCAGCTACAGCATGATCTTAAGGAGAGGATAATGGCAACTGAAAGAGGAAGCACTAGATTGCACTTTGCAGAGAACTCACTTTCCCACAACCAATTACACTTTCTGACACGAAGCCAGCCCACTTAGTTCAGACTATACAAATCACTCAATGCAGCACACTTCCTATTGTGAAGTTAATGGTTTTCTGACTAGTCACAAATCTCCCCGAATTTTGCGGAGCCCAAAGGTACAATGCCATGTTCACAAAACCTGCCATTTGCTCCTATTCTAAGCCAGATTAACTCAGTTCATACAAATCCTATTTCTTTAGTATTCATTTTAATATCATCCTCCCAGCTATATCAAGGTTTTCCAAGCTGTCTCTTTCCTTCAGGTTTCCCAACCAAAACAGCGGTACATATTTCACTTCCCCCAACACATCCTCCACAGTTTGATTACCCCAATATTATGTGATGATCTGTACCAATCATAAAGTTGCTCATTATACACTCTTCTCCATCCTCCTGTCACTTCCTCTTGCTCAGGTCCAAACATTCTCCTCAGCAGTATCAGCCTACCTTACAATTATGGTTGTATATTTTCATCTTTGAATTTCTAGATGACAGAGGGAAGAGAAAAAATTTTGGATTGTTAAGTAGCAAGCACTCCACCCACTTCATTTGCCCTTTATATCTTCATTAATGCAACTCTGATTTGTTTGTGTGACTGCCAAATATTTGACCTCTGTCACATTTTTAGAGGATCTATTAGTCACCTGTGTATTGTGACTTAATCCCACATTCTTTTCACAGACAAAAAAGTGACAGGTGGCTGAAGAAAGCTGCATAACAAAGAGCTTCCTGGTTTGTACACATTTGGGTGATGAAGTCCAATGGCATGAGAGGGTATTTGGGGCCTATTGGGGGGGGG
>Ga0209755_10009723_pt1 | contig 10148 bp, 5 predicted proteins | sample TergutCo191P1_FD_187301 | JGI IMG/M metagenome (GOLD analysis project Ga0209755, IMG submission 187301) | Cornitermes sp. P1 segment gut microbial communities from Petit-Saut dam, French Guiana - Co191P1 (SPAdes) (version 2) | ecosystem: Host-associated > Arthropoda: Insects > Digestive system >...
AAATGGAGAAAAACAGGAGGAAAGATTAATGGCAAACAATCAAGAGCTGAAGGCAAAAATCGACGAGTGGTTCAACAAAAACGAAAGCAGTATGCTCAGCGACCTCGGAAAGTTAATCGAAATCAACAGTGTCGCAGGTGAGAAGAAGGAAGGTGCACCATACGGTGCGGAGTCTCGCAAGGCGCTCAGTGTTGCTGAGTCTATGCTAAAGGACAAAGGATTTGATGTCAATGTGTTTGAAGATATGGTCATCACATCAACTTTCGGTCCGAACCCTCCTGAGCTTGGCATTCTTGCACATCTTGACATTGTCGCAGCGGGCGAAGGCTGGGAGACAGACCCGCTCAAGCTGACAGAAAAAGACGGTATTCTTTACGCCCGAGGCGTTGTTGACAACAAAGGTCCTGCTGTCGCCGCAATTTATGCGGTTTGTTGTGTGCGCGATATCTGTCCGGATCTTACACATGGTGTTCAACTCATTTTCGGCTCGGGTGAAGAAATAGGCTGGGATGATATTAAGCAGTATCTAAAGAAGAACACCACTCCGCCAAATGTTTTCACACCTGATGCTGAGTTCCCGATTGTCAACATTGAAAAGGGTCGTTTTATGCCTGTTTTTGGCGCAAAGTGGGAGAAGGACACTTCTCTGCCGCGCGTGGTGTCCGTAACGGGTGGAACCACTCCGAATATTGTTCCAAATAAAGCTATGGCGACCATTGAGGGCTTATCTTTAGAAGATACACAGCGTTTTTGTGCTGAGTTTTCAGAAAAAACAGGCGCGACTTTGACAGCTTGTGTAGGCGATGGTGAGTGTTGCGCAGAAAACGGGCTTGTCCATATCACCGCCGATGGTACTGCGGCTCATGCCAGCTTGCCGCACCTTGGAAATAATGCTCAAACGGCTCTTGTTGAAATGCTTGCGGCTATGCCTTTTGCAAAGAGTGACGGCTTTGAATATCTCTGTAAGCTAAACCGCCTGTTCCCACACGGGGATAATGTCGGCAAGGCTATCGGAATTTACTTTAAAGATGATAAGACCGGGGAGATAACTGTTAATTTCGGTGTTCTACGCTTTACCGAGTATGAGTTTTCCGGAAACTTTGACTCTCGCACACCCGGTGCCGCAGATGATGCTGATTTGTTTGGACTCACTAAAGCGGCTCTCGATAAAGAGGGTATCGAAATTTCCATGCACCAGATAAATGGTTGTCACCACACTCCCGAAGAGACTCCTTTTGTGCAAAAGCTTCTCAGCATTTATGAGGATTACACAGGCGAGGAGCGCAAGTGCCTTGCCATCGGTGGGCAGACATATGTGCATGAGATTGACGGTGGTGTCGCTTTTGGCATGGTCATGCCTGACACTCCCGACCACAACAATGTACACAATGCGGGCGAATACATCCGCAAGGATAGGTATTTAATGAATGCAAAAATGTTCGCAAAGGCAATTGTTGACGTTTGCGGATAGACAATCCGCTCTCGCAGTTCCCGCAGATAATAGGCAATTTGCTACGCTTATTTGCGAGCCATCGGGATCTACACCGCGGCTTCGCAAAGCGACTCCGCAAACAGCCTATTATCTGCTACATTGGGTGATTTGATACAGAATAGAGATAAATAATGGATAAACTTTGGACTCGCGATTTTACAATTTTGACTTTCGGGTCGGTGGTTTCTGTTTTCGGGAATGCGTTGGCGAGCTTTGCTATCAGCCTTATGGTACTCGATTATAGTGAGTCTGTGTTTTTATTTGTCCTTTTTATGGTGACTTTTAATTTTCCCCGGATTTTTGCACCTTTGCTTGCGGGGCCTTTGCTTGATGCGTTTTCTCGGCGTAAGACTATTTATACCATGGACTTTGTTTCGGCAGGGCTCTTCATTTTTCTGTTTTTCTTGCTTTCCGGCGGCTTTTTCAACTATCCTCTTTTACTTGCTTTGACGTTTTTTAAAGGTACTGTCGATAGTATTTACTTTGTAGCTTATGAGAGTCTTTATCCTGTTTTGGTCGCTAAGGGGAATTTTCGGAAGGCGTACTCCGTCTCCTCTATGATAATGCCGCTTTCTGCTGTTATGATGCCTGTCGCTGCTTTTTTGTATGATACTATTGGTGTGGCTCAGATTTTACTCTACTCTTCTATTGCTTTTTTGGTCGCGGCTATTTTGGAAACGCAGATTCGCGTTGATGAAACTCATCTTCGTGAGGATGGTGAAAAGTATCGATTTTCCGAGTTTGCGAAAAGTCTCCGCGAAGGAATTGCATATATTAAAGAAGAGAAGGGTTTACAGGTTATAACTGTTTACTTTTTTGTGATTATGTTTGCTTTTTCGTCGCATTCGCTTATTTTACCTTATTTTAACGAGACTCCCGGTTTGAGCGTTATGCTCTACACGCTTGTTTTCGGTGCTGCAGTTTTCGGGCGTTTTGTCGGTGGAGCTATTCAGTACAAAATCGAGCTGCCTAAAGAAAAAAAGTTTATGATTGCGATGACTGTTTACATTTTATCCAGCTTTATTGAGATTGGTTTTCTGTTTACGCCTGTAGTTGTAATGACTATTTTGATGTTTACTTCAGGGCTTTTGACTGTGACGAGCTTTAATATCAGAATGTCCTCTACGCAGGATTATATCCCCGATGAAACGCGCGCAAGGTATAACGGCGCTTTCCAAATGATTATGACCCTTGGCACGGTTTCAGGACAACTGATTGCCGGAGCACTCGCTGAGGTGATTCCGATTCGGGCTGTTGTTGTGATTTACGGGACAATTGCTTTGATTGCGGCAATTTTTATAATGTGGCGTAAACGCAGGCATGTTATTCCGATTTTTAATCGGAATGTGTAGAGGTCGAGCGTGAGCTATTTTTGTGCCTGAGCAATTTCGAAAGGAATGGTCATTTTATGAAAACGATTTTTGCTGCTAGGCTGGCTGAATTACGTGTTGAACGCGGCATGAATCAGCGGCAGGTGTCAGGAGAACTCGGTGTGTCGCAGGCTGTGCTTTCACACTATGAAAATGGTTTGCGCGAGCCTAAGCTTGATTTTGTTTTAAAACTTTGCTCATATTACGATGTCACTGCCGATTATCTTCTCGGGCGTTGTGATGAGCGCGCGGATGCCGCTACTAGACTTTCAGGCGTGATTTGTGATAAAATCAGTGCGCTTGAAAAATTAAGAGCGCAAGAGAAGCAGATTATTGATGAATTAAGCTCTCTATGCAAAGAGCAGACAGAGACGTAGGGGCGGCATGCCGCCCGCAAGCAACATGAATGTTGCTCCTACGTGAATATATGAGGAGAACACAGATGCAAGATAAAATTCGTAATTTTTCAATTATTGCACATATCGACCACGGGAAGTCAACGCTTGCCGATAGGTTGCTTGAGCGTTGCGGTGCAATAGATCAACACGATATGGAAGAGCAAGTTCTTGACAATATGGAGCTTGAAAAAGAGCGCGGGATAACTATTAAAGCGCGAGCTGTCGGTATGAATTATACTGCTCCCGATGGGGAAGTTTATAAGCTCAATTTGATTGATACGCCGGGGCATGTGGATTTTAACTATGAGGTCTCTCGCTCACTTGCGGCATGTGAGGGTGCTATTTTAGTTGTCGATGCGGCACAGGGTGTTGAAGCGCAAACTTTGGCAAACACCTACTTGGCACTTGACAACAACCTTGAAATTTTGCCTGTCATAAACAAGATTGACTTAATCGCCGCCGACCCTGCCAGAGTAAAAAAAGAGGTCGAGGATATAATCGGAATCCCTGCGGACCATGCGCCTGAAATTTCTGCGAAAAAAGGTATCGGAATTGACGATGTTCTTGAGAAAATCGTCACTGAAATTCCCCCACCTAAGGGTGATTCTAAAGCCCCGCTCCGTGCGCTTATTTTTGACAGCCAATATGACCTTTATAAAGGCGTTATTGTCTATCTCAGAGTGCTTGACGGCCAGCTCAAAACCAATATGAATGTACGGTTTATGGCGACCGGCGCCGAATATAAAATTGTGGAAATCGGGCATCTTCGCCCTATCGGCATGGAGCCTTGTAATGTCTTATCTGCGGGTGATGTCGGGTACCTGACGGCAAGCATTAAAGATGTTGCCGACACAACTGTCGGTGATACCGTGACTGACGCAGACAGCCCTGCGAGTGAGCCTTTGCCGGGATATAAGGCGGTGCAGTCGATGGTGTTTTCCGGTCTGTACACGTCTGATGGAGCTAAATATCCCGACCTGCGAGATGCGCTTGAAAAACTAAAACTCAACGATGCCGCACTCACCTATGAGCCCGAGTCGTCGGCGGCTCTTGGGTTTGGTTTTCGCTGTGGTTTCCTCGGGCTTTTGCATATGGAGATTATCGGCGAAAGGCTTGAGCGTGAATATAACTTAGACCTCATAATGACCGCACCGAGCGTCATTTACAGGGTCACAAAAACCGACGGAACCGTCATTATGGTTGACAATCCGCTCAATTATCCCGAGCCGTCCATCATCGCTGAGGCTGAAGAGCCGTTTATAAGTGCGTCTATCATCTGCCCGCCTGATTTTGTCGGTAGTATTATGGATTTATGCCAAGACAGGCGCGGCGATTATAAAGAGATGATTTACCTCGACACTTCAAGGGTTGAGCTTAGATATGACATGCCGCTCAACGAGATTATCTATGATTTCTTTGACGCTTTAAAATCCCGCAGCCGCGGGTATGCTTCGCTTGATTATGATTTTCTCGGATATCGTGTGTCGAGCTTGGTCAGGCTTGATATTTTGCTCAACGGTGAGATTGTCGACGCTCTTTCGTTTATCGTGCATAAGGATAAAGCATATGCGCGTGGGCGCAAGATTGTTGAAAAGCTAAAAGAAAACATTCCTCGCCAGCTCTTTGAAGTCCCCGTACAGGCAGCTATAGGCGGAAAGATTATTGCAAGAGAGACCATCAGGGCGATGCGTAAAGATGTTTTGGCAAAATGCTACGGTGGTGATATTACTCGTAAGAAAAAGCTCCTTGAAAAGCAAAAAGAGGGTAAGAAACGTATGCGTAGCCTAGGCAGCGTAAACGTCCCGCAAGAGGCATTCATGGCTGTTCTGAAGTTGGACGAGTAGGGGACGATGGCAATCGTCCCGTGTGGGGCAATACGGGGTAAAAGCATGAAAACTGAACTTACTACCATGGTAATGATACATAACGCCGAAACCAACGAAGTTCTCATTCACAACAGAAAGCGTAAATGGCTTGGTTGGTCGTTTCCCGGCGGGCATGTTGAGCCCGGAGAGAGTTTTTATGATTGCGCTGTGCGTGAGGTTAAAGAGGAAACGGGGCTTACAGTGTCAAACCTCACGTATTGCGGTGTTGTTCACTGGGTTCATCGTGAGACCGATGATCGGTATCTTTGTTTTATGTATAAGACTACGGAGTTTAGCGGAAAACTGATTGAGAGTACAGCCGAGGGAGACCAATTTTGGCTCCCCTTTGAAGAGCTTCACCGCACTCCGAATGAGAAGTTTTCATCGGCTATATATTATCCAAAATCGCTACTCTTCAGCGAGACGGGAATGTATAGCGAGGCATTTATCCCATGGAGTGATGGTGAGGCTTCTTGGGAGATTATTTATAAGTAGGGGACGGCGTCCTTGATGTTCCAAGGACAATAACTGCGGAATCAGTGCAAAATCGACAGATTCCGCCGTTTTTAAAATGCGGAAATTGTTGACACGCCCTAAAAAGGTTGCTGTAATAAGGATTGCACAGTGGTGCAGTTTTATTTACATCAGCGGAATCTTCTCTTTTTGGGAAGATTCCGCCAAAGTGACGGGGGTGATGGGTTTTGCTTATCGGAAGACAAAGAGAGCAGAGCTTGCTTAAAAGGTGTGTCGAATCTAATCGCTCGGAGTTTGTTGCTGTGTATGGCAAAGAATATGTATAGTGCGGAAATTGTCTCCGAGATCGCATTGGATGATTTGTTTAATTCCTAAAAATACCATCCCCCCATCACTCCTCACTCACAAGCCTTATCTTCACAATAGACCTGCCTTCAAAATAGTGGTGGTGGTCATGTTCCATTATTGGTTCTGAATAGTCTGCTTTCACACTGACATACGCTTGCTCGCTACGCCTTGACCCAACAAGCCCGGCAGGTGGGTTTGCACGCAGTGCTTTGCTCACTTCATCATAGCCGGTTTCTATTTTGCTCTTATGTCCGTGGAACAAGAGGTGCATGCCCGCCTGCACACTTTTACGTAGGAGCTTCGCGATTTTTTCTTCTGATATCATGCTCTTGTCTGTAAAAATTGATATATCAGGTATGTAAATTAGCAACGGCTTTTCACAGGTTTCATTTGATTCAATACACTCATCAATCTCCTGAACCAATTTTTCTACATAATCGTAGAAGTCCGAATTCGGAATTATTGTGTCAAACACATCCGTTTTACCTGTGAACCTATCTTGCCCATCAAAGACAATACGTGTATATTTACTCTCAAGCCGTCTGAAGTTTTCACAAATAATGCGGTCCAGATACTCAGTCTGACTCGGCTGCTCATCTGCAATAATGAAGTATCGGTTTTGCTCAGGTTTAAAGCCTACAACTTCCGTTGTTTCCATGTTGAGCCCAAACGGCAGATAACCTGCATCAATAAACTCCTGCACATCAGGGATTCTGAAGAACTCGTACATACTCAAAATACTCGGAACCATTGGGATTGGTTTAGGTCTCTTGCCCTTCCAGTCAGCAGACATTGCCATTATCTCATCTTCCATATTACTCATACGAATCAAATCGCTGTCACCATCTGCAGGCAGGTAGAACTGCACTGAAAACGGCTCGTCTGTCTTTACTTGTCCGCGACCTATTATTTCTTCTGCAATCAGAGCATCACGCCCTACCACGTCTTTCATCGCATTTTCTTCAACTAAAAACAGTGCCGCTTGGTTTGGAACATTGCCTGTCATGCTGACTTTGAATGTATTTGAACGAATACCTGTCATAATCAGATATAGTCCAACACTTGCACCATCACGCAGCACTTGATTTAACACACTTTCACATAACTCCTCAAGTGTATTTTCACGCATTGGGTCATAGCTATCTACAACCGTTATTATAACCGGCAATACCTGCTTTGTCTTTTCCTCATACTGTGAAAGGCTGGAAACTCCGACTTCCGTGAACAGCTCCTTGCGCCTTGTCACATCCCCACGAATACGATGCAGAAACTTTGTCAATTTTTCGGATTCCTCAAGGCGTGCCGAATCTGTCACATGCGGCAATTTTTTAATCGGCAATAACCCATTAGTTCCAAAGTCCAATAGATTAAACTGAACCTGCTCAGGGTTATTTTTTCTTGCCAGATTCATTACAATTGTCTGCAAAGCTGTAGATTTTCCGAATCCGGCACTGCCGTAGATTATAGTGTGGCTCAACTTTTCAAAATCAAATTCAAAATGCACTTGAGCTTGCTTAGCCGGTATATCCATAAGCGCAATGGGAACTGATAAATCCCGGCTATTTTTCCACTCCTGCTTAGTATTTATTTTTGGAGTAACAATCGCTGTTTCAAGCGGTGGCAACCACGGTTTAGGTGGAAGTATGGAACTCTGCTCCTCTGCCGCTTTTGCTATATACTCGACAATTGCTCTTAGTTGGGTCGGCAAATCTTCATCTGTCGACTGTACTTTGTTCTCCTCTTCTGATAAATCTGTTGAAAGTAACTGATATTGTCCAAGGTCATTGATTAGCCATATGCGGTCATCTACTTTCTCTTCCACTACCGCATTTGGATCATATGTAGCTCCACTCCACGCACTCTGGAAAAGCTCAAAAATCTCATTGTTGCCCACTTGCAGGTATGCACGCCCGGGTTCTGTAATGCTTGCGGCATCAGGTGACTTTATTATTTCGTTTGAGTCGCTTGCGTCTGCCACTTTGAGTGCAAGTTTAAAGCGTGAGTTTGACCATATCTGGTCATCAACCACGCCTGATGGCTTTTGGGTTGCCAAAATCAAGTGCACACCTAAAGAACGCCCGATTCTAGCTGTCGAAACAAGTTCCGCCATGAACTCAGGTTCATTGGCTTTAAGTTCTGCAAATTCGTCGCTTATTAGAAACAGATGTGGTATCGGTTCTTCCGGAAATTTTTCAGATTCGGAAGTGTCCTTAGCTACTTTACCCTGCTTGTATAACTTTGTATAAGCATTAATATGGTTCACTCCAAATTTTGCGAACAAACGCTGACGCTTTTTCAGCTCCGCACGAATGCTTGCAAGTGCCCGTACCGAACTTGCTCCATCGAGGTTTGTTATGGAGCCAAGCAAGTGGGGCAAGCCTTTAAACTCATTTGCCATGCCGCCACCCTTGAAGTCAATAGGCAAGAAGCCTACATCTTCGGGAGCAAAGTTTAATGCAAGGCTCAGTATATAGCTTTGCACTATCTCCGATTTGCCTGAGCCTGTCGTACCCGCCACAAGCCCGTGCGGACCATGGGCGCGCTCGTGTAAGTTAAGCTCTACAATATCATCGCGCCCGCGGAGCCCAAGCGGCACAGCAAGTGTTTTTGCAGCATTTGCTTTTGACCAACGCTCTACAACCCGCAGCTCATCAACTTTTTTGACATTATACATTTCAAGAAATGTTACGGATTGTGGGATTGCATTTTTCTCCACTTCCAAGTGATCCAGATTTGCAAGCCGCCCAAGCACTGTCTCTAGTGAAACTTTGCCCCCAAGCGGATTTGGCACAAACTCTTTCGCTACATATTGCCCACTCTCGTTTACAAGCTCGCCAAGCTGACTGCTGTAATACCGCACCATTGTTGTCACTGTCTCAGGGAGCATTGATGGCGTATCTTTACACCAAATTACAGTTACTCCATATTGACTCATATCTTCGGCAAGAAACTCATTTAATCCGTGACCTGCAAGATGGCTATCATCTAAAATAGTCAAAATGAAGTGCGGTGAAAATCTCGGAGTATCACCACCACTCGCCTCACGGACTACCTGTTTTCGCTTATTCATCATTTGATAGAAACTATTTAATGTTATGTCGCGGCTCCTTATATGATGCACAAATCCGCGCATATTTAATGCCTGTATCTGAAAATGGGGTAGCCACCGCCAAATACTCCAGTCTTTTTCATAATTCTCTTCAGGCACAAGCGCAATGAATTCAACATCACGGTACGAGTGAAACATGGCAATTTGAAGCAACAGGTTTGATACTGCCGTCCGCAGTACAGGATAGCTCCCTGCAAAACCAAATGTTTCACCCAACAGTGTTGTTGTTATCGGGGCGCTTTTTAACATTCTTCGTGGATTTATCACCTCGTCTTTTGCGTGTTGAATAAGTGTGTCTTTTTTCATTTCACCCGAATCGAACTCAATATTGTATGAAGTGGAAATATTCCCCGTTCCAAGAGAAAACTCGAGGAAATCGCCATGAGAAGAGTTCTTCTCGTAAATTCGAGAGTTGTAGGATAGTGCCATCTCTGCTATTTCATCGGAGCCGGGAAAGTGATGTTTCAGAGCTGATCTTTGCTGTGCTTCCATCGTATTGAGCTCCGCTTGTTTTTCAAGCAAGTATGAATCATAGTTTGCTTCTCTTTCAAGTTTCTTTTTCTTTAAATCTTTTTTGCTCGTTATAAATGACGAAACTGTTATGGCAACGGTCAACAAGCTTGCTCCCGCCATGCCAATCATCATAATTGGATTACCGCCACTGAGAACAGTTGTCAAAACTCCGGCACCCATCATGCCAAGAGGGGGCAATACTGTTTTCAAGATTTGCCCTTTCTGCGGCTCCGGCACTTGTTCCGGGTTACTTACAGAAACTTTTCCTTTCGGTGGAATAAGAATTATTCGAGGACTTCGGCGGTATTCAGGAAAATCAGCAGAGTACTCAGGCAAAAACAGCTCTTCAAGTAGTTCCGTTTTACTAAGAGACACACCTGCACCAAACCGGGTAATCTTGAATTGAGTCGGGCGGCGCTCTATGCACATACCGTTAAGCACTAAACGGTCACCGACATTAAACTCCACCTGCAAGTCACGAACTAGGACATTATTCAAATAACACCGCTCCTCGTTTGCCGAGAGGTGCAATAAATAGCCTGCGATTTCGCGCTGATTAGTTAGCTTCACTTCAAAAAT
>Ga0209755_10009724_pt1 | contig 10147 bp, 7 predicted proteins | sample TergutCo191P1_FD_187301 | JGI IMG/M metagenome (GOLD analysis project Ga0209755, IMG submission 187301) | Cornitermes sp. P1 segment gut microbial communities from Petit-Saut dam, French Guiana - Co191P1 (SPAdes) (version 2) | ecosystem: Host-associated > Arthropoda: Insects > Digestive system >...
TTTTCTCATTCGCAGGAACCTCATTGGTCTGACGGTTTTTTTATTGAAGGTTCCGCCGTCTATTATTTTACGCCTGACTTGTTATCTGAATTGATAGAACCGAAAATCGGTTTCAGAGGCGCTCTGGGTTACGAGTTTTATAATTTCCGTTTCGCGCTTGAATCGGGTTTCAGCAGAGTAACAGGAACGAATCCTCTTGTAAAAGAAATTTCATTTTTGCCGCTTCTATTCAAATTCGGTTATTTTTTCCCTATATATTCGATTTTAGGTTTGCAGGCTGATATGGTTATAGGATTTGCGCTTTCAAAAACACTGCGTTATGAAACTGTTGTCGATATGGTTATGAATAATCTGAGAGAAGACGACGAGCGAAGTTTTTTCGCAGGCATTAAATTATACGCGGCGATATCGCCTTTGAAATATTTGAAAATATATATCGGAGGCGGAGTTGACGTAATTTTTGAAACGGACGGACCGATACCTCTTCCGGCGGTGGAAGCGGGAATTTCGCTTAAACCGTTTTTGATGGGAAGAAGCATAGCGAATCTCAGAGGCGCATCCAAAACAGAAATAAACGGTATATATTTCCGCGCGAACAGCGCGGCTATCAATGAAGAAACATTATCCGTTTTGGATGAAGCGGGACAGAGGTTAAAAGAAAACCCTTCTCTTCGCGTAACGCTTCGCGCGTATCACGCTCCGAGCGGAACGGAAATGCAGGTGCACCACAGCGCGGGAAGCCCCGCTCTCTCTCATGCGCGTTTAAATTGGTGTATAGAATATCTCGCGCAGAATTACGGAATTGAAGCGCCGAGAATCAAAAAAGAAAACCGCTCCGCAGGAAACAACAGCGCATTATACAGATGTGTAGAAATAATCGTCAGATAAAGGAGAAATCAAAATGAAAACTGCAAGGAGTTTTTTAGTAACACTCGTAATCGGAGCCGTTTTTTTAACGGGCTGTAACAATTATTTTCATGAGCTTATGCCGCCCAATGAAAACAGGATACTTTCCTTTTCTGTTTTGGGGCAGGTCGGAAGAGAGATTATCTCTGATAATTCGATTAGCGCGGTAATTGACGGCGGCACCGAATTAATTTCAATGATTCCGAAAATAAAAATTTCTCCCAAAGCGATATTGCTTCCGCTGACTATCGAATATTTGCAGGAAGCGTTTCCGCAGGCGAACTTTTTTAAAGTCGCGATGGATTTGTATTCTGTTCAGGATTTATCATCTTTTGTGCTTGATTTGATAAAAGAAAATCCCGATTTTAATATACCTGCTATTAACATTCCTATAGATTTTTCAGGTCCTGTTAATTTTATAGTAATCAGCGGACAGGGAAACATCAGGCAGTATTCCGTAAATATTGAAATAGACGAAGGGCTTCCAAGATTGATCAGTTTTGTTTTTTCCAAATACGATAACCCCGAATTGATTCGCGACGCGTATTCTCCTGTAAACGAAAACACAAGAACGGTAAACACGTCAGTTTTGTATCCTATGGAAATAGAATTAAGTTATGCGCTAATTCCCGTCTTTGAAATACTCGGAGATAAAATTATTGTTGACGGAAACGAAATACGCTCAGGATTTGACGCCGTTCAGTTTAATAAAACGATAGGAGTGCAGGAAAAAATAATTACGGTATGGCGCGATGACAAACATCTTGATTTTACATTGACTGCGGTATTCAGCGAAGATCCCGACAGCATACGCAGCATTACGGATTTCCGATTTAATAAATCGGATAACCCCTCAATTTCAATTAACGCTGTAGCGTCAATTGTGAATAACGACGCGTTAGGCGTAATTAACGCGCAGGTGTTTTATTCGGGATCGCGTCCTTCGCAGCTTGTTCCAAGATTTATAAGCCCGGGTATTGTAAGCGTCACGGGCGTTACTCAAATTACCGGAAACTCGCCTCAGGATTTTTCGTCAACTTTAGAATACAAAGTTGTTTCGCGTAACAATTTGTATGTCAGAACATACACTGTAAATGTTGATTATATCGATATTCAGTCTGCGTCTCCGGTTATCAGTTCGTTTAAGCTTTCGTCAAGACTTAACCACGAACTTGTGACGGATACCACAGCGCAGATAATCGATGGTTCGGGTCAGATCATAATTGACGCTGCTTACGCTGGTTTATATCCGCCTGAAACGCTTACGCCTGAATTTTCAGCGACAGGTCTTGTAACGGTTTACAACGCAGTTCAGGTGTCGGGATTCAGCTCGCAAAATTTTTCGCGCCAGGTGAAATACACGGTGACAAACCCTGAGAATTCGCTTTTTACGCGCGATTATTATGTTCAAGTGCGATTTACGCGCGACACTTCATCGGATGTCGCGATGAAATCTTTTAGTTTTCATCCTGACGATAATCCAAGTCTCGACGATGAAATCACTGGGCGCATCGATCACAATTTAGGAAAGATAACGTTATACGCTCCGACAGGATCGGGAGTATCGACAAGAACGATGATGCCGAGATTTACCGCAGCAGGACAAGTTCTTGTAAACGGGACAGCGCAGACAAGCGGCGCAAGCGGTCAGCTTTTTTCATCTCCTGTCGTATATGAAACAGTTTCGGCTAACGGCAATAACCGCAGGGAATACACAGTTACAGTGCGCGAATTGTTAAGCACAATTTATGTTGACTGTAACGCCGAAGGAATGGGAGACGGTTCGTCATGGAGAGACGCTTTCAGAAGCTTAAAAGAAGCGTGCGAAGCCGCTTCTCATTTTAATGAAGATGTCCCGAAAGAAATCTGGATAGCGAAAGGAACGTACAAACCAGGAGCTAACTCAAACGATTATTTCCTGTTGACGGCTAACACAAATTACATAGGAGGATTCGCCGGCGGAGAGACTGCCAAGAGCCAGCGCAATGTTTCGGCTAACACCGTGACGATAAGCGGCGATTTGGGCGCAGGCGCGTATACAAGGCAGTTATTCGGCGCTTTTAACGGAGAAAGCTCCAAAACCGTAAACGGAGATGTTGCGTTTGAAGATATTGAATTTAGATCGTCACGCGCTAACGGAAGCAGAAACACAGGTTCAGCGATTAACTCCGTGCAAAGCAACGGCTCTTATTTTAGCATAACAAATTGTTCATTTGATGACTTTAAATCAGCGGGATCGGGAGGGGCGTTATACGTCTTCGGCAGCAGTATCGATATAAACGGATCTGTTTTTACAAACTGCACAAGCTCAGACACAGGAGGAGTAATTTACGCGCAAAGCAGTCATGTAATTGTAAATGATTCTGATTTTACAAACAATTCAAGTTCAATAAGCGCAGGCGGCGTACTTTATTTTTCCGGCACTGAAAAAGTTGAATTATCAAATGTAAAAATAAATTCGGCTGCAAACGGCGGAGCGGTTTACAACATAGGCAATAATCTTGCGATAATAAACTCTGAAATCAAAGATATTACAGGCACATATGCCGTCTACAGTTCAGGCGGATTAGAAGCCGTCAATCTGGAGTTACACGACATTATGGGTCAGGGAATTAACGTCACAAGCGGTATTTTATATCTTTCTAATTTATCCGCGTTTAACATCAGCGGCAGAAGCGTGTATTTCAGCTCGTCGTCCAGAGCAATAGTTGAAAATTCAACATTCGATAAATGCGGCGATGTATATGTGTATGACGCGTCATCTGTGCAGATAAAAGATATAGAGATAACTAACGTAATCAGCGGCACGTCCGGATTGTACGCAAGGTCAGGTTCAAACGGTAATATTGATATTGATAAAATAAAAATAGAAAATGTCGCCATCGGAAGAGGTATGGAGATAAGCACCGCAGGCAATGTAATAATTTCCAACGCAAACATAAAACACACAAAAACAACAGGCAACGGATGCGGGATTAACTTTTCAAGCGGTGCGGGAAACGCGGTATTATTGGGAATAACGATTGAAAACGCCGAAGGTGCAGGCGCGATTTATTCCGCCGCCAAAAACATCACGCTTAACAATTCGGAAATAAAAACCATCACAGGCGCTTACGGCATCTATTCAGCCGGCGGACTATCGGTTAACGGAGTTACGTTACGCGACATCACAGGACAGGGAATTTATGTTACCGGAGGAGCTTTGAATCTTTCCACTGTTACCGCAACTGATTTAGGCAGCAATGCTGTGTATTTCAGTTCGACGGCTAACAGGGCTGTGATTGAAAATTCAACTTTTAACAGGTGCGGGTCTGTACATCTTGATTATTCATCTTCTGTAGAAATCACTAATCTTGAGATAACCAACGTTATTAGCGGCGCGTCAGGATTGTACGCGAGATCGAGTGGTAATATTGATATTGATAAAATAAAAATTGAAAATGTACCTAACGGAAGGGGGATGGAGATAAACACCGCACGCACCGTGATAATTTTTGACGCGGGTATCAGGAATACTAAAACTTCAGGCAATGGTGGAGGTATTTTACTTTCCGGTTCCGGTAACGCTATTCTATCTGATGTAACAATTTATAATACAAGTGCAAATAGTGGAGGCGGTATTTATAGCAGCAACAGATTGGATATTTCCAATTCAACTATAAGAAAAGCAGATGCCAATCAAAACGGCGGCGGACTTTGGATATCAATGTATGTCAGTTTATCAATTAATGATACTTTATTTGAAGATTGTATTGCGTATAATGACGGCGGAGCAATTTATAAAATTTTTGCCATTGCCGAATCAGGTGTTATTACAAATTCAAATTTTATTGACTGTACCTCGGGAAACAGAGGGAAAATTATCTATTACGGATCCGCTCAGGGTTCTACATCAATAATTGAGGTTAAATATTGTACATTTACACATACAAGCGCTTTGCGTTATGCGGGAGAGTTCGATAACAGAAGTTATTATGGAATGTTTTTAGCCTGCGGATATTATGAAGCTTGTACTTTTAATAATTTAACTTCAAATACAATACATGAATATTATCTTTTTGGCAATCGATTTAAAACTATTGATGATGGAAATACATCTTTAATCGGAGGACAATATATAATAACACTTAAGGATTGTATTTTTAATTTTAAAAATACAGGGAAATTAGGATTAATAGCAGTGCATAACAGAAATGAATATAATGGCAATACATTTGAAGTAAATATGATTATTGATAATATAACTGTAAATAATTATAACGGACTGCAGCCGTTAATTTGGCTTTACAGGTATAGTAGCAGTTATCCTTCTGATGTTTTTAAATTTGCCAGAAATAATGTGTACAACGGAACATTATTGGATACCCAGCAAAAAATCATTAATCTTGGTCCTAATATTATTAGACTTGAAGACGGCGCAGTGCCGACAATGGTGCCGTAGAACGCGTCAACCGCGAGCTTCATGAACCTGCGCTACGATATCAAACAACAGGTTCGTGTTGGTTAGTGAAGTTCGTGGTAAAAATTCTTCTTCTGGTCTGTGGTAGGTGTCTACCCCTTCAATAATGCCCGCAGCCGTTCGATTTCGGCGTCTTTTTCAGCGATTTCCGCCTTGCAGTCTGAGACAACGGATTGCCATTTTTGGGCTTCTTCTCCACGGGCATAATTTATCTCACTCGTTTTATCACATTCCGCCATGAAGTGTCTCATATAAGAATGCCACTCTTCGTCGGTTACTGTTTCTACGAGTTTGAATTTTTCTTCCGCTGACATTATTGCAGTATCCATTTTAATTACCTCCTCGCGAAGCTCCCTCGGACTGTTTTTGTCGAACCATGCCAGCCATCGGCACAAGGGATCGTCTAAGTCAAGCGCTTTCTTTTGCTTCCTGTATTTTACCATATTGATAAAATGAATTTCCAGCGCGTCTGTAAGAATTATCTCATGTTCGGCATCTTCTCTCAAGCGAAAACAACTGTGGAATTTTTTCGTGCGCGGATAATTATAGCCGAGAATATTGATCGCGATTACATTCGGTAAAACAATATAGTCGCTTCCCGCTTTTAAATCTTTTGTGTATGTTTTGCTCAGGTAGAAGAGACTGCGCCTGTCCATGTTGTGCTGGTTTTTGAGCTGAACCTCGACGTTGACATACGCGCCGCTTGGCAATTGCGCCTTCACGTCCAGAACACAGGACTTGCCGCCCATGATATCAGCCATGAAGGTTTTGTTTTCATATGTGGTGACAGTCACCATCTTCATACGTAAATTATTACGTTTCATTTGAAATTGGTGACTGTCACCATAACCATTTGGTACTCCTCTTTTTTTGCCGAAAATGTAATATGAAGACTCGCTTTTTAACCGTATTTGTCTCGATCTTTGTGCTTTCGTCGTTTATTTCCTGTGCCGGATTTAATAAAAATCGAAAGATCGAGAGACCTGAACTTCCCGTATATATCATGAGTAAGGGGAAAGTTCCTGCCAATAAAATGGCTTTTTTTCTTTTGGAGACCAACCGGAACGCGAACCACAGGGATATGGAAAGTCTCGCGAAGATTTATGTCGAGGAAGCTGCGTTTGAGGGAGTTAATCACGATATCGCTTTTGTGCAGATGTGCCTCGAGACCGGTTTTTTGCGTTTCGGCGGAGATGTTAGACCTGAGCAGAATAACTTCGCGGGGCTTGGCGCTGTCGGCAACGGAGAGCCCGGGCTTTCCTTTCCCAATTCGCGCATTGGGGTCAGAGCTCAAATCCAGCACTTGAAAGCTTACGGATCGGAAGAGCCTCTCAAGGGCGAACTGGTTAATCCGCGTTTTCGTTTTGTGCAAAGGGGCAGGGCTCCCACCTATGAAGGGCTTGCGGGAACATGGGCTGCTGACAGGCAGTACGCCGTTAAACTAAAAGCGCTTCTTGAACGCTTGTATGATTTCGCGTTTTAGCATAACTTGCTAGACTGAATTTTTATTTTGTGATAGGGTTTAGAAAATGGCAAAAGCAAAAACTTTTCAGGTTGACCAAAAAGTTGTCTACCCAAGTCAGGGTGTCGGAATCATCAAAGACATAGTTCAGAAAAAATTCAAGGATTCCAAAATACCCTATTATATTATTTACATCGAAGTAACCGATATGACGATTATGGTTCCGGTTGATAAGGCAATCGAACTCGGTATCCGTTCAACTGTTTCCAGAGATGAAGCTATGAAGGCGCTTGATTTAATCAGCGAGGATTACGATCCGATTCCCACTGACTGGAAAATGCGCTATCAGATGAATCTTGATCTTCTTAAAAAGGGGAGCATCAGGGATATTGCCAGCATTGTTCGTTCTTTGTATCACCGGAGCAAAGTAAAAGAACTGCCGATTCTTGAACGTAAACTTTACGATTCCGCGCTGAAACTTCTTGAAGATGAGATTTCAATTTCACTGCGAAAAACGAAGGATGAAGTTCAAAATATGATCTTTTCCAGACTTGAACTTTAATAGACAATGAACGATGAAAAAATCGCCGTTATTGTTTTGGCTGCCGGATCTTCATCGCGGATGGGCGGAATTAAAAAAGAATTTCAAAAATTAAATACTGATAATTCCGATAATGAAAATCGTCTGACAGTTTTGGGATCTTCCGTAAAAACATTCGCTTCGGTTAAATCCATTAAAATTATAGTGATCGCTGTTCAGGCAAATGAAGAAGCTGCCGCAAGAGATGCGCTGCCGCCTGAATTATTTACAGATAACAGTCATATAATAATACTTGTGAACGGCGGAGATACCCGCCGCGCTTCCGTGTATAACGCTCTTCGCGCTCTTGAATCTCTCAATCCCCGTTATGTGCTAATTCATGATGGAGCAAGACCGTGGATTAGCGTTTCGTTAATCGAGAATATAATTACTGCCGTAAAAAAATATGACGCTGTAATTCCTTTATTGCCGATTACCGATACTCCGAAAGAAATAACAACTAATAGCGATCAGGGAGTTGTTTTTGTTAAACGACACTTGAAGCGCGCTGATGTTGGGGCTGCGCAGACACCTCAGGCTTTTAAATTTCAGGAGATTCTTCGCGCCCATAAAAAAGCGGCTGAAGCTGATGAAGAATTTACCGATGACGCCGAGATTTGGGGCAAATTTGCGTCTAAAGAAGCGGGCGGGCGGGTTGCTTGTATTCCCGGCGAAAAAGAAAACCGTAAAATTACATTTCGAGAGGACTTGAATTGAAGAATTCTGCCGTAAACCAACATTCGTACCTTCGGTATGCGCCAACACGAACAATAAGAAGATATTTATCTGCAAGTTCGCGGTGTTTGTGCGGTTCGTGGTTAATTCTTTCCCTTTTTATATTTTCCTGTACACGTAATACTGAGACAACTCCGATTAATCCATCGCTCTCTGTTGCGTCAAACGAAGCGAGAGCGACAGCAGTTTTACAGACAGGCGAAAATCCTCTTTGGTTTCAACTAACGGAAGACGGTCCAATTCATATCGGATCAATCGAAGACGCCGTTAATACGACAGCTCTTGTTCCCTGGACGCACGCTTATTATATCAGTTATATGCTGGAAAAAGACGGCGATCTTGTGATGATTTCAAACCGCGACGGATTTCTTAAAATTGCACATAACGCAGAAAACGAACATGATGCGCAAGATTCGAATCTTTTGATGTACCGTTTTTCAGGCGGCGAATTATGGCGGCAGTATACATCGGGCGGTTTAGTTTTTTATAACGGTAATCCTCTGGCTCTCATTTATCTTAATAGCCGTTTTTTAGATTCTGATCTTTCTCAGCCGCTTGATAAAACATGGTCATTCAGCATGGATTCAAATATTCCGTTTCCGGTACAAATTCCGGCGCTGCGGTTTTTTGCCGATAATGAAGGCTGGGAAATTGACGCACTTAACATGGGCGAAAACGGATTGTTTTATTACAGAGCTGCAAAAAGAAGCGGAGATTCTCCTCAAATTCAATTCTTTCGCACAACGGATTTAGTGTATGAAGGCGAGGAAATATCGATCGAAGTTTTTTACAATTCATTTCCGCGCAAAACAGAAATTATCGATACATCGCTGCCTCTTCTTCCCGATGGTTTTGTTTATACGCAAAGGCAGTATGTTGGAGACAGTACAATCGCTTCGTGGGAAGAACAGCACGATTACAGCATAGGCGCCGCGGGATTTATGCTCATCAAAAAATAAATATTTAATCATTATCTCTTAACATTATTTTTAATTTATATTAAACTTACGCTATGGAAAAGCTTAAAATACTAATCCCCAAGGGAAGAATTTTTGATAATGTGAAACTTCTGTTTGCGGAAGCGGGTTTCCCGATTTCTTTGGCGGATCGCACATACCGTCCTGTAATTGGCGCTCCATGGCTCGACGCGAAAATTATGAAGCCGCAGAATGTCGGAGAGCTTCTTGAACTTGGAAGTCATGACGCGGGTTTTACGGGAATCGACTGGATTCGCGAAAGCGCCAGCGATGTTGAGGAAGTCCTCGATCTTGGTTTCGATAAAGTCCGCATTGTCGCGGCGGTTCCGAATGAATATGACGATGAAAAACTCCGCTCTAAAAAATTGGTTGTCGCGACTGAATATGTCAAACTTGCCGAGGATTGGCTGAAAACGCAGGGGTATGATTACCGCATTCTTCGAACTTACGGAGCGACCGAAGTTTTCCCTCCCGATGACGCCGATATGATTATCGACAATACTTCGACAGGGCAGACGCTTAAAGACAACGGACTTCGAATCGCCGGAACATTGCTTGAATCTTCAACGCGTTTTGTCGCGTCACGCGCCGCAATCGAGAATCATGATAAACGCAGCCGCATCGAAGAGCTTGCCATGCTGTTCCGCGCGGTTCTTGACGGACGTGATCGCGTAATGCTTGAAATGAACATTCCAAAAGAGCAGTTTGAATCACTTTCGAGTCTTCCCGCGATGAGAAGCCCGACAGTAGCGACGCTCTACGGAGAAGCGGGTTTCGCCGTAAAAATCGCCGTAAGAAAAAACGAAGTTCCCGATATAATTCCAAAACTTAAAAAACTCGGCGCTCTTGATATTGTCGAATATGATTTGCGTAAAGTGGTGCTATGACAGATAGCAGATAACAGATAACAGAGAGGAGAGGGGAGAGAAGATGAGCAGAATTGTTGAAGTTGAACGAAAGACAAAAGAAACTGATATATTTATCAAATTGAATATTGACGGCAAGGGAGACGCGAAACTTAATTTTCC
>Ga0209755_10009725_pt1 | contig 10147 bp, 7 predicted proteins | sample TergutCo191P1_FD_187301 | JGI IMG/M metagenome (GOLD analysis project Ga0209755, IMG submission 187301) | Cornitermes sp. P1 segment gut microbial communities from Petit-Saut dam, French Guiana - Co191P1 (SPAdes) (version 2) | ecosystem: Host-associated > Arthropoda: Insects > Digestive system >...
CGGTAAACTTGATAAACCCGCTCTTCCTGACTTCTTTCGGATCCATAAATTGACTTTTTGGCATGAACTATACTCCTTAAAACAAACAAAAGTTATTTTTTAACTGTCATAAATGACACAAAAATGGCATGACTATTGCACAGCAACAATCATACCATGAATATTTTAAGAATTCAACCCATGAATCTGCCCTGCATGTCAATTCTTGATTTGTTTGATTTCGATAGGCACAACATGTATAATGGAATAGTGTTTTGCAAGATTATTATACAGGGGAACATTATGATTTTATCATTGATAGCGGAAGCTACAGAAAGTGATTTTAAGGAAAAAGTGGAGAATGATAAGCCGTTGAGTTGGTTGAAAAGCGTGAGTGCTTTTGCCAATGGCATAGGTGGAACGCTCTTCTTTGGCGTAAAAAGCAATGGTGAAGTAGTCGGGCTAAAAGATGCTCAAGCAGATGGCGATGCGATTAGTCGAAGAATAAAAGACCGTATGACCCCATTGCCTGACTTTACTCTTACGCCATATTCTGAAAAGGGCAAAGATATTCTTGTTTTAGTGGTTAAAGCCGGACGTTCTTCACCATATTACTATTCGATGGAAGGCAACAAGAAAGCCTTTGTCAGAGTTGGTAATGAGAGTGCCCCTGCACCTGACCATATAATTAACGAGCTGATTCTCAAAGGAACAAACCGCACTTTCGATGCTGTATCAACCGAGTATAGAAAAGAAGATTACAGTTTTACGCTGTTGGAAGCGACATATCGCCAACGAACTAACTTGCGGTTTGATCCTTCTGATTACCATTCCTTTGGCTTAGTGGACAGCGAAAACCTTCTCACTCGTGCAGGTTCGCTATTGGCCGACCAACATATAGTTTACAACTCACGTATGTTTTGCACTCGTTGGAATGGATTGAAAAAGGGATCAATTTTCGATGACGCTCTTGATGATAAAGAATATGAGGGGAATCTTATATATCTGCTGAGCAACGGTTGTGATTTTATCAAGAATAATACAAAAGTCCGATTTGAGAAAACAGCCGCAGGGCGCATTGACAAGCCGGATTATTCTGATATGGCCGTGATTGAAATTTTGGTCAATGCTCTAATACACCGGGATCACTTGATTCTCGGTAGCGAAATCCACATAGATATTTTCGATGACCGTTTAGAGGTGTCGTCACCCGGAGGAATGTATGGTGGAAAGCTGATTCAAGAGCAGGAAATAGATAAGCTCACGTCAGAACGTCGCAATCCAATCATCGCTGACCTGTTTCACCGTTTAAGATACATGGAGCGACGCGGAAGCGGTCTGAATAAAATCGTAGAGGAAACGGAAAAACTTTCCGGGTATGATGAACAGTATAAACCCACATTTTATTCAACTGCTTCAAGCTTTACAGTCCGGCTTAAAAACGTAAATTATAGTTATGTGCAAAAGCCGGAACATAGTTCTGTCGGTAAAGACTTCGGTAAAGACTTCGGTAAAGACTTCGGTAAAGACTTCGGTAAAGACTTCGGTATAAACGAAACGCAAGCGAAAATTATTCGCTTATTAGTTGAAAACCCAAAAATAACAGCGTCTATGATCGCTGATGAGCTTAACTTAACTAAAAGAAGCATAGAACTCAACATCAGCACTCTTAGAAAAGCGGGAATAGTAGTGCGTGATGGTGGACGAAAAGATGGAAGTTGGATTGTGGAGTACTCCGAAGACGTAAAATAGTACCCAAGAGCCATGTCTGAGCGACGAAATTGCTAAAATACAGTGTCCGAGCGCAAGCACACGCAAAGCCCATGACCTGTAACGATTTCGCGGTTACTCTCCGAGTGTTGCTCGTTTTGCTTCTCTTAGTCTGTCTACTTCAATTAAAATCCAATCTACGCATTGCTGATACCCGAACGCGTACGCGTCGGCTGTCATTTGTGCTACAATTGCTTCGAATTCCTCATCGCTTTGTGCGTAAATGGCTCGCCATGAGCCCTCTTTGATGGTTAGAGTCACTTGCTCCCATATGGTGCGCAGTTCACGGCTTTGCCTGTTTGCCGAATACTGTGAGTTAATAAAAACAGAGTAGCCGTTATTTTTTATGAAATCATCTTCAAGCACAAACCCTGACCAATCACGCCACGCCTGCTCAATATCGGAAACCTCACGCATGAGCTCCGTGCTTGGCCAGAACACATGATTGAAAGTCAAGCCTGACGGCGAATCGGGGTTAACGGAGTCAAGTGCCCAAGTTGTGTTGTTATGCTGGAACTCGCCTAACCTATATTCTCCCGTCCAGTCGCCGTATGTGATAATGGTTGAACTGTCTTCTTTGGTAGCAAGGCCAAGTGCGGTTAAAAAAGCTTCGCCGTCATCGTCAACGTCCCAAGTGATACCTCTCGGCCCATGGTTGTAAGCGAGTACACCTTCAGGGGTTGAAAGCCAGTTGATAATTTCCATCGCAAGTTCCGGGAAGTTGCTGTTTGCGCCGATTGACCAAACACGACTGCCGCCGTAAACACTAAGACCATGCACCAAATTCATCTGGTCTGCCGCCAGAACGGGGCGCATCATCTTGCCCTGTGTCAGATGTTCGTCGGTGTTGAAATGGTCTGCAATCCAAGAGAATATATTGAACATGGCAACGCCGTTTTGATATTTTTCTCTCAAATCGTCCCACGTTTGCGTCATGGAGTCGGGGTCAAACAAGCCGAGTTGAAACAGGCGGTTATAAAATCTCAAAGCACGCAGATACCAGCCGTCAGGGTCAAGTGCGCCTTGCCACTCCCATGTTTGTGTGCAGAAAAGACCGATGTGAAATTCCTCCCAGCCGTATAGTGCGGCGGTTGATTTGACCATCATTACCATATCACCGTCCCAGTCAGGGAAGGACGAAACTCCGAAAGTTGGTGTTCCGACACTTGACACAGGCTCAAGCCGTACCATGTCGTAAAGCACGGGGATAAAATCTTCAAGCGTATTTATCGAGGGGTAGCCCAGTTGACTGAATAAATCAAAGCGTATATGCGGATAATAGAAAAACTCCTCGTGGTCTTCCGCACTGCCGGCAACACCGTGTCCAAAGCCGTGCAGCGTTCCGGTTATCGCCTTGTTTCTGTTCAGCGCGTTCATGAAATGGTCTGCAATATCAGGGCCGTAAGTCCACAGTAAATCATCTTCAAGCCAGTCAAACAGCATTCCTGCATCGGAAGCGTCTCTGTAATCATCTCCGTCGTTACCGAAGATTACAATATCTCCGAGAAATCCCGCTTCCATGCGGGTTTGGAAAGTTCCGTCAATTCCGTCGTTGATAATAATTACATTGACATTGAACTTTTCACGCATTATTTCCGCGCTCCATCCTGTCATCAAGCCTGAAAAGTTTGCAAGCTGTGAGTAGATAACAAAGTCTATCGGTGCATCGCGCCCCGCTTCACCGTTGCCGCAAGCTGCCACAAACAGCGAGAGCATCGCGACTACCAAAATAACCGCCACTAATCTTTTTTTCATAAATTTCATAATAATGATCATTCCTTTCGAAAATCTTGTGCAAAAAACTCAGTTATCCTTTTACTGCGCCAAGCATTAAGCCTTTTTGGAAATATCGTTGCATGAATGGGTAAACCATGAGAATCGGTATGATTGAAACCATTGAAACAGTCAGCGAGTTGATACGGCTGTTAAGTGCAGCTTCTAAGGCGGCAGCGTCAATGCGCCCGCCGGCATCCATGAGCCTGCCGAGATTTGACGCGGTTGTGAGATAAATATAAAGCCTGTGTTGCAGTGTGAAGAGTCGCGGTTCGCCACCCATGAGTATTATCGAATCGACAAAAGAGTTCCAGTGTCCGACTGCGCCGAATACTGCGATTGTGGCGAGAATCGGTTTGCAGAGCGGCAATATAATCGAGCGAAATACGGTGAAATACCCGGCACCGTCTATAAATGCACTTTCTTCCATCTCCCTTGGCAGCGACTCGATATATGTCTTAACCAAAATTATGTTAAACGGCGCAACAATGACAGGGATTATATAACCCCAAAAATTATTTGTAAGCCCGAGCATCATGATATTTAAAAACCAAGGAATCAATCCGGCGTTAAAATACATTGTTACGATGATGAAGCGATAAACGGCGGTTCTGGCAAACATCTTTTGTTGCGTAACCAAATACCCGACAAACGCAGATGCAAGAACCATTGCAGCAGTACCGATGAGGGTGCGGGAAACGGTAATCCATGCCGATTGCATAAGCTCACCCACATTAAGCAGTGCCAAATAATTTTCAAAATGTATTCCCATCGGAAACAGATTGATTTGCCCCGCTTGCACCAAACGGTTATCGCTGATTGTGTTGATAAACAGGTAATAAATCGGAAAAGTGCAAAGCAACGTGAAGATGATATAGATAAAGCCTGTTATGAGCGAGTACGCGCGGTCGCCCGACGTTCTTTTTAAATGTGTATGCATTTAGTATCACCACCTTATACTATTGCTTCGCCTCTTACCAATTTAGATAACCTGTTTGCGCTAAACAGGAGAACAACGCTAATGAGGGATTTGAGCATACCGATAAGCGTTGATAACGGTATATTGCCCGAACCCGTCAGACCGAGATTGAAAATGTACAAATCGAGCACTTCGATGGTACTGCGGTTTGCGTGATTTTCAAAGACAAGATATTGATCCAATCCGTTTGAGAGGACATTTGCGATTGCGAGTAAAAGCAGCACAAAGAATGTCGGGATAAGCCCCGGCACGGTTACGTGCCACATTCTTTTAAAGCGACCTGCGCCGTCTACCTGCGCCGCCTCGTAGAGCTGTGGGTCGATGCTTGAAATACTTGCAATGTAAATTATCGCGCCCCAACCGAGGCCTCTCCACGTACCCCATGCCCACATAGAAAGCCAGACATTGTTGCCGGACATGAGGTGATTTGTGCCGGACTCGAATATGCCGAGATTTATCATCATCCAGTTGAAGAATCCCTCCGTTGAAAACACGGCAAACGCTATGCTGTAGATAAGCACCCAACTTATGTAGTTGGGAATGGTTGTCAGTGTTTGCACGGTTCTTTTAAACTTACTGCTGCGTAATTCTGCGAGAAATATCGCAAAAACCATTGGTAGCCATGATGTTGCAATTCCGATACCGCTCAGCGCAAATGTGTTTGTGAGCACACGTGCAATGGCAGCACGTTGAGCGGGGTTGTCAATAAGAAATCGAAACCACTGCAAGCCCACAAACTGATCCATCGTCAGCGCAATGCCGGGTGTGTAATCGAAAAACGCATAACGCCAGCCTGCGAGCGGTAAATACGCAAACAGCAAAACCAGAACCAAGAAGGGGAGTATCAGCAGAAATAAACGGTACTTCGCTTCCATTTCATATATTTGAAGTGTCTCATGTCTCGGCAGTCTGATATACAAAATTATGCCGGCAAATGCAACAATAGCAAAGAGTGCCAAATATACCCAAATTCCGACAGGTAATGTTGGCAGGACTCGCCGTTGTTGCGGTGCGTCGATGAATAAACCGTGAGCATAAAGCAAAATCAAAGAGCCGATGAAGCCTGTAAATGCAGCACCCCAGGAGATTTTAATGCATAACTCGCGCATTTTGTCGTTGCCCAGGCTGAGACAAAATGCAGCGGCAATCATAGCGATAGCAAGCGCGACAACAAGTGCTCCTGCATAGGTTACCGTCAACGGTTGCTGTGTCACCCAACCGTTGTTCAGTGCGCGTACGAAGTTGTCGCCGATTGTAGCGTAAGACGTTGCAACAGTAAACAGCGAGACATTTCTGTTAATAAGCTCACTGAGCCGCGCCGGGTTAAGCTCAGCTATAAATGCCGTGACAAATATGAGCACAAGAAAAACCCGATATGCTACAAAACCCTTGCTTGGAGTGCGTATGGAATTAGCTACCTGCATAAAGTACTACCTCATGGCGCTCATGGCTCTCATGGTGCGATAAAGTCGAATGTTATTGATATGGTTTCGATGTGAGCGAGTCTGTAGTTTTCAAGGAAAATCGGCGATGCGTTTGATAAATCGCCATCTATAGTCCTTGCCTCTTCGGGGATGTTGCCGACCCACTCATTGTAGAGGTTGACTCTTGTTGTCACGGGATTGTCGTTTGTTGTATACGGAATTCCCGCAAAGACAGCCGCAGTACCGTTTATCAAAAGCTCTGTTATGTGCATTATATATCTCGGGAAAAGAATCTCGCCGTTCATAATCCCGATAGCGGAAAACGCTATCCCGTCGGAAAGACCTGCGTCGGTGCCCGTGAAATCAAGTGCCACGGTATATGTGCCTTCTCCGGTTATTTCAACATCTGTGGCAATCAGCCCCGCCGCTATTTGCTCGGGTTGATAGTTGTCGCCTACGCTGTACTGTACCGACCAGTCGCCGGAGGACCACATAATCCATGCAAACGCCTCATCTGCTGTAAGGACTGTTTCGGGACGGTCAGCTGCAATCCGTAAGGTTTCTTCCATGTTCAGGCTTGCCGCGTCCACTATTTCCTGAGCAGACATATCCGCGCGAGCCGTAACGCTTCTTCTTTGGAATAGCTCTAAGATTTCCGGCGCAACTATCGTCAGCGAATCGTTTCTGTCAAACAATCTGCCATGCTCGGGAGTCCAGCCTGTATCCCAGAGAATCGGTGAAAATCCGTGATAATCAGCATTATCCAGTAAGTTGGTAAAAAACTTGAGCCTGTCAGGACCCTCATTATCGAGCACACCCCATTCGCCGATTACAACGCCGAAGCCCATATCGACAAACTTTCTGAGCGAGCCGAGCAGATAGTTCATCTCCTCAACCTCTGTTGTCCTTCCCCAAGTGCCGACACCGGAAGTATCGCCTGTGTAACTCCAGGGCGTGTAGTAGTGAACGGAGAGCAGGAGTCTGTTTTCCACAGAATCGACAGGGAGCACAAACCGCGGGTCTGTAGTCATTGCGACATCGGTGTTGTAGCCTTTCATCAGCAAGAAGCGGTGTGCGTTGTTGCCGCCTGTCGAGCGAATGAGGTCAACAAACGACTGCGAAAGGTGGGTAAGCAGCTTATAGCACTCGTCTTCCGTTAGCGTGCCGCCTGTCGGACTCCACTGAGTTCTGTCATTGAAGCGATTGCCCCACTCCTCGTTTGAAGGCTCAAAAATCACGCGATGGTCAAAGTGCTCATATCTATGAGCGATTTGAGTCCACATGGAAATAAACATCTCATAGGCAAATTCACGCCACACATAGTCGGGATGACCGAACATGCTCCACCAGCCATGGTCCCAATGGTTGTTTATGATAACAAACATATCCTCGCTCAGTGCGTAGTTGATGATTTCCTCAACGCGTGCAAGATAGTTTTCATTTATCGTAAAATCACCGGTCTCCCAATCCATGGCGTTAGTCCATGCAACGGGAATGCGGAGGGTTGAAAACCCGGCATCGCGCATTCCGGTTATCATTTCCTGAGTTGTAACAGGGTTGCCCCACATTGTCTCATACACAGATGTCTCGCGGTTAGGTATGCGATTGTGGACATCAACGGCTTCCATAGTGTTGCCAAGGTTTATGCCGTTGCCCATAAGCCGAACCAACTCTACAGAGGTCACGTCGGCAAGCGGGTCGTCGCCTGCGGAGTCGCATCCGAATGCAAGAGCAAGCATTAAAATTGACGTTAAAATAATAAGCAGCTTACGACTAAGTTTCATACTCATTTCTTCCTCTTTTTATAAATAACCGCCACACATATGATGATAGCAATCACTGCCGCTCCACCTATTATAACGGGGATAACCCAACTCGGCAGACCTGCTTGGGAGTCCTCTACTACATAATAGTCTTCTACATTGTCGGGACGCACTATTGGTGGAGGGGTTGGTGTCGGCTCAGACTCGGCAGGTTCATCCCGCTCGCCGAAAGGATTCCCCTGCTGATCGTAAATCCAAATTGCCAAAGTGACTTCCAAGGTAGAAAACGTGCCGACAGAATGGTACCCCGGCAAAACAGGCTCGTCAGCCCACCCGCTGGTGAGAGGCACTCTAATACCCCTGTCTGCGCCTACTTCAACAACAAACGGGTCAAACGATACAGGATTTCCGTCTACAACAATGCTCTCAATAGCGGCATCAAAAAGTGTAGGAGCCAGGAGAACATCGGTTTCAACAACAAAGATATAGCCACCCCAAACAGCGGGGCCATGGGTAGCAGTTTCAGCACCCAAATCAAGGCGGACAGTAAATGGTACGCCAAACTCAAACGGCATAGCTTGCTCGGTGAATTCATACCAGTCGTTGTCAGTAGGTTCTATGTCATCTGTGCGCCCTTCATATAAAACCGTTCCGGCAAACCATACATTGCCGCCCGATGGAAAATCAATGTCTGAAACATCGGCTTCAGCGGTAACGCCCAGCGGTAAGGTAGGTATCAAAAACGAAATTTCCAAAGATGTGAAAGGAGCCATGCCCGCTAGGTCATAATTGTCCCAATCGCCGCCCCATTGACGAGCTATGTCGATAGTCAGAAAGCCCAGACCATCACGGTCTATCACAGGAACAGGTCTTGCGCCCAAATCCACGCCGTCTACGACAAAAGCTGTAATATGAGCCCCTGTCGACTCGGCATCAACATCATCAAGCACAGGTATGGTAGTTGAAATACCTGTCCAGTTGCCCGTGAATTTAATCGGCTCAGGGAACTCCATGGAGATTGTGGATTCTTCGCCGATTTGAAATACAATAGACGCGTCAGGCAAATCGCCAATGCCCCACTCATCAACGGCATCGCTGACATCTGTATCAAGCTGCCCCATAATTGTTGCAGTGAATTCTCCGTTTGCCAATGCAGTAGGAGCAAGTGGCATGAGCGTGATAAGCAGAATGATCGCAAGTGAAATAGGTAGTAGTCGTTTTTTCATTTTGGTTTTCCCTCTCTTTCGTTGGCAGTGAATTCATTCGTTATTTGTGCAAAATTTGTGCAAAATTCACATAAATGAACCTTTTTGCTAAAAAAATTTATACACAATGTACCATGGAGGGAGTATGTTGTCAATAGGATTTTTAGATTATTCTATTGAAATTATCATGTGTGATGTGTTAAATTATCTCCATCAGATTTTAAGTGGTTATGGAAAATTGAGAGTGGAGGATGCTTTTTTATGAAATTTACAGATGGATATTGGATGAACAAGCCCGGGGTGACAATCAGCGGCTGTGCCGAAGTCAGGCACATTGACAGTACGAGCGATAGGTTTACGGCGTTTATAGCACCTTTTCATGTCACGCATAGGGGTCAAACCCTTGCAGGACCGCTAATGACGCTTGAAATAAGCTCTCCGAGAGAAAATATTCTCGGTATCAAGTTTTATCACTACAAAAACACGCGAAAAGACATGCCCGCATTTCACCTGAACAAAGCCGCACCCCTATCGCTTTGCGTGACAGAAACCGAGACCCGCTATGAAATTGGAGCCGGCGACATGTCGGCAATACTCGAAAAAAAGCGGTTCTCGCTAACCATAAAGTATAAAGGCGAGACACTTACCCGTAGCGATTTCAAACAAGCGGCGTATATTGAGACCCCGACAGGCGTTTATTTCCGTGACAGGCTTGACCTCGGTGTTGATGAATATATATACGGACTTGGTGAACGCTTCACGCCCTTTGTCAAAAACGGGCAAAGCGTGGACATTTGGAACGAAGACGGCGGCACAGCATCGGATTTGGCATACAAAAATATTCCGTTTTATGTATCCTCAAAGGGCTATGGTGTGTTTGTCAATCACCCGGAGCGGGTGAGCTATGAGATAGCTTCGGAGGCGGCATCAAAGGTTCAAATTTCAGTGCCCGGCGAAGAACTGGAGTACTATGTAATAGGCGGCGGTAGCCTCAAAGCAACCGTTGCAAATTATAATGAACTTACAGGCAAGCCGCCCCTGCCGCCAAACTGGTCTTTCGGCCTTTGGCTCTCGACTTCTTTTACAACAAGTTATGACGAGAACACAGTAAACAGTTTCCTTGACGGCATGGCAGAGCGAGACATTCCATTGTCTGTGTTTCACTATGACTGCTTCTGGATGAAGGAATATGAGTGGTGTAACTTTTCGTGGGATAACGAAATGTTCCCACAGCCTGAAAAAATGCTAAAGCGA
>Ga0209755_10009726_pt1 | contig 10145 bp, 9 predicted proteins | sample TergutCo191P1_FD_187301 | JGI IMG/M metagenome (GOLD analysis project Ga0209755, IMG submission 187301) | Cornitermes sp. P1 segment gut microbial communities from Petit-Saut dam, French Guiana - Co191P1 (SPAdes) (version 2) | ecosystem: Host-associated > Arthropoda: Insects > Digestive system >...
AGATGAAATGAGTACAGGAGTTTCATATTTTGAACAATTTGCTTGGGATTTACAAGTTAGAGGCGTTTCAAATATTGACATTCCTGTATTAATACTTGGAATTGATGTATAAAAAAGATTTTTACTTTGCCTAACAAACGGTAACAGCTGCGGGCGCTGATCGCGCCCTCGGGGTTCGGTCGGCTAGGTCAGTCGCTACGCTCGTTCTCACGCCTCCCTCACCCACATTTTGCTAGCCCTGGTCTTGCTTCGCAAGCCCTTATTCGGGCTGGCAAAACGTCAGTTACCTAGAACGTTATGCGACATATTATCACCAAGATAAACTCTTCTATCAACAAGGTCACTAGAAGATGCATAAACTTTATTTTTTTGTTTTTATATCTTCAAGAACATAAAAACCATGCTGCAACGCCGTAAATGGGATAAATAATAATCGGAAAACAGGTTACCATCTGTTTTTATTATAAAATCCCTCTAAAACCCCCTTCCCACAATCATAAAAATATGGTATAAAAAAGGGTAGGAATGGGAGTTTTTATAGAATGGCAAAATATAAAGGTGTAAAAAGTGAATTCCAGTTAAGAAGCATCATATTTGATGACTATTTCAAGAGTAAAGGTGTCTCTTATGAAGAAGAAATCAATAAAATTGTCTTTATTGTAACAGATAATAAGTCAAGAGGAGATAAAAATATAGGTGCGAAAAAGCATTATTTATGGATGGAAACTAAAAAGAATGTAACTGAAATGTATATAATGCTGACCCAGTTATTATTAACAATAAAAACAACTTATGAAAAAAATGAATATATTATTCCTAATTATATAGGTTGTTTTGATACAGAAAAAATTATATTTGTTCCGACTAATTTAATTTTGGATTTATTGCATGATAACGATATTGAATGGAATATTATCGCATCCAATGTAAAAGATGAATATTTTTAAAAAATAATTAATAAATTAAAATATGTTTTACATAATAATCAAAATGTTAAAATATTCTCTTTTGGAAAAAATGATATTGAAGTTAAAGAATTTATAAAGAAAAATATATTTAGTGGCATTATTGAAAATAAATTTGAAATAACAGAGCATAATTTTGACCGTATTTATTTTAAATGGGCAGAAAAAGTAAAACCATCTATAGCTATTAATTGGGAGGAAGAAAAGAAAAATGGAATTTTAGATAGAGATTTTTTTCTTGCAGATTTATTATCTAAAGATGAATTATCTATAAAAGATAAATTATTGATTGTATTGCAGGTAGATCATTACAAATTAACAAGGATAATGAAAAAAAGCAAATTTCTAGATGAAGATGATAAATATTTCTTTAAAGATAAGCAAAAAGCATATAATGAATTCTGGAATATATATAAAAGACCACCATTACCTAAATATTGGGAAAATATTGTAAATAGGCAAGATTTATTAGTTCCTAAAGATATACGAGAAAGAAAAGGAAGTTTCTTTACTCCGCAGGGTTGGGTTGAATTATCACAAAAATATATATCAGATTCACTTGTAATTGATTGGCAAAAAGAATATTATGTTTGGGATTGTTGTGCTGGTACAGGTAATATGCTAATTGGTATAAATAGGAAATTAGAAAATGTATTTGCCAGTACAATAGATGATTCAGATGTTAAAGCAATATATGATAGGATTGACAATGGGGCTAGATTATTAAAAAAATGTATTTCAATTTGATTTTTTAAATGATGATTTTAATGATAAAAATGTTCCAAAAGCATTAAAAGACATAATTAATGATCCAGAAAAAAGAAAAAAGTTAATTATATATATAAACCCCCCATATGCTGAACATGGAAATAAATCAACTATACACGATAAAGGAAAACATAAAAATAAGGTTGCAAAAGAAAGTAATACATATTATAAGTATAATGAAACTATCGGTGAAGGTGTAAGACAATTATATATTCAATTTTTTCTAAGAATATATAATGACTTTAATGGAGTAAAATTAGCATCATTTTGTCCAATGAATTTTGTAATGTCGCAAAATCATAGTAAATTTAGAGATGTATTTAAAGTGAGTTTATTAAAGGATTTATTTGTAATTCCAGTACATTTGATAACGTTAAAGGTAAGTTTCCTATTGGATTTTTAATTCTTGATACTTCAAAACATAAATATTTAAATAATATCAAAGTAGATATTGCACTTGATGAAAACACAATAGATGGGAAAAAATTATATGAAAATGTAGATAAAAATGGATATATAAAAAACTGGTTAAGAAAATACTATGATAGAATTAATGATAGTATAGGTTATTTTATACTTCCTGGTGTTGATATGCAACAGCAGAATGGAGTTTATATTACAGTAAACCCTACAGATAGTGATATAAAGCAACATAAATTAACAAGTATAACAAAATATAACATTCATTATATGTGCTTATACTTTACAGTACGTCAGGCTGTAAAACAAACATGGATAAATTACAGCGATCAATATTTATTTCCAGATTATTCGGTATATAAAGATAAAATATTATTTAATGATAGTATTATTTATTCAATATTTAGTGATAAAAATAATTTCAGTTACGAATATGGAATAAATCATTGGATACCGTATTCAGAAAAAGAGGTTGGAGCAAAAGAAAATTTTAAAAGCAATTTTTTAACGGAATTAATATCTGAAAATTTAAAAATGAAAAAGGAAAAATATTTATTTGAAGATGATGGTAAAATAAATATTACTGGAAAATTAAAGTTTTCAAAAGAAGCAAAAGACGTATTAGACTCAGGAAGAGAACTTTGGAAATATTATCATAGTATTCCAAGAGTAAATGTAAATGCCAGTTTTTATGATATTAAAGTTTATTTTAAAGATGGAAACATGAAAAATAAAAGTAATGATGAAGATTTTAATAATCTTATTGGTGATTTACGTGATAAAATGAGAATATTAGCAAAAAAATTTGAACCAAAAATATATGAATATGGATTTTTAAAATAATAAATAAAATAACATTGTAAGATATATAGAGGGGTGGTAGTATGATCGCATAACAAACGGTAACTGCTGTGGGCGCTGTTCGCGCCCTCGGGGTTCGGTCGGCTAGGTCGATCGCCTGCGGCTCGCTCCCACGCCTCCCTCACCCACATTTTGCCAGCCCTGGTCTTGCTACGCAAGCCCTTATTCAGGCTGGCAAAACGTCAGTTACCTAGAACGTTAGACGATATATAATTTTGAATTAATTGGAATATAAATGGATATTAAATATTAGTTGACAAATATCATAAATATGTCTAAAATTATGTAAGGAGAGTTAAATGTATAAAATAGAGAAAATGGATATAATAAATTATCCTGAAATAATAAATTTATGGAAAAATACTATTGGAGTAGGATTAAGTGGTGAAGATGATTCCAAAAAATCTATTAAAATATTTTTGGAGAAAAATCCAAATACTTGTTTTGTTGCAAAATATAATGGAGAAATAATTGGAACAATAATGGCGGGGAATGATGGAAGAAGAGGAAACATATATCATTTAATGGTAAAATCTGAAAACAGAAAAAATGGAATAGGACAAAAATTATTAGGAAAAGTTTAAAAGAATTTAAAAAAGGAAGGAATAAGAAAAATAAAATTAGTTTTATATAAAAATAATAATATAGGAAATAAATTTTGGGAAGAAACTGGTTACAAGATAAGAAAAGATTTAAATTATAGGGATAAAAGGATAAAAGAATGAAAATAAATTTGAAAAAATAGCAAAATTGTACTTCGTATAACAAACGGTAACAGCTCTGACGGTGACAAGCACCGCCTCCGGGGTTCCAGTCGGCTAGGTCGGTCGCTGCGCTCGCTCCCACGCCTCCCTCACCCACATTTTGCCAGCCCAAGTCTTGCTGCGCAAGCCCTAATTCGAGCTTGCAAAACGTCAGTTACCTAGAACGTTAGACGAAATACTACCTGATTTTCAGAAAAAAAGTATTGCATAAATTTTAATAATGTAGTATACTAATATGAAGAAAACATTTTAGATTTTTACAGAAAAAATTGGTGTAGAATTTCTGTTTCCCATGTGTTTAATAACATATGTGATTGTATAATCACAAAATAATTTTGGAGGATCTTATGAGAAAAAATGTTTTGGCTTTTTTGGGATTAATCTTAATGATGATTTTTCTTGGTTGTACTATAGGGAACCGCAATGTAATAAGCCAAGAGAGAACAATAGAAGGTTTTAATGGTGTCAAATTTGAAGGTGTGGGGAATGTAAATATATATCCTGGAGAAAATTATCGGGTAATAGTAAAAACTGACAATAATTTAATGGATAGAGTTTCAACTACAGTCAGCGGCAATATTCTGCAAATTACCCAGAAATCAGGACAATTTAACGCAAGTGAATTAACAATTAATGTTTATATGCCTGAAATAAAAAACATTACATTAAATAGTGCTGGTAATATAAAAGTTTTTAATGGGAATTCTTCTGAATTAAGTATTTCTCTGTCTGGTGCTGGAAATATTGAGGCACAAGATTTGCAAGTCCAAAATGTAACAGTAAATAATTCTGGAGCTGGAAACATAAAAATATGGGCAATAAATACATTAAATGGAACTCTTTCTGGAGCAGGAAATATATTATATAAAGGCAATCCGACAATAAACATAAATAAAACAGGTGCTGGAAATATAAACCCGTTATAAAAAAATAACAGGTGGTACTTCGTCTAACAAACGGTAACTGTAAAATACCTTGTTCGGGCATTTTGGGTTTCGTTCGGCTAGGTCGGTCGCTACGCTCACTCCCACGCCTTACTACACCACATTTTTTTGTGCCCGTAAAATGCTTACGCATTTTCCTTATCGGGCACAAAAAAACGTCAGTTACATAGAACGTTAGGCGAAACCCCCGCTGGTGTGACTCGACACATAGATAACGGTTATGTATCGAGACATAGGTAACACTCAGAGGGTAAATTTAATCAAATATTCATAAAAAGGCTTTAAATTTCTTAATTTTTTACTACTTGACAAAGAAATATGAGTATGTAAAATGTAAAGTATGACCAATTTAGCACAAATTCACAGAGAAAATCAATTATTTCCGGAATTATATAATAAAAGATCGCATTTATTAACAATTAAAGAAGCGAGTATTTGGGCAACTAATCATTTAGGAAAAAATGTGACAATGTCAAACATATCTTATTTAATTCAATATGGAAGGATTCGCAGAATTGAAAAAAATGGAACAACATATGTTTCAATTAGTGAACTTAATGATTACTATCAATCATATAATGGATCAAGGGAGTTAAACTTCAAGGAAAAACTTGGAGATAATCTTAATTGGGCATTATCATTTGATCAATATAAAGAAGCAGAGACAACAAAACATGTTCATAGACTGCATCCATATAAAGGAAAATTCATACCTCAACTTGTCGAATATTTCTTAGATAATCATACTGACAAATTTAAAAAAGAAGTATATTTTAATGCGGGTGATATTGTTCTTGATCCATTTTCTGGAAGTGGTACAATGATGACTCAGGCATCTGAACTTGGTATAAATGGTATAGGAATTGATATTTCTACATTTAACGCACTTATTAGTAATTGTAAAGTGGCAAACTATGATATCTCTATACTTGAAGCAGAAATTAATAAAATAACAGATTTATTAATAAATTTTGTTGAAAAATCAAATATAATCGAATTTGAAGAATGTTTGCTGCAAAAATTATGCGAATTTAATAATGAATATTTTCCTGTTCCAGAATATAAATATAAACTTAGAAAAAGAGAAATAAGCGAAGATCCTTATGCTTATGATAAAGAAAAAATATTTTTACTTGTTTTTAAGAAACTTGTTAAAAAATATGGAATTATTCTTCAACAAGAAAAAAAAGAAAATTTTCTTGATAAGTGGTATTCAAAACAAATTCGAAATGAGATTAATTTTATCTATTCATTTATTAATAAAATAAATGATGAAAATATAAAAAATATTTTATATATCATTCTAAGTCGAACTATTCGTAGTTGTCGTTCAACAACGCATGCTGATCTTGCTACATTATTAGAACCTGTTACAACAACATATTATTGCAGTAAGCATGGAAAAATATGTAAGCCCCTATTTTCAATTTTAAAATGGTGGAAAACATATTCGAAAGATACTATTTCACGTTTAAAGGAATATGCAAATTTACGAAAAGATACTTACCAATTATGTTTAGTTGGAGATAGTCGGATTATTGATATTTATAATGAAATAAAACATCTTATGCCAAAATATTATAATATTCTTAAAAGAAATAAAATAAATGGTATATTTTCATCTCCTCCATATGTAGGTTTAATTGACTATCATGAACAACATGCATATGCGTATGATCTTTATGGTTTTATAAGAAAAGATGATCTTGAAATAGGTCCATTGTTTCGCGGGCAAGGGAAAGCAGCAAAAGAAAGCTATGTAGAAGGAATTTCAACAGTATTGAATAATTGTAAAAAGTATTTTGTTGAAGATTATAATGTCTTTTTAGTTGCAAATGATAAATATAATCTTTATCCAACTATTGCTGAGAATGCAGGTATGGTTATTGTTAATACGTTTAACCGACCAGTTCTAAATAGAACTGAAAGAGATAAAGCTGCTTATTCAGAAACAATATTTCATTTAAAGGAAATGAAATGAGGATATTTAAATGGATAATATAACAAAATCATATTTAGATAATTTTATTAAGGCATTAGGAATTGATGATGGGATAAAAGAGTCATTAAAATTTGAACATTTTAGTACATATACAATTTTATCACAAGAAATAAATTATGATTTACTAAAAACAGATTTAGAAGCAGTATCTACTGGAAATTCTAAAGGTATAGATACAGTTGCTTTTTGTATAAATGGCAAGTTGATATTATCTGAAGATGAGGTAGATAATTTTGATAACCAAAACTTATTTGTGGATGTATACTTCTTCCAATCAAAAACATCTAATAATTTTAATGATGCAGAATTAGGAAGTTTTCTTGATGTTGTAATTGATTTTTTTTCAGACAATCCTATTTATGATATAGTGGAACTTGAAGAAAAAAAAGGAATATACACAAGATTAATTAAAAAAGTTACAGAAATAAGAAAATTTGATTTACATTGTTTGTATATTACATTAGGTCAAAAACAAGAAACATTGACAACGATAGATGCGACAAAAAATATAAAAAAGGAAAGCCTTAATCAAATTGATTTATTTGATAATATCTTAATTGAATTAATAGACAAATCTACATTGATAAATATTCATAAAAAAGTAATCAGTCCGTTACAAGCAACATTTAAATTTGAAAATAAAACATCATTATCAAATATAAACAATGTAGATGAAGCATACATAGGATTTTTACCATTTGTAGAATTTAAGAAATTGATTATGGATGAAGCGCAAACTAAAATAAAGAGTTTGTTTAACGATAACTTACGAGATTTTTTAGGCTTAGAAAATCCAATTAACATGGGTATCAAAAGTACATTAGAATCAAGAAAATTTAATGAGTTTTCTCTACTTAACAATGGAGTAACAATAATTGCAGATGCTAACATTGGAAAAAGCAATACTTTTATTTTACAAAATTATCAAATAGTTAATGGTTGTCAAACATCAAATGTATTATTTGAATGTAAAAACATTGAGAATATTGATTCTGTACTAATTCCATTAAAAGTAGTAATAACAAAAGATGAAGATTTACGTGATGAAATTATTTTAACAACAAATAGCTAATCTAGGTTTACAGAAGAACAATTATTTGCTATAACGCAATTTCAAAAAACACTTGAAGATTATTATACTTCGAATCAACGAGCTGATAATTAACATTATGAAAGACGTTCAAATCAATTTGCGAATTTAGGTATTTCACGCATTAATATAATTGAAATAAGGGAGCAATTAAAAAGCTTTATGGCAATGTTTTTTGAAATTCCACATTCAGTTGCAGGAAATATTGGAAAAATAGTGAAAGATAAAAAAGAGCTTTTTTTTCAAAAAGAGCATAGCCCAATTCCTTATTACATATCTGGGTTAATTTCAACAAGATGGAACAAGTTACTTTATAAATCAGAAGATTTAAAGAAATTTAATAAATATCGATATCATATTTTTATGGGATTTCGTTATCTTATAGAGGATACACAGTTTCAACAAAATTTCTTAAAAAATCCAAAAAATTATTCTGTTAGGACCGGTGATAAAAGAGAAAATTGTTTTGAAAAATTATTAGGAGTAATAAGAGATGATGATTTATTAATAAACAATTTAAGTACAGCAATTGATGTATTTAAAAAGTTGGATTATACTGGAAAAAGAGCAGCGTATTCCCCTCAAGTTACGCATGAATATATAAAAAGACTTCAGGAGTTTATAAATAAGGATACAAACAATGTCAATGAGTGATAAACAGAAATCAGATATTCAGCAAGTTATAATTAATAATTTGCGGAACAAGTTTCAGAATTATAATCCAGAACCAGCTTCCATGCCTTTTCATTATAGGCTTTTAGGCAAAGATAGAATAGCACTTTATTCATTTATACATTCTTTGAGTACAAATTTTGGAACAAGCATATTTGAACCTGTTGCAAAAACATTAGCTGAAAATATTTTTTCAAATGCAGAATTACAACAAAAAGCAGGATTACAAATTTCATCGGAAGCTCATAAGGTTATTCAAAACATAATGGATAATCTTTCAACTGCAATTGTTGCACCAAATAAACCTAATGAAATTGAAGCAATAAGAGCAGTTTGTCAAAAAGGCGAAATGAAAAATGTAAAACCTACTAAAATTGATCTTAAATTAATTAAGCAAGATGGAACAATTTATTTGATTGATATAAAAACCGCAAAACCAAATGCGGGAGGTTTTAAGGAATTTAAAAGAACACTTTTAGAATGGGTTGCAGCTACACTTGCCATTGATCCAAAAGCATATATTAATACATTAATAGCAATTCCATATAATCCTTACGAACCAGAACCATATAATCGATGGACAATGCGAGGGATGCTTGATCTAGAAAATGAATTAAAAGTTGCAGAAGAGTTTTGGGATTTTCTTGGTGGAAAATATACATATTTAGATTTACTTGATTGTTTTGAAAAAGCAGGAATAACATTAAGACCAGAAATAGATGAATATTTTTCTAGATTTAATAAAAAGAAATAAAAAAGGCGGGGGCATCGCCTAACAAACGGTAACTGCTACGCCACAATTCCAATGCTGTGCAAATCGGTGTAATGTTGTGCAATCTTGTGTCTAACTGTTTATAAGTATATAATACATAAGGAATTACGTCAACTACTTTTTATAATGTTGTGCAAATCTGTGCAATGCTGTGCAAGGAAAAATAAAAATATTGCTGACAAAAATGCTGACAAATTACTACATTGCACATAACGTAATAACAAAATGATGAAAAATTGACATCACTGACCGCAGAAATAATACCCCAAAATTCAGCGTTTAGAAGCCCGTAGAGCGTTCCGAATACCCATTGCCGTATCTTTTCACGTTTAAAGCTTTCAAAGCCCTCTACAAGCCGTTTTTTTCGTTTTAATATAATATGGTGCATAACGTACTGTAAAACCTATCCAAAAGCAACCCCCTTTCGGCGGTTCGGGCTTCGCCCGAATGGATAAAGCAGTCAAAATTGCTCCGCTTCGCTCCGCAATTTTTTCAAATCATTAAAGCAGCCCTTTTTGTACCGCAATTATTCCCAAAATGCGTAGATACAATTTTGCCCGGCATCCCTGCCGGTCAAAACAGAAAAATTGGTGCTAATCCTTCACGCACCAATTTTTCTGCCATCATCAAAAAAGGCGCAATTCTAAAGCGGTACAAAAACCCCTGCACCCCGCCCTTCAAAAGTGTTACGTTTATCCGTAATACGCAGACCGTTGTAATCATCTTCTTACATCAAGCAAGGCTAAGTTCGATACGGCGCAACAGAGGATTTTCAAGTTTATGTTCGTGTAAGAATTATTCCCAAAGACCCAACATCGCTTAATTACCAGTATACGCTTCGCCGCTAAAGCGGCTCGGGGTTCGGGCAGAAATAAACTAAAAAATAA
>Ga0209755_10009727_pt1 | contig 10145 bp, 6 predicted proteins | sample TergutCo191P1_FD_187301 | JGI IMG/M metagenome (GOLD analysis project Ga0209755, IMG submission 187301) | Cornitermes sp. P1 segment gut microbial communities from Petit-Saut dam, French Guiana - Co191P1 (SPAdes) (version 2) | ecosystem: Host-associated > Arthropoda: Insects > Digestive system >...
ATTTCTAGGAACTCTCTCCCACACTATAAGAGAGCCAGCTCCTTCACGAACAAGCGCGAAGCAGCCTGATTACATTTGCTCCCTAACTTGTCGAGATATAGACAAATGAGTGAGAGCGTGCAGCATGAGGGCAGTGCCCGTCACTCCACGCTGAAGGGTTATTACAGCATGAATCAGCACACTGGTTCAGACACTAATGATAAAAGTTCATGTGAACATCAGCACAGTTTACGAATGCATAAACTACGTAGACCTTCAGAGGTATGACTGCTTTGGACATCTAACGCTTGAGTAAGTATTAAGAATGACTTCACTGAAGAAGCAGTTGAATCAACCACATCATCAGATTTTATAACAATTCGGATATGAGAGATCAAATTTTTAAATGCAGTTCACATGAAATTAACTCCTTCAAAGACTATGCCTTGAATCATCTATTAAGAATATATATGGGAAAGACAGGACACAGTGCTGAGAATGGAAGGCAGTTATGTCTGTCAAGAGTATGTGTGAATAAAAAAGAGTATCAGGACAGGTTATTTTAAGCATTCATAGACGGGTCAGGACAACTTGTAATAGACATTTATAGGAGGTTGCTAGATGGTCGAATACACATAGAGAGGCACATCAGGACAATTTTTGATAGCCTTTGTTCTTAGATGGGGATGTTAGAAGATTATTAAAAACTTTAGTCCTTCATATACAGTTTTTGAACACAGCAAGAAGTGTAATAAAATGAGCAATTTAGTGATAAAATGGCATCTAATGAAATTCAGTGGGATAGAGTAGCCATATTACACCAAGAAACAAATAAGAATGCCAAATTGATCAAATGACCTACAAGGGAATGCAGTAGCCAATCAGAATCAAGGGGCGGGGCCAATTGCATCATGCATTTTGTGCTTGATGTACAATTTATGGCTACAGGAAGAAATACAAAGGAACTTCCGCCTAAACGACCTTGAACGACCTTCAGTGACCTACATTTGGTCTTAAAAACCTTGAAGGGGATGCAGTAGCCAATCAGCGTCAAGGGGCGGGGCCAAGTTAAAATACATGAATTTAGTGCTTCTTGCACAGTAAGGAATACAAAGGAACTTTCGCCTAAACGACCTTGAACGACCTTCAGTGACCTACATTTGGTCTTAAAAACCTTGAAGGGGATGCAGTAGCCAATCAGCGTCAAGGGGCGGGGCCAAGTTAAAACACATGAATTTAGTGCTTCTTGCACAGTCTATGGGCACAGTAAGGAATACAAAGAAACTTCCGCCTAAATGACCTTGAACGACCTTCAAGAGGACCGAGTAGTGAAGAATGTAAACAACAGTCTCCTTGAACGACCTTCAAGGGTATACAGCAGGGCAGTCCATTTTATAGGGTTGTCAGGAGAGTCCATTATCATTTAGAAATGTCAGGGCAGTTCATTATAGACACGAATCATGTAGTATAGATTATAGGAATTTATAGATGGTTCTAAGCTAAGGGTAATTAGAATGAGTTCAGTTTTGGTTCATATTTATGAATGAAATATAAACGTATTTTATTTTATGCTGAAACCAAACTTTATTCATATTCCACAAAAGGGCACATAATAAAAAACTTGATACATGATATGGAATAAATAGCTCATTCAATTTGACAACTTTTACATCATTTTTCCAAAATTCTAGGCACTTAAAAGAAATTACACTGTGTTCTGTGAAGTCTGTACTGACTGGTGCACTCCCTTCCATCCTTGTTTTAACAGCTTCTGAATATCCTGTAACAATAGAAGTCAATTTTTATTTTCATCCATCAATTTCTGAATCAATCCATGTATGATATACAGTACTTAGGCCCTTGTGACAGTCTTACAGATATATCTGGGGGTTCTACACTATACTTCTATAATCATAACATATCAGTGAAATACAACTACAGTTTACACAAGTTTACCTCAGGACTCTAGCCACAAACATACTTTTCCCAGCATGAAAAATGTAAGAAGTCAATGCACAGTGAAAAACACAGAGGCCCAAACTACTTCCTGTGTAATTTTTTCTACTGTACTCTATCAAAGGACCAACCAAACCTATCTGTGTGCTGCAGTCACCCTACAGGAGCCATTAGTTTCAATTTCAATTTCAATTTATTTCATCCTTTAGACAACAATGTGTATAGGATACAACCATCATTTCTTATAATAAGTTTGTATAATTCTATTTACTGAGTGAGTGTTAATAACTGAGAACTTCTGTCCAGCTGTGTCCAATGCCACCAGAACCAAACTCTAGTCCTCACATCTCAGATGAAGTTAGTTGGTTTGTACAGAACCGTGTGTGGGATGACTTATAATTTCATGGAAAGATGTACAAGAACACAGACCTTTGATAAATTTATTTACAACATATGACAGAAATGTGAAATATGAGATTCTGTAATGGTGTTGCTGAGAATTCAGATCCTCTAGGATGTGATACTCTGCCACAGGGTGAATGGTTTCCAACATTTGAAGGATTCTGGTTACACAGGGTCAAGCAGTCCGAGAAGAATTCTTTTTGCAATACCTGACACTGAAGAGTGAAGGGCACAAACTGGCTGCAGCACGATTTCAGTAGTTATGAAAGGGTAACAGGACAGTCTGAAGTACCAACACACTCTATTTATAATCACTTACAGAGGGATTTCTGCAGTCTATGATAGTCATTAATAGAGGTGTGTCATTGGCCTAATATAGGCATTTACTGAGCTGTGTTAGGACAGTCTATGATACTCATTTACAGAATTGTTTCTTTGTTTCTTTCTTTCTTGGCACTGAAGAGGGAGGTAATAAAATCCTTCAAAACAGTGGGAACCACCCACCCAACAAAACAGCATCATATTCCACACTACATGAATCCTCAAACTCTAACACACTTGCTTACAGAAGCTATCTGTTGACTGTAGAGTACAACACTATCAAAGAGTTACAATGTAATTTAAACAGTTCTTTTATCACCATTTCACAAATGATGTAAGCAACTGCCTGGCAGACTAAGCTAAACATGTTGTGATGACAACAGTTCATGTAACCATGGAATCCGGATGGAAATGTAATAAACGCTTATCTATTACCAATATGGCCAAAGGTAGCACTACAACGTCTTAGTGTGGTAATTCTGAAATTCAGCCATCTGTCTCACCTTTATTGTAACATAATGCATCATTCAGCCGCTGTCTGTGTATTTTCTTGCAGCTGAAAGAGAATCCTCCATTCATACTGCATTTTACCTTGACAAGTGCTGCCTTCACTGTTGTGGAGCATAGGAGAAAACTGAACCTGAAATAGATTCAACATTTTAGATTCCATTTTGACATCAAATCATCTCTTTATGTAGCAGACTAGGCAGCAAGCAATTGTAAACCTTCAATTGGAGCAATATTTGCTGATTGTATCATGTAAATAAATCTGATAATAGTCCCACAACAGGTAACAATTCATGTCAGTACAAAAGTCAGTTCACTAACAAATCCTAACATTATTCTTACATATAACTACATACAAAACCATATGACAAGGTAGTAACTCCCCTGAATACTGTCCCATTTATGTATACACAGTCACTAAATGGCTGAAATGCAGAGCACCACTGTAGCACCTTGTTGCACAGTTACAAAGCAGAAGAGAGAAACTGGGACTGTATTATGCAAAGTTATATGCATCAGTGTGGGAGGAATACACTTACAGAAATAAATAAAAATAAAAACAAAACAGCTTGAAGTGCCAAATGTCCTGTGTGTTCTTAGAGAGAAGCTATTGATGAATGGCAGCAATGGATGGATGACATTTTGCAATATTCTGTTGTAACTATGCGTATTTAGACATTGAATGTGAAATGCAATTAAAATAACTGAATCTCTACATGTGTGTTCTTTAATAACAATGTCAGTTACAAAGATCACATAGCAATGGTGTGAAAATGAAGGAATGAGTATAGAGCATAGGTTGAATGATAATAACAGAGGAAAACCAAAGTTCTCAGACAAAAACCAGTCTCAGCATGACTCTGTGCACCACAAATCCCACGAAACTGGCCTGGTATTGAACCTGGACCCCTGTGGTGACAATTTTGTGAGTAACTGCCCGATCCATGGTACAGCCTGTTAAAATGTGAATTACAGTGTGAATTCAGTGACTATTATTTGTGACCTCACATACTTCTGAATTTATGGCCATGTGTGACTGTGACACAGTAGATATATCCACTGTCAAACAGAATCTGTAAAAAAAGGTAAAGCTATCCTTTTAACAGGCCTGGACAGGCCCTGAATGTTACAGGAGGTTGAGGCCTGCAGACCTGACAATTGGCACATGTTGGCAAGGATGTCAGCACTACGCACCGGCTGCCTCTATCACCATAAAATATTCCTGGTACTAATTTCTGTTAGAGGTTGAATATACCCCAGGGTAATAGTACAGCCAGAAGGATTATGTCAATGAAAAATTCCAATGACTTCATCAGGAATCGAACCCGCCACCTTCCAGCTTGCAGCACAGTGCCTCAACCTACTGCACTATCACATGCCCCAAAACAGAATAGGTACTCACCCTATACTGTATTATCTGCATGACGTGTCCAAGTAGTCATAATATTGTCATATCAAGGAGGGTGACTGATATTTGCAAACAGTTGTACAGGTAATGGATCAACATGGAGATACTGTTATGGCCAAAGAACCTGAAAACCAAACAGTTCCACTACAGGTAACTGACAAAAGTAACATAATGCACTGCAAGAAATAAGACAAATATCATAGGTTGCCAGTAAATGTACTTCATATTCTGCCTTATACATGAACCATGAAAATTCACACTATTAATAATACAGTAGTAATGCATTTTATTGGCCAGATCTACAGCAGATACGAGTTCCAAATTTGAGTTTCATGGAAATAAAAATGTTAATCGATGGCTTGTGGGTTATGATGTCTTAGTCCTGTAGATGATACACTTCAACATTGAAGATGGAAGCAGCAGCTACTTCCAAAACGAAAGTAATCACCTACACATTAAGATAGTTACAAACATGATCATGGTATTAATCTGAGGTCACATTTTACCAATTTAACAAAGTCACTATCTACAATAGTGAAAATTATGTAGAGAAACAGATCACTTCTTTATATAATTATTGTCTTTCCTGAAGAATACTGTCCTTCGAGGACATCATACCTGTACTTTCAAAGACAGTAACCTTCAGTCACTGCTAAGAGAACCTCAAATCTTATAGTTCATGCCAGTATCATCACAACAATTGAAGCTTTTGAAGTATCACAGATATCATAAGCTCTTTTCAGAACTGCTAACTGTGTAGGCCAACAGCTTTTATGTGACAAGAGTAAGACATTATGGGAAGAAACCATAAAGTTTCAATGTGAAATATGACAGCAGAATGACTATAAATCTGCATGTTGGCACATTGCAGGTTGCATGTTACTATTCAGACATGGTTCTTCCAACAAGATGCAGGTGGGGGATTTGGTGTTTTGACAGCATTGATGTGGATGATTCAAGTCTTCTGCATTGTTATGTTGAGTAACACTTATTGATTCCTGAAATTTCCTCTACAATGAGTCCTAGAACACTCCTTGACCCCGACAGATGAAGGTGGTAGTTTCCTTCAAAATGTGAGAAATCAATAATCCTGCTACTGAGAATAATGATTCTGAAGATCTGAATCCTCAAGATAAAGGTGACTACAGGGACTATGTGACAGGAAAGTTTTGCTCTAAGGACTGCAAACTCTGCACCCAGAATCAGGAAGGAACAAATATTAGGACAGTGTAACATCACTGCCAAAACCACCTACTCCAGATTCAATATATGTTAACAGCAAAGTGACAAATACGTATACTGGTAATTATTTTCATTTACATCTACATTTATATTTACACATTAGCATTTATAAATCAAAGATCCATCAAATGATAGAAGGATATAAAACTTGTCATAATAATACAACAATTCACACAGAAAATATAATAAAATAAAATTACATATATAAAAATTAAATTTAATCAAAAATTAATCAAATAGTGTAATAACTAGTATAACAACTAATGTGATACCCAGGACTGGTAATGTACATACTTATATATCTTATGAGACTCAGAAAATAATTCTTCCAGAGAATAAAATGCATGTATAAAAAGATATTCTTTTGATGCATGTTTGAATTGTCACTTGTTGTTCAGCAGTTTTATAATGTGAGGTGCTAAGCTATTAAAAACTTTTATTATTTCTTTATGTGTAGTTAAAAGCGCAATGGTATTATCACACAATCGTCCAAAATAACCACAAAATTAAGTATTGTGTTGGCTTACATGACTTTCAGCTGGCAGGATCACAAAGGCATAATCTTGTTTACTGGAAACCACCTGAAACAAACAGAGGTGTACAATGCATGATTTCAGGCTTCAACAGACATGTAGATGAGATGTGTGCTCTTATGGGTTGTTACACAATGTGTAGTGGTCAAGGATTTCTTGACCCTTGACGATGGAGCCAATAGGTTGTCCTGAAGCGTCGGTAAGGAATTACCACCACAAGCTGAGTAACAACCCAGAAGAGCGCAGATCTCATATGCAACCAGCTTCAATGATTGCATTAACTTTCTGGCATTACATAACAGAAAGGTGTGGTTAATATGGGGATTGAACTATATAACGAAATGTCAGAAGTTATTAAAAAAATGGAAAACTTTAAACTCTTTAAAAAAGAATTAAAGTCTTTACTATTGATCCATTCCTTTTACCCAGTTGACAAGTTTTTACAGATTTGAGTAAAGTTGGTTTGTAAGGTATTTTTAACACTTTTATCATATTAATCTTATTCACACCATGGTATTGTACTGTAATGGACTGTGATAGGTAAGTGTTGTTTTATCGCACCAGATAACTACTTCCTAATTGTTACAGTTTGTAACTTTTTATATACATTGTAATTGTAATATATTGTAATATAGAGTCGGAAAAGTTCAAGATTACATATGTAACAGCACAGACCTATCATAAATGACATGAAATGAAATGTACATATGCGCCAGAAACAGAAAACTGCCTGTGCGGTCATGTGCTTGTGGTTTGCATTCTTTTTTCTGATGGCAGCTTGTGATAGTGGGATTGTGGCAAGGAAAGCATGTCATTTGAGAATCCATCACCAAATGTTCTCTGGTTGTTCTACTTACACACTGTGATTTTACGAATATTCAGATTACAATTTACAGCACAAATTATAACATATGGACATCCACACAATACAATATAATAAATAACAATACAAAATTTAAAGACCAATTGGAAGTTGAATATGTCACTACGTCTAGATATATGTGTATTTATATAAATATACCTAAGAGTTAAGGATTCAAATTAAAAGTAATAATATAGAATGGTATTGAGTTATGTTACATGTAAAAATATTTTGATGTTTACTTTTAAAGTAATTACACTGAGCCAAGATCTCTATTGGAATTCCAAGCAAAATATTCCTCCAGTGACTATAATGAATTTATAAGAAGGAAACTTTTCAAAACAGATCTAAATTGGTTTATGTCATGAGATGTATTTTTATGCTAGTAGAAAGGCGATTAAAAACTTTGATTCCAAAATAAAAGGGACCTTTTTGGAAAATTGTTAAGTTTGCAGTTGGAGTATGTAAGTCAGAACTAAATCTAGTGTTAATATTATGAATTTCTGAATTTGATTCACATAAATCTCTATTTTTGGCAACAAATAATAAAAGGGAAAAAATATATTGTGATTTTAATGGTAGAATTTTAAGATTCTTGAATAACTGACAACAAGAATCTCTATTTCTGGCATTCATAATTATTCTAATTATCCTTTTTTAATTTTAAAAATATCAGAACCATATGCAGAATTACCCCAGAAAATTATACCATATGATAGGATGGAATGAAAATATGAAAAGTAAATTGTCCTTAGTGTATTTTGGGACATAAGATGATTGACATACCTAATTGCATAGCATGCTCTGCTTAGTTTAATCATCATTTGATCAATATGGCTTTTCTATGACAAAGAACTATCTATATCTAATCCAAGAAATTTAGTATTTTTAGTTACTTTAATAAGGTTATTGTCACAACCTATTTTTATCTTAATTTCATGACTATTTTTAGACCTAAATTGTAAAAAGTAGGTTTTATCAAAATTTAATGATAATGAGTTACCTCTGAACCAGTCATTTATATTATCAATTATATTGTTAATATCTTCTTTAAATTTTGAGGGACTAGGATTTGTAATTATTATGCTTTTGTCGTTTGCAAATAGAATCGGTTTCGATGGGTCAGCTATTCTATTCAGAAGATCATTTACATAGATTAAGAAGAACAAAGGACCAAGTATTGAACCTTGAGAAACATTGTGTTTTATTTTGCCCCATTCTGAAAAAGTAGTAGTATTAGAAGTGCTATTATTTGTTAGTACTCTCTGATATCTGTCACTGAGGTATGATCGTAGCAGTGCATTGGTTTTGCCCCTGAATCCATAAAATTCACATTTAGACAATAGTATAACATAATTTATGGAGTCGGATGCTTTTTCTAAGTCACAAAATACTCCACCAACTGTTAATTTATTAAGTGCTAGTAATATTTCATTTATTAGTTTGAAAGAGGCTTTTTCAGTTGAGGAATTATTTCTGAACCCATACTGTTCGGTTGCTAATGTATTATTTTGGTTGATGTGTTGGTACAATCTTGGATTTATAACTTTTTCCAGAATCTTTTAAAAGGATTAAGTAAAGAGATGGGTCTAAAATTGGTTATATCCGTTCTGTGTGGCGATCCCACACAACGGTTTACAGCTCCAGAACATCCGGACGACAAACCATACGTCTCTGTCTAAGCAGCATAATTCAGCCTACCCTAACTCAATACAACAGATGCTAACCTAAATTATTTTTGCCTACCCTGCGCTAATCAATGTCTTTTTAACGCATAATAATATAAAAGTGACATCAAATGAAACAAGACAGTTGGAGTGAAATAATTTATAATTACTGACCAATATGCAAGTCCTGTAGAGTAATAGGGCAAAACATGTAAAAAAAAACCCCCCCCGGTATTTTTTTTATCGTAGTTCCATTCAAACAGGAAACCACCACCCCCTACACCATTCTCTTTGTAATCCGTGGTATTATTTTCATGGTCAACAGTAGTATATTCCAGAGAGTGCCATACTTCTACACAAAACATGTGGTACCACTGATACAGCAGAGGGAACGTCACGCAATAGCGGTATGACGGTTACTATTCGCTGTACTACATTTCCGGCACAATTTTCCATCACACAAAAATCACGCATGCCAGAGAGGTATGGAGTACACTATGTAACGTGAAAAATATGACGTAAATTTCTTACATAATCTGGATACAGACATTCCACGAGACATTTTAGTTACTTTTTGTAAGGCTCGGCGCAAATCGCCGTGCAGCCTATGTCGTCCACCAGCAATTTTCTGCCACTTGTATGTATCATATATTGGGCATTGCCGCATGGAAAAACCCGCTGCATTTCAAAAATTTTATTCACGTAACTTATTGCTCGCGAAGCTTTAAATGTCCAAAATATTTGTACTAGGAACGAAATTAGAGATTCTTAACGAGGGAAGACAAAAAGTGGCTACACACATTCATGTATGGACATGCAGAGACGCCATTATTGCATAATATTTGGCGGCACAAATCGTAAATTGTTCGTACCACAGGCGAATAAATGATCCGAAACTTATGGGTGGTTAAAGACCACGCTAGTACCATGTAAACACGCATGCGTTAACATCATCCGAATCATGCCCCGCAAACCTGTAGAAATAAACAGGTTGGTTTGAAGCAAGGTAATCTAAATCTTTGATGATATTGTGGCCTCAGAATGTAATTAGTGCAAATGCACCCTGCTGTGTACCAGGTTGGTCATAAATTTTAATATGCTGTGGAACAAATTACACGACCATGGCGTGAGGTAGCTAAATCTTCGCCAGCTTTACTGATTGGGAGTCTGACCCCATTCCCCACACACAATTCTTAATCTTCTGTGCACTTCACACACCTGGAATCACAATAAGACCGTCAAGGATTTTGCAGTCACACACATATTGT
>Ga0209755_10009728_pt1 | contig 10142 bp, 8 predicted proteins | sample TergutCo191P1_FD_187301 | JGI IMG/M metagenome (GOLD analysis project Ga0209755, IMG submission 187301) | Cornitermes sp. P1 segment gut microbial communities from Petit-Saut dam, French Guiana - Co191P1 (SPAdes) (version 2) | ecosystem: Host-associated > Arthropoda: Insects > Digestive system >...
TGCGATATGCCCGCTGTTTCGATAATTTTTCCATGAACAGGCGCACCAAATCGTTTGCGATTTTATCGGCGCAATCATCGTTGTTGCCAAACATGGGATACTTGCCCTCTATTTCGTAATCTGTGGCAAGTCCGTTTTCGTCACGGATTGCACGTACTTTTGCGTATTTGATGGCGGAAAGGGAATCCACAACCACGGATAGTCCCGCAATGCCGCAGGCGTGTGTGCGCAACACTTCCAGGTCGTGAAGTGACATTTGCAAAGATTCGTAATTGTATTTGTCGTGCATAAAATGGATGATGTTTAGCGTGGAAATATACAGCCCGGCAAGCCAATCCAGCACCTGACCCAGCTTGCGGTACACTTCGTCAAAGTTAAGAATTTCCGATGTGACAGGGGCAAATTCCGGTGCGATTTGTATGCCGCTTTTTTCGTCTTTGCCGCCGTTTATGGCGTAGGTAAGAGCTTTTGCAAGGTTTGCCCTTGCGCCAAAAAACTGCATCTGCTTGCCTATGCGCATGGCGGAAACACAGCACGCAATGGCATAGTCATCGCCCCAGTAGCCACGCATTAGGTCGTCATTTTCGTACTGCAACGAACTTGTTTCGATGGAAATGCGTGCGCAGTAGCGTTTGAAATTTGCGGGCAAGTTATTGCTCCACAAAATCGTCAAGTTTGGCTCGGGCGCAGGACCTAAAGTGGTTAGTGTGTGAATCATGCGGTAGGAATTTTTTGTTACAAGGGTGCGTCCGCATTCGCACATTCCGCCAATGGCCTCTGTTACCCAGGTTGGGTCGCCGCTGAAAAGGGCGTTGTATTCCGGCGTGCGCAAGAAGCGAATCATTCGCAGTTTCATGGCAAAGTGGTCGCAAATTTCTTGAATTTCCGATTCGGTTGCGGTGCCGTTTGCCAGGTCACGCTGTGCGTAAATATCGAGGAAGCTGGCAACTCGCCCAAGGGAAGTTGCCGCACCATCCTGCTGTTTTGCGGCGGCAAGAAAAGCGAAGTACGTCCACTGAAACGCTTCACGAGCGGTAGCCGCCGGCTTAGAAATATCATAGCCGTAGGATTTCGCCATCTCTTCGAGTTGCTTTAACGCACGAATTTGCTCGGCAAGTTCTTCCCGTAGCTGGATTTCTTCTCGTAGCCCAATCAATTTTCCGGAGAGGCACATTAAGTCCTCGTGCCTAAGCTGGCTTTCCTTATCACGTAGCAAAAATTCCGTGCCGTATAGTGCCACACGCCTGTAATCGCCTATTATGCGCCCACGGCCGTAAGCGTCCGGCAGTCCTGTAATGATACCGCTGCGCCTGGCGGCACGCATTTCGTCGGTGTATGTGTCAAAAACGCCATCGTTGTGGCATTTGCGGTGGTTGGAGTAAATGTCTTCCACAATGGGGTCCAGCTCGTATCCGTAGGATTTAAGTGCGTTTTTGATTACACGAATGCCGCCTTTGGGCATAATGCCACGCTTTAGCGGCTTATCTGTTTGAAGCCCCACGATTTTCTCAAGCTCACGATTGATGTACCCTGGACTGTGGGAAGTGATGCTGGACGGCTTTGACGCTTCAACGTCCAGCACGCCTTTTTTGTTTTCCTCGTTAATTAGCCCACAAACCTGTGACCACAGCGTAGTAGTGTTTTCGGTTGCGGGGGCTAAAAAAGAATCATCCCCCTCGTAGGGTGTGATGTTTTTTTGAATAAAATCGCGCAGGTTAACTTCTTCCATCCATGCGCCTTTTTTGAAACCGTCCCATGGGTTCATATTTTCACCTCATTAGTAGTCTTCCCCTTATCGCCGCCCACGAAACTGTTCGCCTGGTACAAGCCCGCCGTACACTTGGTAAATAAGCTCCGTAGCGGTTACGAGTTGAAAGCCTTGGGCAATCAAATCCGGCACAACTCGCTCCATTGCGATTACCGTGGTGGGGTGGATATCGTGTAGCACAATAACCGCACCGTCTGTGGCACGTGCCATAATAAATTCGTACAGATAATATTCACAGCGGTTGTACCAGTCTCGCGGGTCTATGCTCCAGTTTAGAAAGCTGTAGCCCCGTTCATATGCCGCACGGCGGATATTTGCAGTGTTGTGTCCAAAGGGTACACGAAAAAGCGGCGGCGGCGGCGAGCCGGTTACATATTCGATAATCACGCTGGTGTCCACAATTTGCCGTGAAACTTCCTGGGCAGAATGAAAGCGGTGGTCGCTATGGTCCCAAGAATGCCCAAGGATTTCGTGACCGGCGGCATATGCACGGCGCACGGTATCTGCGCCATTTGCCACCATGTCCCCGATTAGGAAAAACGTAACTTTCGCATCATAGCGGTCCAAAATGTCCAAAAGGTCGTCGGTGTAAATATACGGCCCGTCATCAAAAGTGAGTGCGATAATTTTGTAAGGCTCCGGGATTTCCTGCACAGAGAGAACCGCAGGCTCATCAGGTGTAGCCACCGGCGCACGCCCGGCGGCATATCCCGGCGGGTGTATTGTAATAAACCCGGCAGGGTTTGGCTCTGTCGGCTCAAAAGGTTCATATGTAATTACCTCCGGCGGGGCAATAATTTCCGCCACGGCGGGCGCAACTTCATTTGCGGACGCACACGCCGCAAAAACAGCAAAAACAGTAAGTGCAAGAAGAAAAATATTTTTCAAGACTCCACCTCCAATACTCTGCAATTGTAGCACATACTGGGCAAGGAACGCAATTTTTACAGCGGGCACGGCCCGCAGCGAATACCGAGGACACATCTTCACGCATTCGCATTCTCTCGAAGCCTGTTTGGTTTCATGTCGTATTTACAATTCCATCTGGTTGGTGTGACTAACCAGATGAAAAAAATTTCGCACGAATGTATGCTACAATACCTACGGTGGCACATACAATTTGGAGGGGGTTCAAGAATGGCTAATCTTCCCGAAGAAAACGAAAAGATAAAAACCCCAACACAGCTTAGGAAAATCATAGCGGAAGTTTTGGGAAGCATCCTTGGGGTGCTGTTAATGATAGATATTTCTTCCGGCATTCTTGGAGGACTGGGCATCATATCTTTTTTGGGCTTAATTTTAATCCCCGCAGTATTCGCATTTCCAATAGCTATTAAGGCTTCCAAGTTGCTCATTATACCGTGCGTACTTATTCCTGCCGTTACTATAATTATTGGCGTTAGCTTCTTTCATCCCAGCGAAAGGCTGTTTATTATACTGCTCTTTTGTGTAGTATTTGCTATTTTAGGGACGTTTGGCATTGGAGCCGGGTTTTTAATTCGTTCGTTTCATTCAAGGAAAGGAATGCTGAAAGTTGCGTTAATAACTTCGGGATGCTTCATTTTGCTAACGCCTGTGGCATTTATTGTGATTTTAGTAAGCGGAGTTTTATTACCCAGACCACCCATGCCTAAAATTACGTATGCCGAATTTCCATTTCGGATTGAGATTGAACATAATGGCGAACGACTTGTGTTTGAGGATACCCTTATATGTGAATTTTCGGGTTTCAGAATGACAGGCGGGATTGGTGGTAATTGGCGATGGTATAGATATTGGACATCACGGTTTGAATCGGGGAGAGAGTACCATCACACATGGCCTTCAATTACGATGCTGGAAACGGATTATGTGGTGGTAAGGTTTCACTCTGGCGAACCGGCGTTTTATATGGATTTGCCGTGGCAACAACTTGAACATGGCATTCCATGGTCACCATCAAGGCCGAGCATATTTGTAGATGACTTAGCAAAAAGAGCAAGAGGAGAATTTTCATTTAATTTTCATGATATAACCAGAGGTGTAGAAAGGTTAGCGGAGGTGCTGGATAATTTCGGAATCGAAGTAATCAGTATCGAGATAGCACCCCCAATCGAAAATTCATTTCGATAAGATGCGGAATGGGGAAATTCAAACGAAATTCAGGAAACCAAATAGATTGACAGCTCGCCCGCAAAGTGGTAAAATCTGCGTTTATGAGGGACGCACCCAACCTTGCCGAAATATGTACGGAAATTGTAGCGCACGTAGGCGCATGGAGGATAAAACATTATGGCCGATAAAAAAACAGTTATAACATATGATGGTTTGAAAAAGCTGGAAGAAGAATTGCACGAGCTAAAAGTTGTACGCAGAAAAGACGTTGCGGCAAAAATAAAAGAAGCGAGAGGTCAAGGCGACCTTTCCGAAAATGCCGAGTACGATGCCGCCAAGGACGAGCAAGCGGAAATCGAATCTCGCATTACAACCATTGAAAAAATACTGCGAAATGCCGAGGTTATAGACGAAGAAGACCTGGACATGGACTCTGTTTCAATTGGTTCCAGGGTGCGCATTTTGGATATAGAGTATAACGAGGAAGTTGAATATTCCATCGTAGGCTCTACAGAGGCTGACCCCGCAGGCGGTAGAATTTCCAACGAATCGCCACTTGGCGTTGCCCTTATTTCCAGCAAATGCGGCGATGTTGTCACCGTAGATGCACCCCAAGGGCAGTTGCAATACAAAGTCCTACAAATAGTGTAGGTGCGTGCGCCCGGCGCACAGCGATAACCGAGGAACATCTGCGTTGCGTTTGCGTTCTCACACCCCACTGCCAGGTTCAGTTTCCCAGCAGATAAAAAACATCCCCCATCTCCGAAAAGATGAGGGATGTTTTTTATATGCTAGGAAACTGAACCCGGCTTCGGGAGAATGCGAACGCACGAAGACGTGCCCGCTTTTTTATACGCCAGGAAATTGAATCCGGCTTCGGGAGAATGCGTACGCTTACATATGTGTCCTCGGTTTTCGCTGTGCGCCGGGCGCACTTTTTTATCTGACTCATTCCAAGTACAGGCTTCTTAATTCGTCAACCTCGCTTGAGGTTAAACCCAGTCCTTCCTCTACATATTTATCAAAGCTACCGTACTCTGCGTCTAGGGCAAAAAGTGCAGATTTAAGCCATTCCGAATCCACCGCCATAAGTCGTTTCATTGCATTAAGTTGCGTATCGCTAAAACCTTTTTGCCTGTACTGCTCAAACATCTGCTCGTTTGCATCTTTGCGCCCGGTGTTGCTTTCAAGATAATCTTGCAAGATAGCGTCATCTTCTACGCCCAGCAATCTCAAAACGATTGCCGCACCAACGCCCGTGCGGTCTTTTCCTGCGGCACAGTGAAACAAAACGGCACCATCTGTTGTGCTTATGCAGTCACGAATAAACTTAGCATAACCGGTTCTTCCCGATTCCGTAAGGGCGAAAGCGCGGTACAGCCCCCTAATCATTTCGCCCGCTGTATCGGGGTTCAATTTTTTCATCCACTCGTCTGGGTTTGCGGTAACGCCATCGTCAGCCTCTGCCATAACGTCATAATTCAAGTAACGCACGCCGTCAAACGCATTTACCGGGCTGTTTTCGGCCTCCAAAGCCGCACGAAAATCTACAATTGTTTTCAAATTATGCGCCGTAAGCATTGCGACTGCTTCATCGTTTAACGCCACAGGCTCTGCGGAACGTAATAATTTTTTTGCCTTTACTTTTTTGCCACCTTTTGCAGGAATGCCTCCCAAACATCTAAAGTTTACAAGGTTCATCTGCTCAACCTCTTTCTGAACTGGGTTATTATCAGCTCCATGGAAAACATGGAGATGAAAATGATTATGATTAACGTAGAAATATTGTGGAAGTTGTACTGGCGAATTGCACGGGAGAGAAGCATACCAATTCCGCCTGCGCCAATAACTCCAAGGGAGATGGATTCTGCAACGGAGGTTTCTGCACGGATGGAAATCCACGCCAGGAAGCCTGTTAGTACCCCGGGCAAATATCCGTGGTATATTATTTGAAACCAATTTGCCCCGGAAGAACGCAACGCCTCCGCAAAATGGTCATCCTGTTCTTCTATGGTGGCAATAAACGCCTTTGTCAAATATCCCACGGTGGAAAGCGTAAGCCCCATAACGCCTGCGGTATACCCCATGCCAAGGCTTGCAACCAACATCAAAATTAAAACCAAAGACGGAACGGCACGAACAATGCCCACAAATCCTTTAATAGCTACGGCAAGCGGCTTAAAAAATGTTGTGTTGCTTGCGCCGCAAAACGCAAGACCAAACGATGCAATGCCGCCGATGATAAGTCCGCAAATTCCCAAGGCAAACGACACAAGAAGCTGTTCCAGCCCACTTGGCACAATAGCCCAGTTTATTCCCATAAACAAGCCCGCTATAGTTGGCAATCTTTCCATCCGTGCCATAAATCTCGGTATGTCCAAAGAAAGCATATTCAAACTTACAACAAACACCGTAATAGCCAAAACCAAAACAACTATCGCCGTAACTTGCTGTTTAACGGGAGTTAGCCTAACTTTCATATCGGTATCCATACGCCCCCCTATTGCGTGATTTTTTTCCGGATTACGTTAACGGCAAATTCCGTAATAAGCACCATCACAACCAAAATGATAATCAGTGACGCAGCCTCACGAAAGTTCCGCATATTCAAATTGCCTTGAATTAGTATACCGATACCGCCTGCACCAACCATACCTAAAATGGCGGAAGCCCTAATATTTATCTCAAACGAGAACAGCGTCCAGTTAAGCCATGCGGGTACAAATTCCGGAATAAGCCCGTGGAAAACAAGCTGAAACCAATTTGCTCCACTGGCTTTCATTGCTTCCAGCTTAGAGCCTGCAATTTCGTTAATGCTTTCCGCATAGGAGCGAGACAGGAAGCCAACCGTAGCAAGCATTAGTGCAATAAGGCCAACCATATTTCCTATGCCAAAAACAAAAACCAACAGTGATGCCCATATCAAAACTGGGATGTTGCGGAAGAATGCCACAACAAAACGCACACCATACCTTAAAAACGGATTGGGAACAAGTTGCTCCGACATCAGAAGACCAAGTACAAACGACATTATGGCCGCAATATAGGTTCCTACTACTGCGAATAAAATCGTTTCCAAAACCGCACTCATGTACGTAGCGATGTGTGTAAAATTTGGCGGCATAAAATTGTTGGCAATAAACACAAGCAACTGCGGCCCTGCCGTAAAAATGCTTGCGGCACTTATCTCAAGATAAATGAAGCAAAACAAACTAACGATTACAACCAGTGCGATATTCATGTTTCGCTTCATTTTTTTCCCTTCCGGGCTTAAAGGAGGAAACTCGCCGGGTTTTATCTCGTTATTCATGTCAGCAAGCCTCCGCTTGAGTTGTTGTTACAGGCTGTGCCAGGAAAACGGGGGCAGAAGAAACTACTTCGTCGGTTTGCCCTTTAAGTTTCATTTCGTCTTCTTTGCCTTGGTAGATGTAGTTGATTGTATCGTCATCAAGATTTTCCGGCTTGCCATCATAAACAACATGACCGTCTTTTATGCCAATGATACGAGTGGCATATTTTTTTGCAAAATCCACTTGGTGCAAATTCATAATACAGGTAAGGTTTCTTTGCTTAACCATGCTGTGGATTAAGTCCATAACAAGCTGTGCAGATTTAGGGTCTAAGGATGCAATGGGTTCGTCCGCCAAAAGCAATTTCGGATTTTGTATCATTGCACGGCAAATTCCAACACGCTGCATTTGACCGCCAGAAAGGTCTTTTGCTTTTTTGTGGATGTGGTCTGCAAGGCCAACCGTTTTAAGAAGTGAATATGCTTCACGCTTTTCTTCATCGGAATACAGCCCCAGCGCACTTTTGAAGAAAGATGTTTGCCCAAGCCTACCGTGCAAAACATTTTTTATTACGTTGGTGCGCCCAATCAAATTGTAGTGCTGAAAAATCATGCCGATTTTTGAGCGAGCATTACGCAACTTTTTGCCCCTCAACTCACCGATTTTTTGGTTATCAAAAACCATTTCGCCGCCGTTATAGTCAACCATCTTGTTAATGCAACGGATTAGCGTAGATTTTCCTGCGCCCGAAGGTCCGATTATAACAACGAATTCGCCCTCGTCAATATCAAAATCCATACCTTTCAAAATGGGTTTCCCTTTAACATAGCTCTGTTTCAAATCCTTAGCGCACAATAGTGACATATCAGACACCCTCTCGTTTTTTGTATTATCGCAAGTTAATTCGGATTAATCTATGTCCATTCCCAGGGATATCATCATGCTTTCAACGTAGGCGAAACTTTCTGGGTTTGGCACGGAATACCGCCACTCTGTATTCCCATCGCCGCCCCAAACATTCCACACAGCTTCAAAATATTCTTCATCGTCCCATGCAAGCATAAACTCACGTATTTCTTGGATAAGGTCGGCGGGAATGCCCGAACGAATTGCATATGCAGGAATGGGGAACGGCCTTGTTTCGCCAATGACTTTTATGTCGTCTGGGTTGATAAGTCCGGCTTCCGCCATGTTGGGGATTTGACCGTTAAACACAGCTGCCGCATCAAAGTCGCCCAACAGAACTCCCATAACGCTTGCATCGTGCGCACCGGACATGGCAACCGATGAGAAGAAATATCCGGAATTGCTTAGGAGGTCGGGGTTAAGCCCGAGCTGTGCAACAAGGTAGTACGCCGGGAACATAAAACCGGATGTTGATGCGTGATTTACAAAAGCAAAGGTGTTTCCCCGCAAATCCTCTATGCTGTTGATTGCGTCGTTGTCTGCCCGTGTAATAAACTGAGTTCGGCTTGTATCGTCAAACGGTGCGTGTACAAGAATTTCTATTTCGCCATCCATTGCCCGTGACGCTTGCACAAAGTTGAATGATGACATGGTTGCTATTTCCAAATTTCCGCCCCTCATGGCTTCTATTGCCACCAAGTAGGTAACGTCCGGCACACCCTGCACGGGGATTCCGATATGCTCGCTTAGTGCATCCATGAATCGTTGGTTTACGTCGCCTGCAAACGGGTCGTTATCGTCTATTGTAAGCCCTATCCGAATCACCCTAGGCCTACCGTATTCATCTACATCTGAATCTCCGCAACCTACCAACAACATAGTTGCCAACAAAGCCAGCACGAAGATACACAGGCCTTTCCTTAAAAACGTCTTCATGCAAACCCTCCTTTTTTCAATTCATGTGTCGCATAAGCTCCAGCGAACATCTTTATTTAAGTAATTTACAAGATACTTCTCAACTGTGTTTTTTCGACATAGTTGAGGTAAAACTTATGTAATCTTTTTAGGAAGCTTGTCAGATTTTTTTTACCGGTTCGCACCGGCGTGGCAGTAAGCCCGTATCCCGTCATTGCGGGCTTGACCCGCAATCCCCTCCACCTTGTGGAGATTCTTTTGCCGTTCTAAACGGCAACCCCCGCCGGTGCGAACCGGCAAAAAAACATCCCCCATCTCCGAAAAGATGAGGGATGTTTTTTTATGAAGCCAATTTGGCAATGGGGCGAGAGAACGCTTACGTTTGCAAACGTGTCCCCGGTTATCTGCGGAGTGTACCCGGCTTCGAGAGAATGCTTGCGCTTGCAAACATTCCCCCGGTTATCGCTACGGGTCGCACCCGCCACTTATACTTTGAAGTAGGATACCAACTGCTGTAGCAGTTCTGCTTGGGAGCTTAGCTCTTCGGCGGCGGCGGCGGTTTCTTCCGACACGGCAGAGTTTGCCTGTACTACCGAAGAAATTTGGTTTATGCCCACAACCACTTGAGAAACCGCTTCGGCTTGCTCGTTGGATGCGGAAGAAATTTCGCTAACGATACTAAGCACACTGCTTACGTTTTCCACAATGGTGTCGAGAGATTTTGCGGTTGTACCCGCAATTTCCGAACCGGTGTCAACCGTGGTGATGGATGTGCCAATAAGCTCTGTTGTTTCACGTGCGGCTTCTTGCGAACGTGCGGCAAGGCTACGTACTTCTTCCGCAACAACGGCAAAGCCTTTGCCGTGTTCGCCGGCACGTGCGGCTTCAACTGCGGCGTTAAGTGCAAGCAAGTTTGTTTGGAAAGCAATATCTTGGATGGTGCGAATGATTTTGGAAATGTTGGCGGACGCTTCCTTGATTTGGAACATAGCTTCAAGGGTTTGTTTCATTGCGTCGTTACCCTCACGTGCGTTTGTGGTGGATGTGTTGGAAAGACTGTTTGCTTCGTTTGCATTTTTTGCATTGGATTGGGTTTGTTGGTTGATAAGCTCTACGGAGGAGTTAAGTTCTTCTACAGAGCTGGCTTGTTGGCTTGCGCCGTTAGCAAG
>Ga0209755_10009729_pt1 | contig 10141 bp, 4 predicted proteins | sample TergutCo191P1_FD_187301 | JGI IMG/M metagenome (GOLD analysis project Ga0209755, IMG submission 187301) | Cornitermes sp. P1 segment gut microbial communities from Petit-Saut dam, French Guiana - Co191P1 (SPAdes) (version 2) | ecosystem: Host-associated > Arthropoda: Insects > Digestive system >...
CACCAATCTTATTGCACATATCTCTATATCCTGTTCTTTAAAGTGGCTATTTAAGTCTACATTTATGCACTGATAAGATTTATGAAGAAATATACATACCCCACCACATTTGGTGAGTTGCCTACAGTAAAATGCACTTGAAAGATGAGCTAACAGAATATAACAATTGAAAACGGCCTACATAATACCATTAGTACTATCCACAACAGATGTTATTACCAACAACTTACACACAAGTTTGAAACTGCTTATTCTCCACCCTGCTTTGCATATTGCAATGCAGAAAGCAGTAATACTTAATACTTACTGAATAGTAAGAAAGTTTTTGGCAGGGTAGGGAACAAGAAGTGCTTGATCAGTGAGACTCATACTCTATTGAGAACCAGCTAAACTGCTGTTAAATAGAATGATAAAATAGTAGTAGTAGTAGTAGTAGTAGTAGTAGCAGTAGCAGTAGCAGTAGTAGTAGTAGTAGCAGTAGTAGCAGCAGTAGTAGTAGTAGTAGTAGCAGCAGTAGTAGTAGTAGTAGTAGTAGTAGTAGTAGTAGTAGTAGTAGCAGCAGCAGTTCAAAAACTGTCACTACTTTGATTACTTATCCAAAAACAACACACATATACATTACCAGCTGGTGGTCTCCTATTGTGAAAGGAGAGAAAAAAGTAAATTAAAACTGTTGCAAAACAAAGTCTGCAGGAAAGAATAACTGAGTATGGGAAGTGGATGACACTAGTTTATGTCATGAGAACTGTGCTCTTCTGGGTTATTACATAGTGAGTAATGGTAATTTCTTACCAACATTTCAGGACAACTTATCGGTCCCATCCTAAATGTTCAAGAATCACGCACAATTGAGGTCATGTTCACTATCAGATTTAGGTAGTGGCAGGGTGATAAGTTGCAGTTTTCTACTAGTGCATTCATATGAGCTTGGCTTGGCTCAGATCCATTCAAACACAACTCAGCCAGTTTCTCAAACAATTTATTTTTTTCAGATTAGTTAAGAATTAAATGCTAGAGCCAGGAAAAATTCTGAAGTCTGAAAGAACAAATGCTGTGCTTCAAGTTTGCTTAATCCTTTCCCTTTCTTACTGCAATATGTGTCATACGTGGAATGTTCAATGTGTATAGTCAATGGCATCGACAGGAGGTATGCAAGAATTCTCAAAGGAATTCAATCAACTTTCTCACACAGATGTGTCAAATGGTTGAATGGTGAGTAAACTAAGGTTTCAAGAACCATCCCTGTTGTCCTCGTTACTTACTGATGACAAAAAGACAGAGGGTTTAGAATCACTTACCTATTGTTCCAATCTTCCTTGGTCACTTGAAAAAAAAAGAAGCATTAATTATAATATTAAAGTATATAACACTTAGGACAAAATGTACTTATTAGTCTATGTACCTTAGTCCATGCTGGGTAGCTGTTTGTCACAAGGAACCTCTGAGCCAACTTCATAGCCTCTACTTTCTCAGCTTTTGTACAAAGTTTGCCAATCCAAACAAAGATGCCAGATGTGACTGTGTCCAAGATGTAGCAGTCCTGAAACATTCATCTTTCACTCACAACCACTCAATGAAATTAGCTTATGTACAGCAGTCTAGATTCTGCATCCCCTTTCAAAAACATGCACTGACACTTTCTTAACGGACAGGCAATTTGAATAAATAAGGCTTAAAGCTGTATCTTCAGATTTGCAAAACTGTGAAGCACAGTCAACTCCTACAAGCACTACTTCATCAACATTACAATGTTTAATGTTCAATTCTTATAATGCAATGAATATTTAACTTACAATTGTAAGAGATTTTTGAGCGCTAAAAGAAACTACGAAAACTGTAACAGCAGGTATTATTTGTTGGAATTACACAACGGGAATTCATGACAATGTTTGCCATAACATTTTCAGGTACTGACAAGAAGTCGTTTCTAATCCCTGACATTTTCATCATCACTGTCTTCCCTGGCAACATGACACAATTCTGGAAGATCACTGAATTTTGAAGCAAACACTATTGCCTTTAGTACTGTTACATTAGCTAACTGTGAATTCAGAAAACCATTGCAATGATGCTTAATGCTTAATATAAACAGGTCAATTAAAATTCAATAAAATTGTTAAATAAATAATATGTACATCTAATGAACAAAAAAGAAAATCTGAGTTGTAATATTAAAAGAAAAAGTATGTATACAATTTAATAGGAAATGAAAAATACTTCTGGTTACACAAACAGAAGGAAATACTTCATGTTGCTGGCATCACAGAAATATAAACACCCTCAGTTTAGTCCATTAAAGGCATTAAAAGGTATCATCACAAAATCAAAACAAAAAAATACTAGCTACTTTTCTTGAGTATGTTCTACATAATTTAATTTCCTTCTGTAAAGTGAATTACTTCTCAGCATATAAGATACCCAACTACTGCTACTTTCTTCACCATTGTACTGAACATAAATAATCTCAGAAGTATTAGTAAACTCAAATGCTACTCTCTACTGCTACTGTCAGTTCAACAATACCAGGTACTCAACATTAACAATGTACAGTCTTCCACTTTAAACTTTTAAGAGTCAATATAACGACCAAGTTACAGGTTGGACGATATGGGGTTCCAATCCTGGCAGGGACAAGACATTTATCACTTATCCAAAATTTACAGACCATCCCAGGGGCCCACCCTGCCTTGTGTTCAATGTGTATTGGGAGCTCTTTCCCCAGGGATAAAGAGACTGGTGCGTGAAGTTAACCAGTCACCTTTATCCAGTGCCAGGTTAAGAATGAGTGGACCTACACCTCCACTCACTTTCTATGCTTTCATGTTATGTACATGCACAATTTTTCCTTTGGCTTTTTGTAATTTTTAAACAAATCTATATGCAGCTCCATAATAGGATGTATTTACTTTACTTTCCAGCAATGAAGCTGTGCACTGTATAATGTACCTCAATAAGCTGACACACCAAATTGAAGATAGGGCAATAAATAACAACTGACAGTGACTATAACATTCAGACTTCTGTTTCCTTCAATGCACATGTAACAAAGTGTCACATTCCAGTTAGTCTTTCTCTCAAGCCAGTGACATTCAAGTTGGAACTGGTGATATCACACCTTCTCACTTCCTGAGATTTAATTTACAAGAAATGATGAGCAACTGCTCTGTACTTCACTTCATCATTTAGTAATATTTTGACATTATGCCTCAAAGGTAAACTGACACTCCAACACAGATCCTTTTCTAGTAACACTACTCAAATACAATTCATAGAATTAAATGTATGTAGCAGTATATAGCAAATAAACACTGAAATCAGTAGTTTAATGCGCAGGATGGCAGTTGTGACTGCTACTGGGTGTAACAGTTCAACGTAGCAGATGAAATTTCACATAAATAATTTCAATGATTATAGCATTTTTCAAGGGCATCTGGCAAAAGAAGTGTTAAAACCTTAACTACTAAGGAAATAACTAACAGGTTACAGTCATTACATTTATGTACAACAAAAGCAGACTATAATACTATTTCCATAAATCTTAAAGCGATATTTCAGCTAAAACCCAACATTCATAACCATACTGCTGTTACACACCCTTTCCTTATCAAGCAGGAATAATGTCAGACTCCATCATAATGTGCTTCACCATACAGTATGACTAAAGCTGCCACAATTTCTGTCATCATTATATACATTTAGGTGGTTCAGCCAGGCATTTGAAGACATGAATAGGAGCAAGAAGAGCTGCTAATAAATTGAAAAGGTGAGAGAGGCAATATTAGAGACTTTTTGACGCTTGATCAATATACAATAAAAACAATGCAGAAGAATAATAATATGCAGAACATATTATAAATGAAGAAGCTGTGAAACCTTCTTGTTACAGTACTAACAGCACAGTAAGACAGCTGCAGGAAAAAAAAGTTAAACATACAATCCAAAATTTATATTGCTTTTTTTATAATTAAAAGAGAAATCTAAAACACATTAATGATAATTTTTCAGCCAACTAAATCCCTCATGTCTGTGCTTTATGAAACCTATTTCCCCGAACTTTTGCCTGTTTGTACATGTCACCATTCAAAAGTATTTAGTAACATCAGATTATGCCAAAAGAGCTCAACTTAAAATCACTAGCACATAAATTTTGGACTTCCTCTCAAGAATATGACACTGAATAATTGGCTCTGAGCTGTGCACCTACTGTTCCCTCACACTCTGCAAAGAATAAACAGCATTAGATTGAGGCAAGTTTTACAAGGCTTATGCCACATCTCAATGACATGTCTGTTAACTTTTATGTGGTGTGATGGGCCTAGTGAATGGGTCCAAATAAGGTATTTTATGAAGCCCAGGTTAATAATTTATTCTAAAAGTGCAAGATGCTTAGGATTCTCAGATTTCTAGAATTCTTCTATCATCTCAAATTCAAAACAGAAAGGAATGTTTCAGGAAATTAATCTGTTCCCATCCTCAAGTGGAGGGACTGGGTAGGCATGTACCCAGTGTTATCCAACAGAAAGAGCTATTCTCTAATGCTGGACAGCCTTTATTGTTTGTTTGTTTGTTTATATGTTAACTAACTCTATATATGTATTTAGGATCAAGCAGTGTACATAGAATATACTGGAAAATATTAAAACTGAGGTAATATTCTTGAAGACAAAAAAAACTATGTTAAGCAGAATAAATCTAAATTAATATACCAAACTCAACAAATAAGGTGACACACAAACACCGACTGAGAAGAGTTTTGAAATTAACATAGATTAACCACCCACCACACAAGGTCCCACCATGGTAGCAGAAAATGAAACCTAAATGAGAAAAGAAGGGGAACAAATTTGAAGAACCTACCACTTCCTACCAGCCTCCCCTGTTAACTGCTATCTTCCTGTCTAATCAGATTATTCCAGAAGGAAAAAACTTTTACATAATCTTAGCTGATTGAATTTGTCAAACATGCTATGTGTAACAGCTATTTGTGTTTTCCACACCTGCTGTTTTCTTTAATTTTAAAGATTATGAATTCTTTCCAACCTGTAATATCATCTACATAAGTATTATATTTGACAAGTTTAGATTTTTGTAGGTGACTCTCTTGTGCCCTTTTTAATCAAGCCACATGACAGAAAAAAATCTCACTGAGCAGTGTAGCTACTGCCACAGCTAGCTACTGGCACAATGTACCATCTGTTGTGAATTCCTTTCTGGTTTGGTCTTTGAGACTGAACTCCTAAGAGTCCATTTCTTTTTAACACCTGTAATGTGTAACTACACTCTTCCTAATAAATACATCTAAGCAGTACTTTTTTGTGACAATACACTATGGTACAGTACCTTGGTTGATAGTGACACATGAGAGGTTATAAATTCACAATTAGGGAAATTACCTTACATGTATTCATTATGAACCATCAACACAACATTCATCATTCTGACATAGCATCACATCCCAGAAGACCATTTTGCAATCGAATCTTATATGGAATGCATGACAAGGAGAAATTAGAACTCCAGCTTTAACATTTTCTCCAGTGGTGAACATTTTCTTGTAGTTATAAAGCACAGTTGGTCGTTACGGAAAAAACCAAAAATGTTTATGTGGGAACAGGATTTATAAGCCCATTCACTACTAGTGAGGAACTTAAATGGCATCGTGCCATTTATGAAAAAAAGCAATGCTTTAAAATAAGTCTACACATACAAAGCAAAGTTGATGCCGAGAAACAAGAACCTAATGACTGCTTAGAGCAGAAAAATTTAAGGGCCAGTTATCAATACAGAATTAAATGAAGCAGTGAGTGAAACCTATTCCAGAACAATTCTATGTGAAGGGAAAGAGGCCATAAGAACAGACACCATGTGCATGGATACTGACATCCCATCACACACCAGTCAATAGATTCCCACAGCTAAGAACTCCATGGAGGGCTGAAACCCTCAGCATCAAGGAAATGTAAATGGGATTCTTGATCTGTGTGGAAAGATGCTTTATAGGAGAATTGGTATTTAACCATGTCATGCTGCTAACATTTGCTCTAATGAAACAATTCAATTGCAAAGCTTGTGGTCATCTGTTGGTGGGTGCAACACATGCAGATGAATGCCATGTATGACCAGTCATATTCACTACCAGCACCATGAATGGGTTTCAGATAAATAGCCCTCACAACATGGAAATAAATTTTTAAATTTTCTAATGCCCAAACACATTAGAATTTAAAAGGAAACATAATGAAGGAATGTTTTTAAAATTTTGCAATGAAAACAGTAAGTTAGCCTTCCAACCAAACATCTTGCAAATGAAGCCATATACAAAGAATAAAGATGAATTTCCATACATTCAAGACATCAGCCCTAGACAGGAGTTAAAAAAGCTTTACCCTGGGGAAAGACCTATCCAAGAATGAAGTTGACCAGTCACTTCCATACAGTACAAAGACCACACAATGTAGTCTTCCAGTAAAAGGGAAATTCTGTCCATGCACCTTCATTCAATTGAAAGCCCAAGCCATGCAAAACTGTACCTCAAGACATATATACACTATATTAAATCAGCATTCCTGCAATATTCTCACATGCCCTTGCAGTGGCTACTGTACATACTCATATTACTAGAATAATATAAATGGCATTGGTTCATACCTGTCCACCAAGTTCCTGTAGTGATAAAAAATAATACACAGATTAGTTTCACATTCAAAACACACAAACATATGTTTCACACTTCAGCATTCAAAAAATCAAACTTCATTAAAAAGTTAAAATGAACACAACTTAAAATAATTTTAAAATGTAATTCACGAGCATAAAAAACACACCTTTGAAACAGTATGACATGTAGAATAATCTAATCCAAAACAATTCACACACACACACAGGATCCCTACATAATCACAAGATAGTGAAAATAATATGGAAGCCAAAGCATTTATTCTATCCTCAAAAATTTTCAACAGATAAGTGCCACTCCAAAATGTATGTCCCATTCTAATTTATTCAATTTCATTTCTATACAGCTCAGTAAAGACATGGCTTTTTATGTTAAGAATGCCATCATTACAAAGTTCAGCAGAAAAAGAATGCTTTAGATTTTGCCCTAGACATATGACTGAAACACTTGCATCTCTTGAAGAATTCAGCATTAATACAATCAAAGAAGTACATAATGAAGTACAAAAGTGCAGTCTTAAATAATTCAACGGCATAGCTTAATGAAAACAACAGCACTTATCCCTCTTCCTTGTCATCTGATTGTAAAGGGAATCTTTAAAATGCAAAGGCAAAGAATTTGCATTTTGTATGTTACCAAAATTGTAATTCCAGGTGCAATTTTTCTAAGTTATCATTTTTTTGGAATCATTACAGTTAATATTTCTATATCAAGGTTATCTCAGATACAGATAAGCAATACATGTAAGTTCAGCTTTACATCGAAGCACACATATCCTCGTCTCCAAAGAATGCAACAATTAAGTACAGGTATCACAAAAAATTTTAAGCAAACAAAATCTTAGACGTTTTTCTGTTTATAAAGCAAACTTTCAAACACAACATCACACAATCAGATTAAAATGCACTCGCTATAAGATACAAAAAGCAGTTTTTGATAAACAGAATATAATTTGTTTACTTACAGCTGAGTTCAGCATATCCTGGTGAAGAGGCTTCTCTCCAACTTTGTGCATGGTCATCTCTCCACTTGCATCACTTACATGGTACAGGGTTACAGTAGCCTGCAAACATTCAACTATGATTATGATAAGTTCCTCATACGATCATTCACAGAAACACAGCATAATGAGCACAACCCAGTGCCACATACTCAATTTAAGTTTCATCATACAGTAATTTAAAATCAATATCATTATTTATGACTGGATATTTTTTACTCAAATGTCCAATTCTGAACCTGATAATATTACAAGTTTTACTTAACATATTTTTAAGCAGAAAATACTGGAATAAGTACTATAAGGTTAAGAATAAAAATGAGGTCTTCAAACTTCTGGGACGCTGCAGAGTGTCAATGGGTAGCTTGTTCTTGTTACCTAAATTTAAGGATACTTTGGATTCTTGAGTTTTGAAAGTTGGGGTCCATATGCTGTGCCAAAATTTCAGTAATGAACTATCCATTAATGCTAACAATGTAGCAGAAAATAAAAGACCTCAGCTACGCAACTGCAACAGCATAAAATCTTGCAAGAATAAGTCCACTGACCTGCATATGAAGTTATGAAACAATACATCAGTTTATTTGCACATCAGTTTGTGATCCTTTATATTTAATTTGTTTTCATGTTTATAACACATACCTTGAAAAATTTTTATAACAGTTAAGTGCCACAATATTCAGAACAGACTGTACACAATATATCAAAATTACTGAATCATAAAACTAGTTTTTCTATGTCAATAGTTGGAGGATCAGAATAGCTTACAGGTGAGTGTGAAGCAGCCATAAAATATGTATGTTGACAAAAACTCAATTTGGTAACTATTTTCAGAATTTAAGCCCTACAATGTGCTCTAACGCAATGGCAGAGAACTATTAATTTGCCTGGTGCAAAAGACATTATAACCACTTTAATCACTGTGGTAAACCACAAGCAATGCTGTTTATTGCTATTAGTTTTTGTTGTCTTCAACATCCAAAATCAGGACTCAATAAAAAATGGGCACAGCAAATATTATCATACTATAATAGTATAACTATGTTTATTTGTATGTGATACAACATAGATGGGTGGGGCATGTGGAAAGTATGAGGGGAAAAAGAGAAATATGTACAGGGATTTAGTACAGAAACCTGGAAAAAAAAAAGTTATTTGGTGGAGCAATGAGCAGAAGAGAGGAGGATACTCAAAAGTATCTCGAATGTGCAGGTTGGGAGAGTGTGGAGTGGTTTTGTCTACTGCGGTTAGGGACAAGTGGTATGCTTAATGAACCTTCCAGTTCTAAAAAATGTGAGGAATTTCTTAACTAGCTAACAAACTCTTAGCTTTCAAATAAGTACTCTGCTACTTCAAATTGCATAGTTGGTTAGTCAGTCATCCAGTCAGTCACTTAGTTGGTGGACTGATACAAGTTTTATGTATCATAATTTCATGTTTATGTCAATATTCCACTCAGCAATTCACTTTCTGTAACTGAGGCACACTTAATGAACAGGGAAACAAATTTCTTTTTTTCTGTACTGGGCAGAACACATTACATGAAGCTCTGAACATAGCCCAGTTTCTAGTTTCAAATGCCACAAGTGATAGCCTCAGAACTGACAGTGTGCATTTTGTGATGGCCATTCACCTAAATATGGTGTGAAAATGTTTCTCTTTGCCAAAGTGACAATGAATAAGGCACTACAAGCAGAGACTGTGCACAGTACAATTATAATATGCACTCTTGACCTTTTACATTTTAACCCACAGGTTTGCACTGGGTGTTACACAGTTACAGCAAAACGAAGCACCTCCTGTTACTAAAAACTCTACTCTGCTGAGCAATTTCAACAGATAACCATACTTTCAACTATTTTCAGACATACTAAATGAATGAATCCCCTCTCACCTGACACAAGTATAGAGAAAATGACCTGTTGTCTATTACACGTTTTGCTGAGAAAGACATCAAAAGTTTACTAATACATACTGTAAACATTTTAATGATCATATACAGATATAATGACACAACATAGATTCTTTCATACACCAGTATTCCAACATTTAGTGACAGTAAAAATGAACCTGACAAAACAGGTAAAAATTGGCAGTCAGTTGTGGAAACTGAAAATGATTTAACAAGCTCAGTGGCACATATGTGAAATACTACAGGCTAACTGAACACTTAGCAAACAAGTTAATGTGCTTTTTTGAATTTAGAGTCACCTTCAAAAAATATATTCTGAATAATCACAGATGGTTACAGACAGAAGGCTACAAACTTCATGATTTTAAAGGATGCACATCAAATGATCGAGATGTTGTCTAGTCATTTTAACTATTGAATTATATACTGTGTGTGTGTGTGTGTGTGTGTGTATTTAGACAATGACAGGAAATTTGGAACTATGACAGGATATAATCCACAAATTAAAAATGTGGAGTATACAACACACAGAGTCAGTCTTTTCTGATCTTCA
>Ga0209755_10009731_pt1 | contig 10140 bp, 19 predicted proteins | sample TergutCo191P1_FD_187301 | JGI IMG/M metagenome (GOLD analysis project Ga0209755, IMG submission 187301) | Cornitermes sp. P1 segment gut microbial communities from Petit-Saut dam, French Guiana - Co191P1 (SPAdes) (version 2) | ecosystem: Host-associated > Arthropoda: Insects > Digestive system...
ATACTTCGTATCGACACACCTTCTTCGTCTTGCCCCCAGCTTTCATAATCTTTAAATGCAAAATCAAGACATCGACAAACAGCGTCATCATTGGACAACTCCGCATCATCCACATTAAATTCAGCTGCGATGTCAAACTGCTCAAGACACCTGCGCATTCGCACGTTTTCTTCGACCAACGTTCCCACGCGTTTTATAAGCGTATGCTCCCAACCTTCACCCTGTGGTAGTTCTTTCGCATCAAATACAATATCTGTTATAGCGTCAATAATATTTTTATATTCATCACAAATTTCGAATGTTTCTTGAATGTTCATTAATTCACCTCATAAATCCTTTCAAATGTTATTATTAAAATCTATCCCGCTTTACGCAAATCAGCTACCGCTCTTCTGCCCCACACAATTTCCGATTTCAGATTAATATCATCCAGCAAATCAATGACATCATCTGCGATTTTTTTACATTCCGCTCTGCCACTTTCATGACCATGCTTTTCATATACCTCGCACAGATCCTTCATTGTATCCAGCTCTCCATCTAACAGTCGCTTGATGATAGACGCCTGGGATTTATCTAATTGAATTGTGATTTTTGACATTATATTCCTCCCGCGTTACCTAGTTCGGTATCTGTCCATAATAATGTTCATTTACCGGGCACTCCATCAAGTCTGATCGCCTTAGTTTTCGACCTATGCGTTTTTCGATACAATCCTTACAATAATTTATATCATCTGTGAATATGTGTGGCTTTTCCGGAAACCCACCATCATGCAATACCCATAACTTCGCATCATATCTTGTGGCAAACCACCACACAGCATCTTTTACCATGATCATGCCATATTCTTCTCCGCAATCCATGCATTGCATCATTATCCCTCAGTTCATGATTAGTTGTTCGCTCCAAATATTTGATTTCTAGGCTTTTCGTAAGCCTTGCTTTGAGTAGTATATCGGGCTGCTCATTGCAGATTGGGCATGGGTTCAATTCGATTTTACTTAAATCAATTTCACTGCATCGAAGTTTGTACTTCGGTCTATCAATTCAAGTTGATTCTAATGTGCTGACCTTGACATTGAGCCGATTGACCTCATCTTTGGCTTTTGCAGCCTTTGTTTTTGCATTTTTTAATGACTTCCGGAGTTGTTTGCAGTCGCGTTCTAACCCCTGTACATAATTAGATATTTTTACAATATCACGGTGTACTGATGGTGGACATTCGGACGTATCACCCATCGAATAGCGTTTCAGAATTTCAAGATATTCCTTTTTTGCCATGCAATCCATCCCTTCACTTTATGACCACGATTTTAGATTTCAACAAATCATCAATTACCGAGCGTCTTTTTATTTTCCCATTAATGTAATCCCTTAGTGCTTGATAGCTTACATGCAATGCCTTTGCTGCTGTTCTGATGCTTCGATACTTAACACCATTGACAATTACTTGATGTGAGCCACATAAATGCCCTGTGCGCTTACCGTGCTCATGGTAAGTGCATAACCTTAAATTCTTTACGCTGCAATCCATCGGATTTCCGTTGATACACTCCACGATGATGCCGGGCTTATAGCCTTTTAGAAAATGCTTCGCCACAAGATTTTTAAGCGAGGTGTCACTTCCGGCAATATTGACGGTGGCGCGTCCTCTTTTAAGGTATGGCTTTAACCGTTTTTGTTTGTAAGTTGATGCGCTTGTTGATAATACAAACCCGGCATCACACACTTGATATGTTTTGCGGTTTCCCTTGCCCTTTGTGATGCATGAATAATTGTATTCATCATTGTCTTTAAATTCGTCTTGATTATTCATCTTGCGCACCGGTTCTATATATTCGCATCGCTTTTGCACACATGGCGCATACTTGTGTCAGTTCATGCATGGCATCTGCCGCACTTCCAATAGAACAGATAAGCATCCTTTCAGCCTTTTCATGGTCATCAACTTTAATTGCATCCCAAAAACCCTTGAAGTTTTCATTGAAATTTTTCAAATCTAAATATAATTCTTCAACTTCTTCCTTGATGACCGCATATGCCTCATGGCTTGAACTGAATTTTTTGCCATGCTTTTCAGCGGAATTTTTCAATTCATGCTTGATTGCTTTTTCAAGATGCTTTCTGACTTTGTCTGTCATATTGAATCCCCTTCGCTTTATAGAATTTACAGTTCACACAATCCAGTTCAATTAATACGTTACATTTTGCCTTGCCGGCTTTATTCGTATAAGCAAAACAATCTGTTTTATGGCTTGCACGTTCCGCAATGACATCACCATAACCATCATATTTTGCACTTACATGAACAGCCAAATCTTTATCACATAATGTTTTTATCGACCGATATATGGTCACATTGCTAACATTGAGCTTACTGGAAATATCTTTTAACTTGATTTCAAATTGCTTGTGTTTATCGTGGTGGCTGATTAGAAAGTTATATGTCAAAGCCTCCGATTTTGTTAATTTCACTTTACGATGTTCTTTGAGTATAAGTGTCATGCCATAACGCTCCATTTTCTTTCAATATCCGCCGGGCATGCTTCAATGACATTAAATTTGTCATGGCGCGTTTATGTGTCCGATTGTAATATTTAAACAGTTCTTGCATGTTTTCCGGACGATAATATCCCTTGTCTGATGAACATATAATGATTTCGCTGTTTGTGCGTAGATGCTCAATACAGCGTCTTAATTCACGCTCATTGGCACACCGTGATACATCCCGCAATGTTGCCATAGAAATTGCGTTACGCTCGCCTGTTGGTATTGCATTTACGATTACATCTAATGTCATATGAAACCCCTTTCTAAGCCGTAAGTATTTTAAATAACTTTTGTTGTGCTCTTTGTTTCTCTTTGTCCGTGCACTCTTGGCACATGACGCGTCCAGGTCGTGCATCTTCGATACCACATAACACACAGATGCCTTGCGACTTTAACCGCTCGTATATTGCTTTACGGTATTTTTTATTAGATTCATATTTTGCTTTGCTGCATGAAGTGCAAAATTGACTGGTGCTGCTTGCCGGATGCTTAAAGCATTTCGTGCATATGCCTTTGGCTTTGTGTATATTTATTTTTCTGCTCATTCGTGCAAATCTTTTTCTTTTGCAAACGTTGCATAGTGATTCGCTTGAATGCTCTTTGCCGCATGTTCCGCATAACCCTTGTGAGCGAAAATATTGATATGTGCTCATTTATTCAATGCTCCCATTCAAGGTGTATTGTTGCATCCGGTCTGCCATTGCCTTTTCTTGCAAGAGTGTGTCAAATGTAGGATTCATGTTTGAAAGCATTTGCTCTTTTGCGTCTTTGTAAAAATCCTTGAACACTTCAAAACCGTATGAATGGCGACCAAGTTCATATGCCGCTCTGAGTGTTGATGCACTACCGGCGCATGGATCAATTACGACATCGCCCGGATCTGTGAATATTTCAATCAAGCGTTTTAATAGATTCACAGGTTTTTGTGTTGCGTGGATTTTTGGAATTGCCGCACCGTCATGCTTATACTCAAACCAGTTTAAAACCATTTTTCCGTTGTTTCTGAATTTTGGCAGCTTGTTACGGTAAAACACCAATCCGTATTCCATCGCACCGAGTATTTTCATGTTTGCCTTTAAGACTTGCGGCGATGTTTGCTTCACAAAGAAAATTGGATAATAATTCGGGAAACCATATTGCTTTGCAGTTTCAATCAACATCGCCATTTGTTGAAATGAGCAAAACATCAGCATTGCCGGTGCATCGTTTTTTTCCTTTGGCTCTTTTTTCAGCAATTTACTGCAAAAGTGAAAATACTCTACAAGGTTAAAGTTTTCATCCGTGTTGAAAAAATTCTTACCGGCTTTGTCTGATTCACCCTTTGAATTGTCACCATCGATATACCATTCAACCGATGAACCGTATGCGTTTTTGCCAATGTTATAAGGTATGTCACAAATGACTAACTGTGCGCGTGGTATTCCGTACAATGAAAAATTTTGAAAGTTGTCGTGGTATAATTCAGTTTTAATCTTCATGATTTAACATATCATCTTTCTTCAAATTTCTTGCATGTGTAGGATGCTTCTTGTGTTTCATTCCGGAGAGAACACCACTTGCCACCGCGATTAAAGTAATGACAATCAAAACACGTACTGTTTTTTGAGTATATTCCAAGCAATCTGACGTATTCCGGATCAAGAATTTCGTTGAATTCTGCGTTCTTGCGTTGTAGATATTTTTTAATTAGCATTACGATTATTGTAATTGCGGTGAGAACAACCAGTGCTATTCCCACCGCCACAAACACCTTAATCACCTAAGATACCGTCAACGATAAAACCAATGTCCATTGGTGTATCACCAGCCACAATCACTCTCGGTAGCACACCATCCCATACTGCAATCATTCTGTATCTAAGAATCGCATTTAATGCTTTTTCTGAACCGTAATCCCATTGGTCTTGTAGGATGCGAAGTTCTTCTGCGGCCGCTTCTGCTAATGCAATAATTGCCTGTGCTTCAATTTCTGCTACTGCTTGTCGTTGTCGCGCCAATTCCTCCGCTCGTTCGCGTTCAAACACAGCCATCAACGCTTGTTGTTCCATAATCATCCGTTGTTCAACGGCTTGTTCAAACGCTTGTGAGAATACCAATTCTTCAAGATTCACGCGTTCAATGGTGATGAAAAAGTCACTTTGTAAATACCGCAAGCGATTTGTTATTTCACCGCCCAATGTTGCACGGTGCTCTACGAGTTCCATCGCTGCCATTGATGCAATGACATTTTGGATTTCTTGTTGGAAAGCACCTTGTAAACGCTGCTCCAATTGCTGATTATCAACAAACCGGCGCACCATTTCTTCAACACCATCAATATTCACATAATACAAAATTGTGATATTGCCCCTAATCGGTTGAGCATCAATACTGTATGCAACAAATGACAAATCGACTTGTTGAACCGTAAGGTCTACGGTTTGAACGTCAGTGGTGAACCAGTTTCGGATGTTAAAACCGGGTGTTAATACTGTTTCGATCTCACCCCATCTACGTTGTACGACAACTGTGCCTTCTTGTACGGTTGTGATTGAACAACCGGTCATGACGAATATTGCCATGATTGAAATTGCAAGTACTGTAATGATTTTTTTCATTTTGCTGCTCCTTTTGTTTTTTTTGTTTGATATATATTTATTACGTTTATTGGTTAGACTTTCACAAATGCAAGCCAGTGTGTTTTGCTCAGTTTGCCGCTCTTATGGCCATATATTGGCTCATGGCCAATGCATTTAATAATTTGTGTCACTGTTATATCAGTTTCGTTCCACTTGAAGATTAAAGTGCCATTGGGTTTCAGAACGCGCCAACATTCATCAAATCCAGCACGTATAACCGATTGCCAATCTTTTTTAAGTCTTCCGTATTTTTTAATTATCCAACTGTTATCGCCACCATGTATTATGTGTGGCGGGTCAAACACGATGTGCCAAAACGATTCATCGTCAAAAGGTAAAGCGGTGAAATCTGCGATTGTGTCGGGGGATACTTCAAACTCTCGTGCATTTTTACCAATACCCACGATTTCTTTTGGTACCGTCCTGATGTCGCAAAATTCAACATTCGGATTTTGTTTGTCAAACCAAAACATTTTACCTCCGCAACATGGGTCTAAAATTGGCTTGTTATGCTTGTTGGTTGAGTTCACGATTCACGCTCCATTTTTTCTTGTGCTTGTTGCAAGATGTCTTTAATTAATTCAAGTGGGATTTGTGACCGAACATTGTAGTCCATATCCACCATAGGTCTTGTTTTATCTCGTCCATCCCATGAATATTTTGATTTAATGATTTCACTTTTAAGGTGAAGAACTATATTGCTATAAAAAACGGTTGGCTTCTGCGTAAAACCTTCAAAATCATATGCGTTGTAATATGTTTTGTTTTTATATGCCTTAAACTCCAATATATCGCCAAAGTAATTCCAAATTCTTGATGTTGCGGGATTTTCGATTATCCATACATTGGGCAAATACCTCTCAATGATCAACATAGAATTCAATGCACACAATTCACCATTTACACGAACTTTAATTGATTTGTCGATTCTCTTTTTGATGTTGGTGGTTGTGTCATTATGTTTATCAAGGTGTGCTTTTCTTTGGATTGAATACTTATGATCTGAATCAAATTCACCAAGCACTGTGTTGATTTTAGCAGTGCACCAATAAGCATTACCCCCCCCCGTGATGTTCCCGGCATTCGACCAACTTTCGCACGGCGGACTTGCAAGAATGATGTCCGGCTTCGGCAGTTCATCCAACACTCTAAACATTTCCGATTCACTGAATATGTCAGAATAATCAGCGAGGTTCAGATTGATAAATCTGTCCGATGACTTACCGTTGACATCAATTCCGATGCTGTAAATGTCCATGACATCGCTGAAATATTTTTCAACAGCTTGCTTGTAGCACGATGTGCCGGAATCAAACAATCCCCATACGATTAATTTACCCATCACATCAACCCCAATTTTTTACATTGCATAAAATTACTGTGCACTTTGTCCATATCGCAATCACCGGATAATACCAAGTTCAACATCCGATGATAAAATCCAATTGCATTAACCTTGCCAGCAAGTTCCACTTGGAACACCCGGTCAATGTTTCTTGTGGCATCGACCTTTGACATGCGGACGATGTATTTATCCGTTTCTATTAGCTCGATGTCGAACCCACTTATAAAGTCTGTTGTGCGTGTTAGCAGCGTCATATATGACCTCACATAAAATTTTTGTAAATCTGCTGAAGCAAGTGAACTTGACTCTTTGAATCCTTTGATTTGCGCTCAAGATATTCAGCTGTCTTCTTTGAATCGTAAAATGCAAAGTTATCGTGCAAGCACTCTACGATTGTTTTTATATACAGTGGATTATTGCCACGCTTGATTTCAATTTCTTCTTTCGCGCTGAAACATGTTCCCTTGACCGGAAGCTCAAACCGATAAGATTGTTTGATTTGTGGCTCTGAAAATACATTACGGTCAACACCTCTCGGACAGATGCATCTAGCTCCGATTGTATTTCCATTCTCCGTGTAATATGCCCATGATGTGTTGTTGCATAAATAGCAATCGCTTTGGTTTGCAATTTTTATACTGCTTTCAGCTTTTTCGGCATCATCTGCTTGTTGTTTTGCGCTTTCCATGATATTTTCATACGCTTCATGGATTTCACTTGCGTTTGGCATAAAACGCTTTGTGCGGATAATATGCTTGAGTGCTTGACTGAATATATTGACATCCAAGCCATTAAACAGACTGCACCATATTGTGCTTAAATTCTCATCCATCTCCCTGTTGTAGTTTGATAGAATCATGGTCAAGTACTGTGTTATTTGTTGGGGTGTCATGTAATCCAACTCCAAAATGTTTATTTAAAAATGCATCTGCTTTACGATTGTTGCGTTCGCCAAGAGATTCTTTTTCAGTGATGATGTGATTAACATACGTATTGTGTTTTTGAGTAGCTGTAAATACCTTGTTGTCATATTTACCTTCAAGCACCTTCGGAATGCTTGTTGCTCTCATGAGCCAATCGAAATCTGCAACCCATGCTTTGTTTGACGCGCCGTTTAAAAAGTCACTTTCGTTTGCTCGCGTAAACAATTCTTGCAATCCCTCTATGCCATATTCTTTATATCTTGCGCTTACAGCTTTTTGACGCTCACCCTTGATAAATTTTATTTTAGGCATTCGCTGACATATGTTATTAAACAAAGCCATAATCTCAAGGTATGGCACTTGTGGCGATTGCAAGGTCGGCTCTGCCGACGAGGATATATTTATATATCCCATATCTTTATTTGTTATATTGTTATATTGTTTAGTTGTTGTTATTTGTTTGTTATTTGTTTGTTGCTCGTTTGTTATTTGTTTGTTGACTTGCTTGTTATTTTGTTTGTTACTATCATCCGTAATACCTTGATACAATTCCCAATTTACAACGGTTATGCGTGTATATTGGTTTGTTGTATTGATTGTTATTTGGTTTGTTGATTTTAGCTTATTTAATGCACTTCGCACTTGCTGATTTGAAAGTTTGGTTTTTTGAGAAATGTGCTTTACAGATGTAATAAATTCACCTTTTTTTATCAGTTCGTTGTGCCATTTTTTATCTTCATGGTTGGTTGATAACAAGATGAACATGAACACATGTAAAACATTTGAATTGTCAAACCATTCCCATTCTAATAATTTTCGATGTAGGCAAATCCATCCGTTCAAGCAACTCACAACCTTTATTTTTATTGAAGATTTGTATTTATCCGGTCAGTGTAATATAGCACCGACCGGATAAATTGATTCATGTTGTTTACAGAATCACGCTAACGCATTTATTGTTTATTTCGTCTGATAAATTGGATTTTAAATATTCAGCAATTGTTTTTCGTGCAGTTAGTTTCCACATACCACCGTCTGCTTCAATAAAGCGGATTCCACGTTCACTAATGCGGATATGGAACTGACTTGTTGGCTGTTCAATTTCTTGGAATGTGCGATATGGTGCGAGTGAAATGATTGGACGGATCGCTTCATTGTTTTGTAAGTCAATCCCCTTTTTAGTCACAACGGTTGTTGCAATTCCATTGTCAGAAAATGTTACTTTTGCACCATTAGAGATTTCAGAAAGCAATTTAAGCATGTAATCGGTATCAGTTGTTTGTTGAAAGCGCGTTCTGATTGCAATTAATGCTTCTTCAAATCCAATTCCATCATTTCCGTTCCAACCGGGAATGTCTGTTGCATCCACTTCATAAATCACCAATCGTTCATCCCGCAATTCCGGTAATGGACTTAAAAAGCATTTAACATGTGTTGGGCTGCTTGCTTCAATAAAAATGTGCGAATTGAAGAAGCCAATGGCTTCCGTGCGAATTAACTGTACGAGTGCATCGAGGCTGTTTAATTTAAGAGTACTTGCGTGGTCAATCGGTGGTCGAATCATTAATGCATTACCGTTATGAATTACATACTCATCGCCACCGGATGTTTGGTGGATTTTAACTGCACATAGTTCTGTTAATTTTTGTAATGTTTCAGCTGTTAGCATTTTGGTTTCCTCCTAAGAAACAATTTTTAATTTAACCTGCTCCGGTGTGACATCATTCAATAAGTCAATTTGTCCGGGTAGTTGCTTTGTTAATTCAACAAAAGCAGCGTTGCCTTGTTCATCGTTTGTAACGTATAGTGCCGTTTGAACCGGATTTGTTTGTTCAAGCTTCGGCGGCTTAACATCACATGTTAGTGTGATGTTTTCGCGATACGAATCGGGATGAAAGTTCAATGTGATTGTGAGCGAACGCTTCTTGTTTGGTGCTGTGTTTGGGTCAAGAATGTTGGCTAAGATTCTTGGAATCTCGTAATCAACGCGCTCAAGAATTGCACCACGTGCAAGTTCTAAGACTGATACTGATTTCATTTGCATGCTCCTTTTTAATATGATTATTTCAATTTCACCGTACCGAGCATCGGACGCTTTCCGGATTTCGATGCGATTTTTTGATTGCATGAACGGCGAATACCGCCGTACTTTGTTACTTGAATGGCATGGAACGCGGATGCAACATATTTCGATGCCTTAATGCCTTCACGTTCCGCTTCAAGCCTTAACATACCTCTTATCAGTTTACGCATATTCATTGCCTCCCCAATTTACAGATTGTATCTTCGCGCTTCATATTCAGAGCAGAAGAAGTGGAATCCAGTGGAACATTCAGTATCGCTCATGTCAAAATCATCAATCTCAACAACATCGCCGATGCGATAAGTTGTTTTTTTATCGTGCAGCGATACTCCTATTGATTGACCACGATAAATCCCAAGAACATTTGTAATTAATGCAGCACTTGCTCTACATTTATCACCGTATTTGCCTCTGACTTGTGCGTATTCCGGAATGGTCGCGCATACGATTATTCCACCCAAGCATTTTTTATATACCGTTTTTAGCGGTTCGATTGAGCGTATCAATGGATATGGGTTTCCTTTTTCAGCCCATAACTTCATCGCTGCTCTGCGTACGCACCAGTCGCTGTCCTTTAACCCACGCTCGATGACATCAAGCGGTACGTCCTTGCCTTGA
>Ga0209755_10009732_pt1 | contig 10140 bp, 7 predicted proteins | sample TergutCo191P1_FD_187301 | JGI IMG/M metagenome (GOLD analysis project Ga0209755, IMG submission 187301) | Cornitermes sp. P1 segment gut microbial communities from Petit-Saut dam, French Guiana - Co191P1 (SPAdes) (version 2) | ecosystem: Host-associated > Arthropoda: Insects > Digestive system >...
TGCCTTTTTATATGATGCAAACCCACCAGCCCAGTATTTACCCAGGGCAGGGGATAGTGGATAGCCATTTTGGGCATAATTTATCGCAGGTTCAAGAGCTTCTATTAGCGAGAGCTTGCCAAAACGCTGTGATAATTCCGCCCAAGCGCCCGGTGCACCGGGCACAGTTATGGGGATAAGTCCCAACTTGGGCATATCTGTATGCCCTTGTGCTTTTACTTTTTCGATAGAAATATTTTTTGGCGATTTGCCAGACGAATTTAGCCCATGCAATTCGCCCTTTGTCCAAACAAGGGCAAAAGCGTCGCCGCCAATGCCATTGGATGTTGGCTCTACAACAGTTAAACATGCCGCTGTTGCAATGGCTGCATCTATTGCATTTCCGCCTTTTTGTAATACTTTAAGCCCGGCTTGCGCTGCCAATGGCTGGGATGTTGCAACCATTCCATTACGTGCGTAATTAGTATAGCGTGCCGATGAATACGGATTTTGTAACGGGTCAAATGAAATCACTGTTTTTTGTCCTCTCATTTCAGTTGATTTTGAAATTTCAAATCCTACTTGCGAACCTTGCCTGCAACTGGTAAACTAATTTCGTCAATATGATTGTATCAGCAATGGAAAAAAATTACGAGGTGTGTTACATGAGAATACTTGAGAAGATTTTTGGAAATTATAGCGATAAGGAAATTAAACGGATGATTCCGATGATAGACCGCATAGAATCTCTCGAGCCTGACATGCAACGGCTTACCGAGGGCGAACTACGCGGAAAAACTGACGAATTCAAACGCCGCTTTGTTGACGGGCAAACTTTGGATGACCTTTTGCCAGAAGCTTTTGCTGTTTTTCGCGAGGCAACTACCCGCCTAACCCAAAAGCGTCACTTTCGCGTGCAGCTAATTGGCGGCGCGGTATTGCACCAGGGGCGTATTGCAGAAATGAAAACGGGTGAAGGTAAAACACAAACCGTTGCTTTGCCGCTGTATCTAAATGCGCTTGCAGGCAAAGGCGCGCATCTTGTTACGGTTAACGAATACCTGGCAACATATCATGCGGAACTAATGGGCGTAATTTATAACTATCTTGGGCTTAGCGTGGGATGCATTGTAAACAGTCTGCAAAACGAAGAACGGCGTGCGCAATACGCCTGCGATATAACTTACGCCACCAATAACGAACTTGGCTTCGATTACTTGCGTGACAACATGGTAGTTTTCGAAAAAGATAAAGTTCAGCGTGGCTTGCATTATGCAATAATAGACGAGGTGGACTCCATTTTGATAGATGAAGCCCGCACGCCGTTAATCATAAGCGGCCCAAGCGGCAAATCCACCATGATGTACAGCCGGGCCGACCAATTTGCAAAAACTCTAAAAAAAGGCCGTGTAATAAATGAAGAAGAGGCCACGAACCCCCTAATGCGCAAAGATATCGAAGAAGAGGGCGACTTTGTTGTAGACGAAAAACGCAAAGCTGTAACTTTAACCCAGGATGGTGTAAAGAAAACCGAGCGGTACTTTGGCATAGACAACCTTTCTGACCCTGATAATATCGAAATCCAGCACCATGTAAATAATGCGCTAAAGGCAAATTACAACATGCATCTGGATGTTAACTATGTAAATAAAGAAGGCGAAATAGTTATCGTAGACGAATTCACGGGCCGTCTAATGCCGGGCCGCCGATATTCCGACGGCTTGCACCAGGCAATTGAAGCAAAGGAAAACGTAAAAGTTCAGCGCGAAAGCAAAACCTTGGCGACGATTACATTCCAGAACTTTTTTAATAAATATACGAAAAAAGCTGGCGCTACGGGTACGGCAATAACAGAAGAAGGCGAATTCCGCGAAATTTATGGCCTAGACGTTGTTTCTGTGCCAACAAATATGCCAATGGTTAGAAACGACCATCCCGACGCTGTTTATCGCACAGAAGCCGGAAAATACCGCGCGATTGTACGCGATGTTGTGGATTGCTATCAACGCCGCCAGCCTGTTTTGGTTGGTACAACTTCTATCGAAAAATCCGAACTTGTATCAGCGTTACTAAAGCGCGAGGGCGTGAAGCACGAAGTCCTAAACGCTAAACATCATGAGCGCGAGGCAGACATTATTGCACAAGCTGGTCAAGCTGGTCATATTACTATTGCGACTAACATGGCAGGCCGCGGTACGGACATTATGCTTGGTGAAGGCGTGCGCGAACTTGGCGGCCTTAAAGTAATAGGAACAGAACGCCATGAAGCGCGCCGTATAGATAATCAGTTGCGCGGACGTAGCGGCCGTCAGGGCGACCCTGGCGATTCGCGGTTTTATATCTCGTTCGAGGATGAACTAATGCGCTTGTTTGGCGGTGAACGCATTGGCAAATTGGCCGATATGCTTCGTATGGACGAGGATGACGTAATAGAGCATAAAATGGTATCAGGCGCGGTAGAAAACGCCCAAAAGAAAGTAGAGGGCAACAACTTTAGTATCCGTAAGCATCTTTTACAGTACGACCAGGTTATGAACGAACAACGCGAAGTAATTTACACAGAGCGTGACAAGATAATAGCCGGTGCCGACCTTCGCGAAAACGTAATGACAATGATAAAGGGTGTAACCGGCCGTGTAGTAGACCAGTTTACCGCCGAAAGTGAAGACCCGTCCGAGTGGGATATCCCCGGCATAAACGAAAACTTGATGGTTCTTTATCACAAACCCGCAATAGATGTGGACAAATTCCGCACCGAACTTGATGACATTACTAAAGAGGAAATAAAAAAACGCCTGTTTGAAACAGCCGAACAAATATATGAGAAAAAAGAAGCTGAAGTAAGCGTAGAGCGTATGCGCGAAATAGAGCGCGTCATAATGATGCAATCCGTAGACCGCCGCTGGATGGACCATATCGACGAAATGGATCAAATGCGCCAGGGTATTGGCCTGCGCTCTTTTGCCCAACGCGACCCGCTGGTGGAATACAAATTCATAAGCTATGATATGTTTGAAGAAATGAGCAACGGTATTCAGCTTGACACCGTTCGCGGCTTATTTAATGTGAAAATAGCGGAAGAACGCCAGCCAGAAATGCAACAAATTGTCAAGAAAGAAGATATGTCGACCAACAGCAGTGAAGGCCATGCCGCAGCCAAAAAGCCGACAAGACGTGTGGAAGACAAAGTTGGACGCAACGACCCATGCCCATGTGGCAGTGGGAAGAAATTTAAGCAGTGCTGTGTGAATAAGTAGGAGTATCGAAATGTTTAGGATTAAACACGTATCAGCAGATGGTAAATCTTTTTGGTTTACACTCGACAAACATTTAAGCCAAAATGAGTTTGAACTAAAAACTCGAGACAAGCGAGGATATGTCATAAGTGATGGGGATAAACCAATAGGCATAATGAGATACTGTTTGTTTTGGGATCTCGTACCATTTCTTAATCTAATTGAACTAGAGGAATCCTATCAAAGAAAAGGTTTTGGAAAGCAAGCCATGAAGCATTGGGAAAATGAAATGTGTAACTTAGGTTATACGTTGGTTTTAACATCAACCCAATCGGACGAACAGGCTCAACATTTTTACCGAAAAATAGGATATGAAGATGCAGGCTGTCTTTTAATAAACAGAGACGGGCCGTCAGAAATATTTTTAGTTAAACGTTTATGAGGAGTGATACAATGCTGGCGTTAGAAGAACTAAAGCGCACTTTGCTGCCATACAGGGCAAAACTTACCGAAATGGGGAACTCCCTTTGACCTTGCGGGCTCCCGCAAGGAAAGAGACGAACTCGAAGCAAAAACCCTAGATCCAAATTTTTGGGGTGATCAAAACAATTCACAAACGGTACTAAAGCAGCTAAAACTGCTAAAAAATAAAGTGGCGTCATTCGAAACACTTGAAGGTGACCTCGAAGACGCACTAACCCTTGCCGAAATGGGCATAGAAGCCCAAGATGAGTCAATAATCCCCGAGGCAAAAGAAGTCGCCGCCGCATTTGTAGACGCCTACGAACAATTACGTGTCGAAACCCTGTTAAGTGGCGAATACGACGCAAACAACGCAATAGTCACATTGCACCCCGGCGCAGGTGGTACAGAATCTTGTGACTGGGTAAGCATTTTATTTCGCATGTACGGAAAATGGGCAGAAAAGCGTGATTTTAAGTTTGAAGTGCTGGACTATTTAGACGGCGAAGAGGCCGGTATCAAGTCCGTGACTTTCCAAGTAAGCGGCGAAAACGCATTTGGATATTTACGAAGCGAAAAAGGTATTCATCGCCTAGTACGTATTTCACCGTTCGATTCAAGCGGGAGGCGGCATACATCATTCGCATCCTGTGATGTTATGCCTGAGCTTGACGATTCTGTCTCAATAGAAATTAGCCCCGAAGATTTAAAAGTAGACACATATCGAAGTGGCGGGGCAGGGGGGCAACATGTAAACAAAACAGAATCTGCCATACGTATCACACATATCCCGTCTGGCATAATTGTCCAGTGTCAAAACGAACGCAGTCAAATTCAAAACCGCGACCGCGCTATGAAAATGCTGCAAGCGAAACTTTTCCTAAAACAGAGGGAAGAGCAAATGAGCAAACTATCTGGTATACGTGGCGAAATCAGGGACAACGCCTGGGGCAGTCAAATTCGTTCATATGTTTTTCACCCATACAGTTTGGTTAAAGACCACCGTACAGATGAGGAAACCGGAAATTTACAGGCGGTAATGGATGGCGGGCTTGACCTATTCATGAATGCATATTTGATATGGCAGCATAAACAGGAGGCCTAGTGTGCAAACAATTCAAATAGCCTCACAAGATGCTAATCGCAGGCTTGACAAATTCCTGTTTCAATACTTAAACGAAGCACCGGAAAACTTCATTTACAAAATGCTGCGCAAAAAAAATATTACTATAAATCAGTCAAGGGCAAAAGGCGCAGAACTGCTAAAAAACGGCGATGAAATTCAGCTTTTCTTATCGGACGAGACAATTGCAAAATTCCGTAAAGCCCGCCAAATTGACGAAACCAAACCACTAACCGGGATCGTCTTCGAAGACAAGAGCCTTTTAGTTATAAATAAACCTGCGGGGCTGCCTTCTCATGGTGGTATGGTAGGGAAAGAAGACCATCTGCTGGCTAGGGTTTTGTATTATTTAACTCAAACTTGCGCGTACAATCCATCGGACAGTTTTGTACCTGCACTCTGTAACCGCCTGGACGTAAACACTAGCGGCCTTATTATTTGCGGTAAAACGCTGCATGCATTGCAAGATATGAACGCTTTATTTGCCGGTAGGCAGGTTTATAAAGAATACCTAACCATAGTTGACGGCGAAGTTGGCAAGGTGGGCAAAAATCGTGTTTTGCATGGATTTTATCAAAAAAACGAAAAGACCAACACCGCACAAGTCGTAAATACATCAAACGAAATGGCTGTTACTACAGCGTATACAGTTATGGCTGTTTCGCAGGATAAGAAATACACTTTACTGGCTGTTAACCCAATAACCGGGCGCAGCCATCAAATTCGCGCTCATTTGTCTGCAATAGGGCACCCGCTAACCGGGGACAAGAAATATGGTGGCAGTACACTGCCTAATGGTCAATTGCTGCATTGCCGGTGCTTAAGCATCCCGTCTCTTGACAAAAGCTGGGAAGCACCATTGCCGCAAAAGTTTCAAAGATATATGGACAAAATTTTTCTACCAGAAGGGGAATTGTGAATGAAAGCAATATTTTTACTTGCAGGGTATGCAACGCGCATGTATCCGCTTACAGAGAACCAACCAAAAGCACTTCTGCCATTCAAAGGCAAAACTGTACTGGATCATATCTTGGACCAAGTCAATAAAATCAAAGAAATTGACACCATTTACGCGGTTACAAACAGCAAATTCTATCCGCATTTTTGTGAATGGGCAAAAACTGCGCCAACTTCCATTCCAATAGAAGTGCTTGACGACGGCACTTCTACCAACGAAACCAGACGCGGTGCAATTGGCGATATTTATTTTACAATAACCGAAAAAAATATAGACGACGAGTTGTTTATCGTGGCTGGCGACAATTACTTCACATATGATTTAACCGAGCAATACGATGTTTTCCGCAAAACAGGCTGCGATACTATAGTAGGCAAAGAGCTAAATGATATAGAACAACTAAAAGCATTTGCCGTAGCTAAACTAGACGAAAACGGTAAAGTACTAGACCTTATAGAGAAACCTGCAAACCCAGAATCAAACATAGCAATTTATGCGGCATATTTTTACCGCAAAGATACAGTTAAAATGGTTAAGCAGTATTTAGATGAAGGAAATGATCCAGACCCGCCTGGCGCATTCCCACAATGGTTACACAAAAAACGCGATGTTTACACCTATACTATGAACGGCGACTGCTACGATATAGGTACAATTACCATGTATGAGGAGATGAAATAATGACACCGGGGACAAAATACATTTTTGTGACAGGCGGCGTATGTTCAGGTCTTGGAAAAGGCATAACTGTGGCGTCATTGGGGCGGCTACTTAAAGCACGCGGGTATAAAGTTACAATACAAAAATTTGACCCATACATTAATATGAACCCGGGGTTGCTTAGCCCTTATCAGCATGGCGAAGTATTTGTGACCGAAGATGGGGCAGAAGTTGATTTAGATCTTGGACATTATGAACGTTTTATAGACGAGAATTTGGGCGTAAATAATTCTGTATCCGCCGGCAGAATTTACTGGGAAGTTTTAAGCAAGGATCGCAAAGGCGCGTACAAAGGCGCGACAGTTCAAATAATTCCGCATATAACCGACGCGATAAAGGAACGTATTTGCCTTGCCAGCAAAGATTCGCAGTCCGACATTGTAATTTCTGAAATTGGCGGCACAGTCGGCGATATCGAAAGCCTGCCATTTTTAGAGGCTATTCGCCAAATTACGCAAGATAAGGGCTACCAAAATGTAATGTATGTTCACCTTACACTTGTGCCATACCTTAGCTTTGCAGATGAAATGAAAACCAAGCCCGCACAAAATTCCGTAAAAGATTTATTATCATTGGGAATAAAACCCGACGCTCTTGTGTGTCGTACAGAGCATCATTTGACAACAGAAATGCGTGAGAAACTTGCTATGTTTTGCAATGTTGAAAAAAAATGTGTAATCGAAAACCTTAGTGTCAACTCCCTTTATTCTGTCCCGCTGTTATTGGAAGAAGAAAATTTTGCAGACATCGTTTGCGAGCGTTTATCATTACCAAACCCGCCGCCAGATTTAGTTGAGTGGGAACAAATTGTAAATTTCGAACGCCAAATTACTGACGAAATAAAAATTGCTTTGGTTGGCAAATATACAGAACTTCGTGACGCATACCTTAGTGTTGTTGAAGCATTAAAGCATGCAGGAATATTACTCAATGTAAATGTAAAAATTAAATGGGTTAACTCCAGGGAACTTGATTCAAACAATACCGCACAGCATCTATCTAATGTTAGTGGAATAATAATGCCGGGCGGCTACGGGCAAAATGGTACAGACGGCCTAATTTTTGCCGCAAAATATGCACGCGAACAAAAAATTCCGTTTTTTGGCATTGGGCTTGGCATGCAATGCGCCATGCTAGAGTTTGCACGTAATGTTATGGGGCTTAGCGACGCTGCATCTGCAGAGGAAAACCCAGCTGTTGTTACACCTATATTTGAATATATCGACCGCCAGGCAGACCGTGCCGCAGGCGACAAACCGGCCATGCGGCTTGGCGCGCACCACTGTAAACTAACGCCGGGGTCATTACTTCAGGACGCATATAACGAGGATCAAATTTATGAACGGTTTAGACATTTGTGTAGATTAAACAATTCGTATCGCAGCGAGTTTGCAAAACATGGCATGATAGAAGCGGCAGTATCCCATGATGACAAGCATGTAGAAGGCATCGAACTTTCTACAGATGTTCACCCGTGGTTTGTTGGGGTACAATTTCGCCCAGAATTTAAGTCGCGTATAACCAGGCCGCGGCCGTTGTTTAAGGCATTTATACAAGCGTGTTTAATATAGTATTACACCAGCCAGAAATACCGCACAACACAGGTGCAATTGGGCGCACTTGCTTAATGACAAACTCAACATTGCATTTGGTACATCCGTTGGGTTTTTTTCTGGACGAAAAATCGTTAAAACGGTCAGGGTTAGACTATTGGCATAAAATAGACCTGCATGAGTATATGAATTTTCAAGATTTTATTGAACAGAATCCACATGCAAATATATATTTAGCCGAGTCCGGCGACGGACAATTTTATACAGATGCAAAGTTTGAGCCCAATGACTTTATCATTTTTGGTAGCGAAACCACCGGAATTCCGCAAAAAATAATAAATATGTATCGCGGTCGCATTATTAAAATCCCAATGATAGGAGAGGAAAGGTCGCTAAACCTTTCTGTTTCTGTTGGGATTGTGCTGTACGAAGCTTTGCGACAAAATGGGTTTGAGGGGTTGATTTGAGTGGGGTTACGATTCATACTGGGCAAACCCGGGTCAGGCAAGACATCTCTTTGCTTGCAGGAAATAGGGGAGTGCTTGCAAAATAATACGCATTTGTACTATCTGGTTCCAGAGCAGTTTTCTTTGCAATCAGAAAAATTATTGCTTACCGACCGCCAGGCTGCAACAAGCGTGCAGGTGCTTAGCTTTAATCGCCTGGCTTACAGATTATTTGCCCTTTTCGGCGGCCCTCCCGGCAAACTTGCCGATGATTTGGGCAAGCAAATACTCTTGCGCAAGGTGCTTTTTGAAGTTTCTGATAAGCTTACATATTATAAATCTGCCGTAGATAAGCACGGTTTTGTCGAGTCCCTTGCACACACAATAACGGAAATGAACCAATACCAAATAACTACCGAAGATTTGGCGATTAGAGCTAAGGAATCCCCGCCTATTTTAGCGGAAAAACTTTCGGATATTTGTATAATATCAGATGCGTATCGAGAGTTGGTAAAAGGGCGTTATTTGCTTACAGACGATATGCTGGATTTGCTGTGCCAAAGGCTTGAGACTGCGGGCCCAATATCCCTGTTGGACGAGGCGAATTTTTGGGTAGATGGTTTTTCCGGCTTTACCCCACAAGAGCGGCAAGTGCTAAAATTCTTGATGAAACGAGCTAAAAGGGTTTCTATAACCTTAACGACTACAGCAGACCCGCGACTTGACACGCCCCAAATTACAATGGACAAATTAACAAAAGTTGCATTGGACGGGCAAATTAAAATTGAACCTGCCATGGTATTAAAAGATAATTTCCGCCATGCGGTTTCTCCGGAGCTTTTGGCGTTTGTTGATGGGTTTACGATGCTGCCTGTGATTACGAACCAACCTGTCATTGCGGGCTTGACCCAAGCCTGTAATGACGAAACTGGCGTTCACAATGACGAATCTATCGAAATAATTTCTGCACAAGACCGTTATGCTGCCGTCAACACCGCCGCAAGTCATATTTTAGACTATGTTAAATTAGGCTATCGTTTCCGCGATATTGCCATCCTTTGCGGCGACCGAACGCATTACGAAAAAATCCTCCAAACGACTTTTGACCGTTTAAATATCCCGCTTTTTGTGGATACGGAAATTGACATCCTTTCACACCCACTAACCGAGTTGATTCGCGCCGCATTGGAAATAGTTGTACGCAACTACAGTTACGAATCTGTTTTCCGTTTTTTAAAAACGCGAATGACAAGCCTGCCGCTTGAAACCATTGATGTTTTAGAAAACTATGTATTAGAACATGGGATCTCGTCTTTTCGCTGGCGATACCCCTTTAAAAATTTGATAGCAGAAGCCGCAAGGATAGAGATTTTATCAATTTTTTCAAATTTTACAAAATCAAAAAGTACCGTTGCAGACCACTGCCGCAAAATTTTTGACATGCTTTATTTGTTAAATGTACCGGCAACTTTGCAAAATTGGTATGAAGCCCACAATGCCGTAGGTGATCATTTAACAGCCAATACCCATAAACAAATTTGGCCAAAAATATGCGAAATTTTTGACAAGCTGGTAGAAATGCTTGGCAGCGAAGAGATAACAATAAAAACCTTTGCCGCGACTTTGGACGCAGGTTTTACCCAAGTGGGCTTGGGGCGCGTTC
>Ga0209755_10009733_pt1 | contig 10139 bp, 10 predicted proteins | sample TergutCo191P1_FD_187301 | JGI IMG/M metagenome (GOLD analysis project Ga0209755, IMG submission 187301) | Cornitermes sp. P1 segment gut microbial communities from Petit-Saut dam, French Guiana - Co191P1 (SPAdes) (version 2) | ecosystem: Host-associated > Arthropoda: Insects > Digestive system...
CGCCGAAATATCCTCAATCTTGATAATTGAGTATTCCTGCCTGTGTCCCTGTTTGCGGCGGTAATCCTTCTTGGGTTTATATTTAAACACAATAATTTTGCCGTCTTTCCCGTGAGATTCCACTTTCGCGGATACTTTAGCGCCTGTAACATAAGGAGCGCCGACTTTTACTGTATCGCCGGGATTTCCCGCGGATACCAATAAAACAGTATCGATATTAATTGCCGAACCTTCTTCGGCGTCAATCCTGTCAACTTTGAGTAATGCGCCTTTTTCAGCTTTATACTGTTTCCCTTTAAATTCTACCAAAACGTACATTTTCATCTCCAAATTCTATCAATTGGTAATAACCTATATAAAAAAGAAAAAAAAGTCAATAGAGGCTTTTTCAAAATTTCAATTTTTGAAAAAGCAACCATAGATTAATAGAAAAACCGACATACTAGGCGGTTTTTCGAAAGCCTTTTCCAAAACTAACCGAGTTTTGAAAAAGGCTCAATACCTTAAGAGCCGACAAGAAGCCTTCCTACACTGTGCAGTTCCTTTATTTGAGTGTAAACAGGTTCATTTTTTCCGGCGGAAGCTTTGTCCATATCGACCAAATTAACATATAATTCATTTAAGAGATCGGCGAAAACTTTTAAATTCGAGACAAAATTGCTTGCCGCCATTTCGCGGAGGATTTTATCCTGACTGCCCGGAAGATTTGACAATTTATTTTTAAGAGCCGGCACTGTATTGTTACGGGCAATTTCGACAAAACGGGCGCAGGCGGCTATTTGGCGGTAAAGTTCATCCAGGTGAAATCCCTGATAACGGAATAAATCCATTTTTTCGGTAAGAAGTTCTATTTGATCCCATGTAGTTTTATCGATATTAAGCTGAAGAAGGACAGGGCGCAGAAAACGATTGGAGATATTTGTTCTGTAATGCTCGCTGATTTGCTCGATTAGTCTGATAATTTGAGTATCTTTAATCCGATCCAAAAGAGCCTCCTTTTTAATATTATCACCCAAATAACAGATTGACAAGCATATAGGCGGCGAAATAGACTTACCTATGCGATTTTCCAAAGCAATTATAATTTTATTAGCAATTGTTTTAACTTCCTGTAACGAAATGAAGACGATTCAAATTTGGACTGATCGTCCCGAACTCGCTTTATACGGCGAATATTTTAATACGGCGCAGAATCAATATAAAGTTTCTGTCAGATATGTTGAGTATCCGGTTGCGGAACTTACAAGGCAGAAAAGCCCGGATATAATTGTCGCAAGCTGGCTTAAAAATTCATCGACAGGAATATATTTCAGATCGTTAAATGATTTATTCAGAGCGGATAAATTATCAAGAAATGTTTTTTATCCGCGGCTGCTTACAGCCGGCAGAATCGATCGCAATCATTATCTTCTGCCTGTATCGTTTAACATTCCGGCGCTGATTTTTTCCAGAGAGCGCGAACAGGAATTATCAAATCAATTTACAATCGATTTTGACGAAATAAAAACATTAAGCAAAAATTTTAACACTATAAGCCGCGGCGCGTATACAAGGCTTGGTTTTTCGCCGCTATGGAACGATTATTTTTTGCTTGCGGCGGCTGTTATGCAAAACGCTTCTTTTTCCGAAGCGGCTCCTTTATCATGGGATTCCGACGCGCTGGAACGTTCGATGCTTTTTATTAACGAGTGGACAAACGAAGTTAACACAAGCGTTCAGGCAGACGAGGATTTTACTTTTAAATACTTTTTTGAAACGCCCGAAAGGCTTCTTCAATCCGGCAGAATTTTATTTTCGTACATGGAAAGCAGCGAATTATTTTTAAGAAAAGATGAAATCAAACATGCTCTTGATTTCCGCTGGATTATCGAAAACGATCAAATTCCGCTTACCGATGACTCGGTATATCTTGGAATACCCAAATGGTCAAAATCGTGGCAGGCGGCAAGCGAATTTATCGTATGGTTTTTTAAAGTGGAGAATCAGCGTCTCCTTCTGGAATATTCGAGAGCAAACAGAATAAACGAAACTATCTTCGGCATCTGCGGCGGATTCTCTTCGCTGAGTCCTGTAACGGAACAGGTTTACCCGCTTTTTTATCCGGAACTTCTAGGCAGAATGCCGCCTTATGATAATTTTATGTACCCGAACGTATTACCGGCAAAATGGGTGGACATTAAACGGCGGGTAGTTCTGCCGTATATGCACGATCGTGTGCGCGTAACATCAGCCTCGGAAATTTATCCGCTGGAAAGAAGATTGTCCGACTGGATGCGAATGAACCGCTGAGTATAGCAGAATAAAATTTTAAACAGCGATATTAAATAATGCGCCTGTAGCCGGAGCGGCTGGGGTGTAGACGCTTACCGCCTGAGCCGCTTTAAGCTGTTTTTGATATTGTTCAATTAATATGTTTATTCGTTTTTCGTCGCTTCCATCCATATTGCCGAATTCTGCCGCAGGTTTGTTTTTCATTTTTGACAATTGTTCGATTAAAGTGTCGAGGATTCGAAGTTTATTTATATTTACGCCTTGAGTTCCTTCGGGAGCGGGAGTTCCGGAAACATGTTTAAAGTGCGAATAAATTACAAGCCCCGGAGATACAGGCAGAGACGTTCTTCCGTGATTGGAAGCGGTTATCGCATAACCAATGCTCGGGAAAGCCTGATGCGGTATAGCTCCGATACTCATAAAAAACCTCTATTATGAATTTCGGGAAAAAAAAATAAAACTTTATTATTTAAGCTTTAAGAACTACAGATGACCTTCGTCAAGAATTACTATATCGACTCTGCGGTTATTGGCGCGTCCTTCGGGAGTGTTATTATCCGATATAGGCATGGTAGCGGCAAAACCGGCAATCTGAAAATTATATTCGCTTATTCCAAGACCTGTCAGAAATCTTAAAACAGCTCTTGAGCGTTCGATGGAAAGCTGCCAGTTATCTTCCCAGGGACCGTTGGGATCAACATCCCAGTCGTCAGTGTGCCCTTCTATTCTGAATTTTCTGCCTGCTAAAATCGGATCTGTTAAAAAAGTTCCAAGGCGTATAAGGATTTCTCTTGTTTCTTCAAAATTTATACGGGCGCTTGCGGAATCAAAAAACGCGTCTCCTGCAAGGGTGATAACAAGACCTCTTTCGTCATGTGTAATTTTTATTTTTTGGGAACGCTGCTCGGGAGAAAATACCGAGACCGCTTTGCGCATTGCCTGCCCCATCACCCTGCCGCGATCCATCGAAGGAAGAGATGCGATTGTGTTTCCCAAATCGGCAGCGCGCCCTGCGGAAACAGTGAAACCTCCGGGAGCCGAACCTACGCTGCCCTGCCTCATCGATTCGGAGATTGCGTCTAACTGTGCCTGAGATATTTCGTCGGGATTGAACATAATTACGAAGAAGCAAAGGCACAGCGTGATCATGTCAGAGTATGTCGTTAACCAATCGGGTGGTTTTAGTTCATCTTCTTTTTTTTTCCTGCGCGCCATGTTTTCCTTCTTTATCCTGACTTAGTCTTTGAGCAATTCAGCTTCCATAGTTCTGCGCAGACTGGGTTCCAGATATGCCAATAATTTCATGGCAAGGATACGTGTATTATCGCCTGCCTGAATGGAGAGAACTCCCTCAATAACCATTTCTCTTACGGCAGCTTCGGCGTTGGACTGCCCTTTTAATTTAGTAGCCCACGGCGCGACAGTTACGTTCGCGATTAATGAACCGTAAAGAGTTGTGATAAGCGCCATCGCCATGTTAGGACCGATAGACGATTTGTCGTCTAAGTTACTTAACATGTTTACAAGACCGACAACCGTTCCCATCATTCCGAAAGCGGGAGCGGCGCCCGCCCATGTCATCAACATTGACTGAAGAACTGAATGGCGAACCTGCATTTGAGTTAATTCTAATTCCAGAAGATCGCGGATAATAGCGGCGTCAGTTCCGTCAACAACAAGACGAAGTCCTTTTTTCATAAATTCATCGTCGAGGTCATCGAGTTCGTCTTCCAAAGCAAGCAAACCTTCGCGGCGCGCTTTTTCGGAAAATGCTACAAGTTTTTGAATTATTGCCTGTTCATTGAACGCCGGTACGCTGAAAGTACGTTTAATAGCGGCGAAAACGCCAAGCGATGTAGACCATTTATTGGCAACCATAACAGCAAAGTAGGAACCAAGTACAACGAGAGCGAATGACGGAAGGTTCAAAAGGCGGGTTAAACCGAGTATACTTCCGGCAGTCGAAATCGCGGTAAAAATAACCATACCGAAAGCGCCTACCAAACCGACAATCGATGCTAGATCCATACTATAACTCCTGTGCCGCGAACTGGCCTAATCGTTTTCGATAAGCCTCGATTCTGTTTAATACGTCGTCCGCTTTTTCCTTAACTATAAAATATTTCCCGGAAAGCATCATAAGCGTTGTATCGGGGCGAATCTCTATGGTCTCAATCTGATGAGGATTGATGTAATATTCTGTCCCGTCAAGCTTAGTTACTTTTATCATACCATACCCGTTAGATAATGTGGAGCCGGGAATAGGGAGTGGGGAGTAGGGATTGTTGTTAGTAATCTAAGCGTACTGATATACGCCATGTTTTCAAACAATGATCCCCACTCCCTACTCCCTACTCCCTAACCCCTGCTTTATTACCTCTTAAGCGTAAGCAATTCCTGTAAAAGCTGATCCGCTGTTTGTATTGTTCTGGAGTTTGCCTGGAAGCCGCGCTGTGTGACGATCATGTCTACAAACTGATCCGCCATGTCAACGTTTGACATTTCCAAAGTACCCGAAACAATTTTTCCTTTTCCGGCTATTCCCGAAGGACCGATGTTCGCCAAACCCGAGTTGTTCGAAACGCGGAACATATTATCTCCGAATTTTTCAAGACCGCCTTGATTCGGGAAACTTGCCATCGCGACTTGTCCGATTGCCCTTGTGGTGCCGTTTGAATAAACACCGGTGATTATTCCCGATGAATCAATTTTAAAATTATCAAGATAACCCATTGCGCGGCCGTCCTGCTCGACAGGTTTTGTCGAACTCTGCTCGGCGTACTGGGTGATTGAATTTGTGAATCCTCCGACACTTCCAAGATTAAGAACAAACTCCTGCCTGACAAAAGTGCCGTCTTCGTTCGGTGTCGCGGTTTGAACATCGAAAGCGACATTCATCTGCACAGTGCCCGAAGCACCGGATACGTTGCCCGCTCCGTCTTCCGCGGAAAGCAGAGTGCCGTTATTCGAAAAGTTCACGATAAAGTTAGCGGGACCTCCGACTTCGGGAGCGGCGTCTCCGAATCCAATCGATGTATTGGTCGGAACTTCAGCCTGCGGATTTACTGTAACCGCCGCGTTCCAGCTGTTGGGAGTACCAGGCACTCTTGTAAACGAAACCTGCATGTCGTGCGCGTCGCCGAAAGAGTCATAAATTTTTATCGAGGTTGACCATGTCGCCCTCATTACTTCATCGCCTGTCGGATTTTCTGATAATTCCGGAGTGCGCTTATCAAGGTTACACGCGAAGTTGACAATTGTAGTCGCTCTGGCGGGGTCTTTTCCGCCGACAGGAATTACAAGTTCTTCGACAGGACCTGAAACATCTAGCATTGTGTAACCGTCAACTTCTCTTGCCATCCAGCCTTGAACTTTCATTCCGTTTGCGGGATTTACCATGATGCCTTCGGAATCAACGGAAAAATTACCCGCTCTGGTAAAAAGCTGAGTGCCCGCGTTATCGAGAACGAAAAAGCCGTTACCTGCAATCGCGAGGTCTGTCTGAACTCCCGTTGTCTGCAAAGCTCCCTGAATGTGAAGCGTATCGATCGAAGCGATTGACATGCCAAGACCGACTTCTTTGGGGTTTACGCCGCCCAATGTTTCCGTCGGACTTGCCGCGCCCTGCATCTGCTGATAAAGCATGTCCTGAAAATTGACACGGTTTCGTTTGAAACCTGTCGTATTGATATTGGCAATATTATTACCAACCACATCCATTCTTGTCTGGTGATTCTGAAGTCCGGAAACGCCGGAAAACAATGATCGCATCATATGGGTTATACTCCTTAACTTAAGCTGCCGCATGGCAGCGTCGTCGAATCGGAAGGGAAACCGAAGGTTTCCCACTATTCCTTAACTTAAGCTGCCGCATGGCAGCGTCGTCGAATCGGAAGGGAAACCGAAGGTTTCCCACTACTCCTTTTCATTGGCAAAAACTTTTACTACGTTATGCCAATTATAGAAACTACCGTTTACCAGCACTTCCGGTGCTTCTCCCCTGGTAACCGCCTGAACTGTACCTTGTATAGTGCGTTCCCCTTCGACTATTTCCACATTTTTACCTAACGAACCCGCCGCTTCATTTCCCATTAACATAGATGTCAGCAATGAAAAATCTTTTGCCATTCCTGTCATCTGTTCCAGCGTGGAAAATTGAGCCATCTGCGCGATGAATTGTTTATCATCCATCGGCGCTGTCGGATCCTGATAAGAAAGCTGAGTAATAAGAATTTTTAAAAAATCATCTTTACCTAAACTTTGCTGCGGCTGTCTTGACGGATTAATGCTTAGATTATAATCGCGGGCGAATTTTTCAAGTTCGAATTTTTCCTGCGATGTCATATCCGTTCTAAGAGCCGGCGCTGCTGAAAGTTCCATATTCTCTCCTTGCTATGCAAGCATATTTATTGATTCTAATCTCCGTCCAAAAAAGACGTCGATAACGGAACTCGTATCTTGTTCGTACGATCCGTCGTAATTGTTAGATGCCATTTGGCGTAAAAAGGAATTGTCTTTAAATTCCTGATTGTCAGACCCGGCTCCTTCGCCGGCAAGCGATAAATCAAGATTCGCGTCTGCGAAACCTGTATCTTTAAAAGCCTGCTCAAGCGCGGAAATTTCCTTGCGGAAGGCGTTCAGCGCTTCGGGACTTTCTACGATAATTACACCCGTAATTTTGTTGTCGGTCATTTCAAGATGTATCTTTACATTTCCGAGGGTTTCGGGATGAAGCGCTATCTTGATGGTTCCCGCTCCGCCGTCACGCAGAGCCATTGAGGCGTGCCTGACAATGTCGCCGTTAAAGTTATTATGAAGCTCGCGGGCAAGCATGTTCTCCAAAGCGTTTCCGGCTTTTGTTTCCCATGCCGACTGAGCCTGCGCGTTTCCCTGATCGGGCAGACGAAGATCGAGAGTTATCTCCTGACCTGAAACCTGCCCTAACCTTCCCGATACCGCTGTTTCAACTAACGCGTAACCGGCGTTAGCGTTTGCCGGATTGTTCGAGCCTGTCCGTAAATCGCGGATTTCGAACGATACCCTTTCCTTGCGGATACGGTTTCGCATTTCATCGAGCTTGCTTATGCCTTCTTCCTTTTTAATCAGATTAGCGGCGTTTTCGGATAACGGTTTAGATTCTTCGTTTTTAACGGAAGCTTCCGTCACCGCGCTTTGATTTTCGTTTAACGTTTTTGTTTTTTTGCCGGCTGCTTCGTTCGCTTCTTTGGCAAGATTAGCCGCGTTAAGAAGCTGCGCTTCGGATTCATCCGTTCCGGCGGTTACAGCAGTTTGTGTCTGCGGTGATAATTCATCCTGTAAATCCTGCCGCGAATTTAAATTTTTATTATTGACAAAATCATGCGGAAGATCCGCGATCTCATCGATTAAGGAAGCATCTGTTTCTAACGCACTTTTAAACAGATGTTCGGCGCTTAAATTATTTTGAAATTCATTTTGTATAATTACATCGGAAAAATCCGTTTCCTCGCTTACCTGCGCACCGTTACCAAGTAAGCTGCCGTAGCCGTTCGCATGCAAATCGTCTGCCTGCGCTATGCTGTCTAAATCAATATTGCCTTCTATCGCGTTGGCAAAAAGATTTAATTTGTTTCCTTCCCGTGATTTTTCGGCGGTTAACGCGTCAAGAGCGTCATCAGCCGATACATCGTTTTCGCCTTTTACATTCTGCAGAAGCCCCGCGAGAATTTCGGCAAAACTTGACCTTTCTTCGTTTTCATCGTCTTCATGAATTTTAAGCTGTTCACCTGGAGAAATGTCAATCGGGATAGGTTCTGAATAGGCGGTAATGGCTAACACCAACCGGCCTCCTTAAAAGAAGCTGTCTTACCGTAAAGGCAAGCCGGAAGGTTAACGAAATTACAGACTCGGCGGACGGCCTGCCATTTTTCTTTGCAGATCGGCGGCTCGTTCAGGCTCCATCAGCGAGAACCAGAAGGACACAATAGAAGCTGTTCCTTCGGCTCTTGCAATTTCTTCGGTCTTCCGGATAACGTCGATTGCGTCCTGATCATCCAATTGGGCAATGATATTCACCGCGTTCTGCGGAGGCATGCCTGTCAGATACCGGGCGTTTTGTTCGACATTACTGTCCTTATTTTCGGCATCTAATTTATCGGCAATGATAGTTTTTTGCTGTTCTTCAACCGCTTTTCGCTGTTCTTCCAGTTCTTGAACCATTTGCATTATCAAACCGTATTGGCTGTCTAAATCACGCTCTCGGGTATCAAGTTCCTGCATTCGCAGATCAAGAACTTCGAGGCGTATCGCGAGCCGTTCAGCGTCAAGATTAATTATTTCGTTTTCGTCTATAGGAGGCTGAGTTCTGCCTTCGCCGGGAATAAAAGGGATAAATCGCAAAACCGGAGCCAGCAGATTTTTAGCGTCAATAACATTTAAAAAATCGAACCAGACTATGCCGCCTATGGACAAAATAATAATAAGCAGCAAAAGAAGGATTGTTCTTCCAGCCATTTTTTGATTTCTCCCAAATCGATGGTTGTCCGAACAAGTATTTCATACTTTTCGGACACCGCTTGCACAATTCTACCATAAACTTCGGCATAATGGGAAGAATAATTAAGATATTACAAAACTAACCGAGTTTTAGAACAAGCTCATCTGCCTAAAATTTCCGCCTTGGTATTACAAATAAAAAAAAATCCTTATAATAAACATTATGAGCGGGCTTCGTTTTGTGTCGGTGTTTTTTCTCTTTTGTTTTTTTTCACCGTATCTGGCTGCAAATAATATTACTGTTGATAAGTTTGAGGAGACCGCGGGAAAAGGTTTAATTATCCGCACCAATCCGCACGGAGTAAGAGTTTTTATTGACGGCGCGGATCGGGGGCTTACTCCGTTAACTTTGGATAATATACCTCCTGGTGAATACCATATACGGCTGCATAAAGACGGATACAGCGGCAAAATTTTTAATGTAACTTTATTTGATACAAGCCGCCTTGTTGTTTCGGTCAGAATGACGGAAGTCCGCGGTTATGTGTCTGTTACAATTCTCGGAGACGCGGACAGTACGCCGCAGAATCCTCACCTTGTATATGCAAGTACGTTAGATGATACATTAAGAACGCATCCGATAACAGAAAATAAAAATGCTCCCGTCTCTCCGATTATTTTGCATCTTCCCTCAGGTTACCGCACAATTACAGCCCGCGCTTTCGGCTGGGAAGACGAAACCGTAACTGTGTTAGTTGACAATGACAAAATTACGAATATTGATATAAACATGAAAAGAGCCGCGTTTAATTTAAGAAACGCTTCTCAGAGCCGCAGACGCTTTAATCCTTCGAACCCCGGAAACCTAGGCGCAACGGAATACAGGTTTGAGGTTACAGCTCCCGGAGAAGGAACTCTTGTAATATACGATTCCGGCGGTTCCGTTATTTACGAAAAACAACTTGCGCAATTTGACGCCAGGGTTCAGAGGGTAACATGGAACGGCAATGATTCGGAAGGAAGCCCCGTACCCGAAGGCGTTTACACCGCGGTGATAGAAGCGTCAGGAACGTTAGATGTAACAGCGCGGCGTTTGTCCCTGACGCTGGAAACAGAAATCAATTATTCGGCGGGAATTTTTCCGCAGTCAGCAGACAGCGGATTTTCAGGGCTTGTTTTTACGCCGTCTCCCGCAGTTCTCTCCGCGGGCAGTTATCAGTTTAGCGCAAGCCTTTTAACCGGCAGTTTTCCGGCGGCATCGCAAAATAACGCGCATGATGCTGCGGTCATTTTTCCGTTTAAAATCGATATGCGGATTTCTCCTATAAAAAATCTGGAAATTACTGCGGCTTTTAACATAAATCCGTACTTGGAAGATCAAACAGGCTGGGGAT
>Ga0209755_10009734_pt1 | contig 10138 bp, 11 predicted proteins | sample TergutCo191P1_FD_187301 | JGI IMG/M metagenome (GOLD analysis project Ga0209755, IMG submission 187301) | Cornitermes sp. P1 segment gut microbial communities from Petit-Saut dam, French Guiana - Co191P1 (SPAdes) (version 2) | ecosystem: Host-associated > Arthropoda: Insects > Digestive system...
AAGTAATTCAAGATATCTCGTTTCAAACAAATTTGCTTGCGCTTAATGCCGCCGTTGAAGCCGCCCGCGCAGGGGAACACGGCAAAGGCTTTGCGGTAGTGGCGGAGGAAGTACGCAGTCTTGCCGCTCGAAGCCAAAAAGCCGCCGAGGAAACAACCGGGCTTATTGATGATTCAATTAGCCGAGTGGAAACAGGCAGCAACATTGCGGAAGCCACGGCAAAGGCATTGGACGTTATAGTAACCAATGCCAACGAAGTGTTGCAAATTGTAAGCGGCATATCCTATTCATCACAAGGGCAAGCCGAAGCTGTAGGGCAAGTAAGCACAGGCATAGGGCAAATTTCGGCGGTAGTACAAAACAATTCCGCAGTATCAGAAGAAACAGCCGCCGCCGCGGAAGAATTAAACACACAATCAGAGATTCTGCAACAACTGGTTTCGTATTTTAAATTGTAGGGTTGTGGCGGCGCGCATGTTACAGTTTGATGAAATTTCTGCGAATGGCGATTTTTTCTTGTATTTCCTGAGTGTTCATGCTAAGATGACTAACGAGTGTGCGCTCGAATGAAGAACCGAAGACGTGTTGACAGACTTTGCTGAAATATGCCAAAATTTGTAGCAAGCAAGGCTGATGGCTTTGCCTTTTTGTCGTCTACCGAAAGCAGATATATCGTATGTATATTGAGCGACTGTTCTTTTTATTCCGAATGCGGAGGACGGTTGCTTTTTGTGTTTTTAGGTAAATTTATTCCGCTTGTGATGTGATACTGATGAGGGGGGTAGATGGGATGCTGTCCAAGACACAGGATTTGTTTGCAAATACCTATTTTTTACTGTTGGCCTTAACGGCTGTTGCCATTGTAATTAACTTGTTTTTCGGCTGGTCGGTTGTGTTTTATTTGCCGTTTATTATTGGCGGCGCAGGGTCGTTGCTTCTTTACCTTGCAAAAGTATCAGCCCTTAAAAAATCGGAACAAAATGTTGACCTGAAAACGCAGGCAAAAATCGTGTGTCACGCTTGTTGTGCCTCGGTTTATATAGTGGGTGCCTTTCTTTTGCTTGTTTTCTACAATGCAGATTTTTTTGCCGCGTGGTCGTTTCATGTGTGGATTATCCCCGTACTTATTGTAACCGCCAAGCCCAAAAAAGAGTTTGCATTTATGTTACTGCTACTTTTCGGCATATTTATGTCGCTGTTTGTTTTGGATTTATATGGCTTGCTCGGGCGCTCGGTAACAGCCATTGGAATGGGAAGTTTCTGGGGTTTTTCGTTTTATTTCCTGTTGGTATTTCTAACCGATATTCTTGAAAGTACAAAGCGGCGTACACACTTGGAGGAAGAACATGGAATTGTTTAAAAGGTCAAATATTAAAAAACGGCTGTATTTGTCATTCGCTTGCATGTGGGCGATTATGATTTTCTTTGCGTTTTTCAGAGGACAGCAACTTGGCACGGTAATGAGCCGTTATAATATGGCAATAGAATCCCTCAATGTCCAGCAACAATACATCGGAAGCATAGTCACCTCATTGAATATGCTTCATTTTAATGACCTGATTTCCGGCGCGTTCAGCGATTATCCCGAATTAAAGCAGCGTATCAGCCCCATGTTGCTTGACAGGGATTCTCATATCGAAGCACTGTATCAATCCCTTTATAACTATCGAAACACTATTTTGGCAGACGGTATTTTAACTGCCGAAGAAGCGGAAATCCATGCCGCTATTTTAGACATTATGTTGTACAGGATTAATTACCACTACATTCCCGCGGGCAATGCAATGATGGCCGCGCTTGACACAGGCGACGCGGACAATTTTGCCGAAGCCTTGTTTGTAAACTTCTATCACGGACACTACCTGACGGGTTTGGCTTGGGAACTTAGGGATAGGACTTTTGCATTTGTGGACTATATAAAAGATACCATGCTTTATTACGACCAAATTGAGGATATGATTTTTAACGTCGCTACGGTTGCGGGCATTTCTGTTGCTATTTTACTTGCTATGATACTGTCTCATTTCATACAAAAACAGCAGAATCTTTACGAGGCGCAACTAAAACAGGCATATGATGAAGTGAAAGCGGCATCGGAAGCAAAAACCAGTTTCATTGCCAACACAAGCCATGAAATAAGAACCCCCATGAACAGTATCATAGGCTATTCAGAATTGGCGATAGACGACGATATTTCGGAAACAACCAAAAACTATTTAAGCAAAGTTATAACCAACGCAAAATGGTTGCTTAATATAATCAACGAAATTATGGATTTTTCTAAAATAGAAGCGGGTAAAATAGACCTTGACGCAACCGCCTTTGACATAAATTCGGTAATAGAGGACGGGTGCAACGCGGTTGCCCACGGAGCGGCTAAAAAAGGTATAAAATTGGACATAAACATAGATGTCCCGGAGAAAAAATTGCTTATCGGCGACTATGTTAAACTGACGCAGGTATGTATCAATTTGCTGTCAAATGCCGTAAAATTCACAAATTCGGGAAGTGTGCGCTGTGCTGTTACTACATTGGAGCATATAGGGAATATTTGCAAGTTGAGATTTGAAGTTTCCGACACGGGTATCGGCATGACGCCCGGTCAAATAGAAAAGATATTTGAGCCGTTTGTACAGGCAAATGTAAGCACTACCCGAAAGTACGGGGGAACGGGGCTTGGCCTTGCCATTGCAAAAAACTATATCCGCGCAATGGGGGGCAATTTAGAGGTTGAAAGCACCTTGGGAAAAGGCAGCACCTTTTTCTTCCAATTGACGTTTAATATGACGGAGTATGTCGGAAGCAAAACCGACACGGCGCATTCTGTTGAAAAACCTGTTTTTAACCAAGAAGTAGTGTTGGTGGTTGAAGACAGCGAAATGAATCAAGGTGTTATATGCGAACATTTAAGGCGTGTGGGTCTGGCGCCGATTGTTGCCTTAAACGGTGAAATCGCCGTGGCGATGGCAAAAAAAGCGCATGAAGAAAAAGCGCCTTTCGCCTTGATTTTTATGGATTTACACATGCCTGTAATGGACGGTATTGAAGCAACAACCCATATTAAAGCCTTGGGCGTAACCACGCCAATTATTGCCACCACTGCGACATTGCTGATTGAAGCTGACGAAGCCAAGGATAATTACGGAATGGACGGCTATATCAGCAAACCGTTTACTACCGTGGAACTGCACCATATTCTTACGAAATTCCTTAAACCCACGTCTATCGGGAAAGTCTTGGATATAGGGCATGACGAATTGAATATAGTGAAATTAAGGCAGATATTTTTTAATCAACATCAAAATACATGCGGTAAAATTTTGGATGCGGTTGAATCCGGAAATTTGGATACCGCTCACCTTTTGGCGCACACATTAAAGGGGAACGCGGGGCTGATTGGCGAAACCGAGTTGCAAATTGCGGCGGACGCAGTTGAAACGTGCCTGCCGACCCGCCTGCCTTCAAAAGATTTGCTGGATACGCTGAAGGTTGAGTTTGATTTGGTGATTCAAAAAATATCCGTGCTTCTCGAAAATATGGAGCCCGAAGAAGCTTCCTTTGACATTGGCGAAATTGATATTCCGCAAATGTTTGATGAGTTGGAAAATTTGCTGAAAAACCAAAACGCAAGCGCCATAGATTATATCGGCAATCTGAAGGCAATACCCGGAACAGAAACACTGATTACCCATCTTGAAGATTTTGATATGCGCGGGGCACTGACTGCCTTGTCGGATTTTAAGAGTAAATATTTGAAGGGTGTATAGCCTCGGCCCCGGATAAGGAAATAATTGCATCATTCAAACATATCATAAAAGCTACTTAGTCGAAGATTATCCCGATTGTTTGCCAACCCCCGTGCGTCGGGGTGAATCCGCTTTTGGACGTGGGATATTATCTTTGATATGCGGTATTGCATTTATCGGTGGAAAATGTTAGAGTACGAGAAACATTATTTTACACGGTTAAATTCAAAATCCGTATCAATGTTGAATTTTTTTTTGATATGCAGAATAAATTTGGGAGGTTTTTATGGACTACCATCTTTTCGGAAAAACAGTGGGAATGCTTAGAAAACAACAAGGAATTACGCAGGCGAAACTTTGCGAAGGAATTATTGAACCTGATGCTATGTCAAAGGTAGAGAGAGGCGTGCATGGGATTTCAAAAGAAAAAATGGACTTATTATTAGGTCGCTTAGGATATGTCGCTAAGCGCTTCTTTCCATATCCATTGTCCGTTGACGAGCTGAATGTCTTTGTGTTGCGCGATAAGCTTAATAATTTAGATGAAAGCATAGACTCTGATAAAATGGCATCGCTAATTAATGAAATAGAATCTTCGCATGAGTTATTTAAGGAAGGGCTCCATAGGCAGTTTTTGCTTAAATGCAAAGCATTGCTTTTGAAGAAAGAAGGGGAAGCCAAAGAGTCAAAAAAAATGTTAGATGAAGCAATAAAAATCACATTGCCGCATTTCAAAGAAAACCTTGTGAACAAGTATCTTTTAGCAAATGACGATATGGAAATAATAGTCATGATGGCACAGATTGCATATGAGGAGGGTCATTGTGATTCAGCAATCATTCTTTTAAGGAAATTGGCGGAAAGCGTAGAAACATATTACGTTGACGAATACGAAAAAGCCCGTTCATTGACTTTTGTTTTATACAGTCTGTCAAAATACCTCGGTTTAATGGGGAGATTTGATGAGGCCGTGTCCGCGTGTGAAAAAGCTGTTAACGCGGGTGTAAAAAATAAGGCTTATGGATTTTTACATTTACTAAAATTTAACCAAGCGTATTGTCTATACTATCATGACAAAAGAAGAATAAATGAAGTGAAAGAACTTTTGTTTGAGGCCTATTACACCTGCAAGGCATATGGAGAGCTCCACGTTGCGGAAGAAATAAAAATTAATACAAAAAAGCTATTTCAAATTGATATAAGTGCAGATTTTACTTCCTCTTTAAAGAGTAATCCGGAAGAACACAAAAAGGGTTAATAAGTACCGGATTATATATTGCGCGCTCGGCAGATATTGTACACGAATTCGAAGAAAAAGCATTGTTTGAGCCTGCGATTATTAACGGATGGATGAACATCAAAACAACAAGGGACGCAGCAAGAATAGATTTCTTCATAAATATAACCTCCTATGCTTCAAAATGCGTTAAGAAGACCACGACCAACTTTGGCATTGGCAAGGGCAGTTTTCTTGTGCATTTGACACGCTGACTACATTATTCATAATACACTGTGTTTTATAGTTTGTCCTAGGTGTATTTGCGCCAGGTAACTTTTTTTAATTAAGAACCTGCGCAAATACACCTAGGACTTTTTTATCTACATATGTTAGTTTATTTGTGCGGCAGATGATTTCAAGCGCAAATCGACCATTTGCCGTTTTGAGAGGAGGAGGTCTAAAACGTTGCATGTGTTATTAAGTGAAGTTAATAAAAATTTGCAGGAGGCGGTTAGATGTAGAAAAGCAATGTGTTTTAATTTATTTCGCACTGTTCTTTACTAAACATTTTAAAACTCGGAGTATGGCTATGACAGTCAACTAAATTAAACTTTGTTAAGAGGGGGTAATTTAAATGAAAAAGAAAATGATAGGGCTTTTCTTGTGCTTGTGTACTACGCTGAGCTTGACGGTTTTAGTAAATGCCGGAAATGAATTCAGCGCATTAACAACTGCGCAAATCGAAGCGCATGGTCAATTAGAGCGTATGACCGACGAACAATTGCTTCAATCGCTTGAAATAGACAGGTGGTCAATTGAGTTGTTTGACCGCTATGAACTTGAACATCTGACAGGTGTAGAATTGGATATATTGTATTTGCCGTTTAGGGGGATTGTCGATGCAATGAATGCGCGTTATGGCACCAATATTGAAACATTGTCATATGGCAACCCTTGGTGGTGTCGCGAAGGAAAGATTAATCAGTTGACAGGATATTTGCCTTTCGATGACTGGTTTCATATTGTCCGAGGGCTTGTTGGAATGGATGTATATCGAATGCGGAACAATGCGTTAAGCCTAGCAGTCGTGGAAGCGCGCTTGGGCGAGGATGAACTTGATACCTTGTTTTATGGCATTGAATACTCATATGTAACCGTCGCTGATATTGCATACATGTTGCATGAAGGCTATGACCTCAGAGAAGTTGTTGACATGGTTGAATCTCAAATAAGTGAAGTGCCTTTATTTGTTCAAAGGAACAACTTAGTGCAAACGGTATGGAGAATGTCGCAGGGCATAGCTACGCATAATCATACACGACATTACAGGTTAGATGTTTCAGTATGGTCATTTATATTGAATAATGGTGGCGTTATGATTTTTGATATGGTATCGTTTGAACCATGGAGATTGCAAATTCATACAGATTGTATGCCATGGTCTCCTGCGTTGGAAGTGAGACCTCATTGGGTATTAAATAACGGGAGAATGGTGGTTTTTGACGTTACGCCGGACCGGTCAGTAGCTACTGTCCGTGCAGAAGGGTTCATTCAGCATAGATTAGCGCCTTCCCAAACGCATCAGGGACCTTGGTTTTCTATATTTCGTGCAAGAGATTTTGCGTGACATAATTTAACTATTTAGGGCCATAATTGCTTTTGCGTCTTGCCGCAATATGGGTTAGAAACAAAATCCGGTAATAGGGGCTACTACCCTCGCCCTTAATCACCACCGTCGCACCACACGGCAAACGGCAGTTCGACAGAGTTCACATGGGGCTTTGCTGGCCCTTTTCATTTCCATGCAGTTACGCCCTGCGCTCCCATGTTACCTCCGGGTCTTTGTATGGCAAAGTTCGTCCCCCCGTATTCAGCCCAAGTATGTGATTTCTGTGTAGCAACAAAGACTCTGCTTCATAATAGTTAAAATCTCTTGGTTTTGGCCTCCGCCGTTTAATACACTTCTCTTTTTTGCTCATAAATCATCTTTTTTTAATTCACCGCTTCCAAAGTTAAGAAGCGGCTATGTACATATTTGTTTGACCCGGATAACCAAATTAAATAACGGAACGGGATAAATTCAGCAAAGAAAAACCCTCGCAACCTTAGTGATTGCGAGGTTTTTACTTGCGTCCAGCAGGAATCGAACCTGCGACCTTTCGCTCCGGAGGCGAACGCTCTATCCCCTGAGCTATGGGCGCACTCAATCGGAAGGGGGTGATGGACCCCGTCCCCGAGCGGAAATCCCGCACATTCTATCGCGCTGTGAGGGTTTAGTCAAGAGACTTATCGAACGGAATGCGCATGCGTCAAAAGTCGTGGGGAATCACTCAAAAACCGCGCTTTCGCTCTTGAGGTTTTTTACCCATAACGAATAACGTCTCCATTGCCGAAAACACGAAATGGCAATGCCTGCGTTTATCAGAAGAAGGACATGTGTTACTATCAGAGTCAGATATACAAAGGTGGATGGTGTCGCAACTCCTGTTGCTAAATTTATATGCGCGGTTATTATGCCATGGTAAAAAAGAGGAAGAACAAATAAATACACCACTACAGCAATTGTCAAATCCTTGCGCAGGCGCTCATAGTACTTGATTTGTGATTCCCTGTCCGTAAACAAATTAAATTCACCGTCGGCAACCTTCTTTCGCAACAGGACGTATTGACAATAGTGTCCCACACATTCTATTCCGCTTTCCCTTAAAAAGGAGAGGTATCGGATTGATTTTGAATGTCCGAAACATTTATCAAAAAACACTAAGCGATAGGCATATTCGCCCGGCTCGCCCTGTTCAAATGTGTAGCGGCTCATTAAAGTGTCCGCGCCCACACAAATCAAGCCATTTTCTGCCAGCTCATTCAGCCACAACTCGGTTTTTTCTACATTGTATGGATATTTCCATAGCCTAGTTTTCATTTCCTGACCCCAACCTTTCCTGTTGCCCGATTTTAATCAATTCCTCCAACCGACGAACTTCGGCTTGCAAAACCGCCCTGCCCATCGGCGTGATGACATACTCTTTTTTTCGCGACTCCGCACTGTGCCCGACGGCGCATATCCACTCCCTTTCCAAAAGAGTGTTTATCGCGCCGTAAAGCGTCCCCGCCCCAAGCACAACCCGCCCCGCCGTCAACGCTTCGATGTTCTGCATTACAGCGTACCCGTGCCGAGGTTCAAGCATGGAAATAAGGATTAAATAAACCCCCTCGGTAAGCGCGCCCTGTTCAACCCGTCCGCTCAAGGCAAGCAACTCCTTTCAAGTATTCCGCAGGCCGTTATATCGGCTGGCGAAGCAAATTATATCGGACAACGATACACTTGTCAACATCAAATTCATTTTGTTAACTTATTACGGTGGTTTACACCTGATTATAAAAAAAGGAGCAGACAAAATGTCAACTTTTATGCCAAGTGTTACATTCCGACCCGCCGAAAGCGGGGATTGCGCCCTTATTCTCAGTTTTATACGTGAACTGGCGGTATATGAGCGTTTGGAAAATGAAGTTGTTGCTACCGAGGAACTGCTTAATGAATGGCTGTTTGAAAAACGCTCCGCAGAAGTTATTTTCGCGGTATCGGAAGGTCGGGAAATTGGATTTGCCTTGTATTTTACCAATTTTTCAACCTTCCTCGGCCGTGCGGGGCTGTATCTGGAAGATATATATGTAAAGCCGGAATTTCGGCGGCGCGGTATCGGAACAATGCTATTTAAGCGACTGGCCCAAATAGCGGTTGAACGGGGATATGGGCGCTTTGAATGGGCATGTCTTGATTGGAATGCCCCAAGCATTGAATTTTATAAATTGCTCGGAGCGAAGCCAATGGAGGAATGGACGACATACAGACTGACCGATGACGTATTCAAGGCCTTACCGAACGAGGACTGACAAAATGGCGGTGAAGGGGGCGCTTTGCGCAGGGATTGCCGACGTGCGCCGAACCCTTACGCATCCCGAATACTCCGTCCAACCTTCCGCCGAATGCGCTGGATTGTATTATCTATGGACTTTATATTCTTACCCAATGCCTGCGCGATTTCGGCGTGGGATTTGCCGTCCATTTGAAGCATTAAGACCGCGTGTTCCATTGGGCTAAGATGGTGTTTTATGAAATCGTCAATAGTCTTTTTTGCTTCATTGTCCAGGAATAGGGCTTCCGGGTCATTTGGGCGGTTGTCGGGCAGTTTGTCAAGGAAAGTTTCCCTGTTTTCGTCAGCTTTGGATGAATCTGCCGTGTATACTTCATTGTTGAGGGACCAATAATTGTTGAGGGGTAAATGCTTTTGGCGCCCCGCGGCCTTTACCGCCGATTGAACTTGGCGGGAAACGCAAAGGGACGCAAAAGCGGCAAAGGAGGCATTTTTTACGGGGTCGAAGCCAAGGACGGCTTTGTATAGGCCTATCATGCCTTCTTGTATCAAATCCTCCGGGTCGCCGGAAGTTAAGTAATATGCCTTGGTTTTTGTTTTGACGAGGGGTTTGTACCGCTGGAGTAAAGTGTCCAGTGCGACAGTGTCCCCCGCGCGGGCAGCTTCCGCCAATTGCTCATCAGTTGGGAGTTCTGTGGGCATTTTATCTACCTTTCATACCGCATTTCGTCAAGCCTGCGCGCCGTTTCCTCGTCAAGGAAGCTTTCGATGGGATTCTTTTTTATCGGGCGGCTCCTTATATATTTTGTGCGCATTTCCTCTTTTTTGCCTTCGATTTCTGTCCACAAATCCTCCGCGGACACGCGCCCCGCGCCACTGCCAAGGATAATCAGTTGCTCCATTACATCAGAAGTGGCTACGGTTATATGGTCGCGTTTTGACGGATTTGCCGAACTTTGCTTCACAAGTTTATACGCCGCGCGCTCAATGTAATGGTCGGCGGTTTCCGCTTCCTTTGTGAATACGACTTTGATATTCCGATAATTCTCAACACTGCCCGCTCCGCCTGCCACCAAATGCGCGTCAAAAACGGCGATGATTCGGTAACGGCTGAGCGCACGGAATTCACAAAGAATATCGCAGAACTTTTTTCGCGCCGCGTCCAAGGACTCGGAGGCAAGCGACGCCAGCGCCTTGTTTGCGTGAATAATATTGTATCCGTCAACCAAAAGATAATGAGCCACGGTTACTGATTGCCTTTTCCCTTGCGCCCGCGCACAATCTCATATATTAAAATGCCC
>Ga0209755_10009735_pt1 | contig 10136 bp, 5 predicted proteins | sample TergutCo191P1_FD_187301 | JGI IMG/M metagenome (GOLD analysis project Ga0209755, IMG submission 187301) | Cornitermes sp. P1 segment gut microbial communities from Petit-Saut dam, French Guiana - Co191P1 (SPAdes) (version 2) | ecosystem: Host-associated > Arthropoda: Insects > Digestive system >...
CTGTAGCATAAACCGATATTAAACTGCAATTATGATACATAATTACCGCAATTAGTTAATTTTGACTGATTATAAGCCGAATTTTTTTTACTTCGGGGGGGGTGTGCGTGGTCGTTAATTTTTGCTAACTTTTGCAAACATTGAGAAAATAAAATGTCAAATCGAATAAACTACACTTTTTTTCCTTGAAAAAAGTAACAAATACAAACAATAATGAACAAATTAAAACAAACTTGTAAGATGAAATTCCCTATCGCTGTATTTGTTTACCCAACCTTAAAGGGGGCAAGGGGGAAATTTTATTCAAGATATAAAAATGCTAGTAAAACAAGATTTTTTATAATTATGAGACTCAAAAATAATGAAATCGGCTTTTCTTTGCATTATTGCGTATAAAATTGATAATTGGTATACTTTATTTTAATGACTTTTGACCAAATTCTCCAAAAATACAGGGATATTTCATTTTCCGAGCGCGACAAAGGCTACCGCTTCGAGAAACTTATGAAAGCCTACCTGCAAACAGACCCCATTTATGCAGGGCTTTTTGACACAATCTGGCTCTGGAGCGAATTTCCGTCAAGAGCAGACTTCGGCGTAGGCGATAAAGACTTAGGTATAGACCTTGTAGGGCGAACCGTAACTGGTGATTATTGGGCAATACAATGTAAATGTTATAAAGAAGACGCAAGAATAGACAAACCAAAAGTTGATACTTTTTTATCAACTTCGGGGAAGTCATTTTATGATGTTCACGAAGCAGGGAAAAAAGTCAACTTTACTTTCCGCTTATGGATAGATACCACAATAAATGGTTTTAACAATGAAGCAAAAGCGACTATTGAAGGGCAGACACCCCCTGTCGGCAGGCTCGGTTATTACGACCTCTTTAATGCCGCAATAGACTGGCAAAAATTAGACGAAGGCAAAAAAGCCGATGTAAAAAAATACGACCCAAAACCGCACCAACAAACCGCAATTAACGATGTTCATACCTACTTGAAAGATAATGACAGAGGAAAACTAATCATGGCTTGCGGAACAGGAAAAACATTTACCAGTTTACGCATAGCCGAAAAAGAAACAGATGATAATGGACTTGTACTTTTTCTTGTGCCTTCAATCGCACTTTTAGGGCAGACATTACGAGAATGGAAAAACCAATGTAAAAAACCTATTCACGCAATTTGTATTTGTTCCGATGCAGGTGTGTCTAAGTCAAATGACAATGATAATAATATTTCTACAATTACAGACCTTGCTCAACCTGCATCAACAAGTATAAAAAACATAGAAAAACAATTTGAAACTGCCCGTATTACTCAAAAAAATGAAGGTGGAAATATTGTTGTTTTCTCTACATACCAGTCAATAGAAGTAATAAGTGAAGTACAATCAACAATCAATAAAAAGAAAAAAGACAGTTTTCTTTTTGACCTTATTATATGTGATGAAGCCCATAGAACCACAGGAATAAAATTACCAGATCGAGACGAATCATCATTTACAAGTGTTCATAAAAATTCGTTTATTAACAGTAAAAAACGAATATACATGACCGCCACTCCAAGAATATATACCGAAGCCGCCCATACAAAAGCAAAATCAATAGATGCTACATTATGTTCAATGGATGACCCAGAATTATACGGCGAAGAAATGTATCGTATCGGTTTTGGCGAAGCGGTAGGCAAACAATTATTGTCAGATTATAAAGTAATTGTTTTAACAATGGAAGAAACCCAATTAAATGAAGAATTAAAGAAATCAATCAAGGAAAAAAGCAATTTAGAAAATATTGAAATAAATGTAGAGGACAGTCTTAAAATAATCGGCTGTATAAATGCGTTATCTAAAAAATCATTAACTGACAAAGAACTATTTGAAGGTGTAGACCCTGCACCAATGCGGAGTGCAGTCGCATTTTGTCAAAGTATAAAAGTTTCAAAAGCAACAGCACAACAATTCAATATATGCAGAGATGTTTATTTTTCTACTTTAACACCAGAACAACAATCTCAAATAGTTGTTGTCGAAGCTGACCATGTAGACGGTACGATGGGAGCACAACAAAGAGAACAAAAACTTGCATGGCTGAAATCCGCCGAAGCCTCAAAAAAAGAATGTAATATTTTACATAATGTCCGTTGTCTCTCCGAAGGTGTAGATGTTCCTTCTCTCGATGCTGTAATGTTCCTTTCAGCAAGAAATAGCCAAATTGATGTTGTTCAATCAGTTGGGCGAGTTATGCGTAAAGCAGAAGGAAAAAAATACGGCTATATAATAATCCCTGTTGTAATACCTCAATCTGACGAACCTGAAAAAGTATTATCAGGCGACCGTTTCAAAGTAGTATGGACTGTATTAAACGCTCTGCGAGCGCATGACGACCGCTTCAATGCAATGATAAATAAAATCGAATTAAACAAAAATAAGCCTGAAATTATACGCCCAACAGGTACTCATATTGGCGGTGAAACAAATATTGAAGATGTAGACAGTCCAAGTGCAAAAGTTAAAACAGAGTTTGAAAAACAACTGGAATTGCAGTTTGCAGAGTTTCAAGGTCTTATTTATGCAAGAATAGTTAAAAATTGCGGCACAAGACGTTATTGGGAAGATTGGGCTAAAGACATAGCCCAAATAGCGGAACGTCATATCGAAAATATTACAGCAATTATTAACAAAAAAGGTAAAGCAAAAGATGAATTTGAACGCTATATCAGCGGCTTACGAAAAAATATAAATCCGTCAGTAACCGAAGAAGATGCTATTGAAATGCTTGCACAGCATATAATAACAAAACCTGTATTTGAAGCTCTATTTGAGGATTATTCATTCGTAAAAAATAATACAGTTTCTAAATCTTTGCAAGGAATTATTGATGCTCTTGATGAACATTCAAAAAAAGAAGACAACGAAAAACTTGAACGTTTTTATATTTCTGTAAAAGAAAGAGCCGAAGGTATAGATAACAGTGAAGCCAAGCAAAAAATAATTGTAGAGTTATATGACAAGTTTTTCCGCACAGCCTTTCCCAAAGTTACTGAAAAATTGGGTATTGTTTATACCCCTGTAGAAATTGTCGATTTTATTGTTCATAGCGTAGAAGATATTTTACAAAAAGAATTCGGCAGAAGCATGACTGATGAAAACGTGCATATCCTTGACCCGTTCACAGGAACAGGAACATTTATAACACGTTTATTGCAAAGCGGTATTATCAAAAACACCGACTTAAAACGTAAATATACAAAAGAAATCCATGCTAACGAAATAGTCTTATTGGCTTATTATATCGCTTCAATCAACATAGAAAATGTTTATCACGACCAGTTAAAATTGGCAGAACCTTACGACCCTGTATTTTTTCAGGAACAGGAAAAATATGCCGCTGATAATGTAATTCAATTTCCACAAACAAAACAAAATAAAAAGAAAAGTGTTGAATACACCCCATTCCCTGGGATATGTTTAACTGATACATTCCAATTAGGAGAAACTAAAGAAGGTGAAAATCTATTTAGCGAAATTTTCCCTCAAAACTCTGAAAGAGTATTAAAACAACACAAAACACCGTTGCGTATTATCATAGGAAATCCGCCGTATTCTGTAGGGCAAAAATCAGCAAATGATAACGCACAAAATCTTGCATATCCGAATCTTGACGGTAGAATTGCAGATACCTACGCCGCAAGTTCTACGGCAACAAATAAAAATTCGCTTTACGATACATATATTAAAGCCTTTCGTTGGAGCACAGACCGCCTTGACCCTGTAAATGGTGGTATAATTTGTTTTGTCTCTAATGGCTCATGGATAGACGGTAACACTCAGGCAGGCTTCCGCTATTATCTCGAAAAAGAATTTTCATCAATTCATGTTTTCAATCTTCGTGGAAATTGCCGTACTAGCGGAGAACTACGTCAAAGGGAAGCAGGAAATGTTTTTGGTTTAGGTTCTCGAACTCCAATAACAATTACCTTACTTGTAAAAAAATCAAAACAGGAAACAGAAAAAGCGATAATTTATTATTACGATATTGGTGATTATCACAGCCGAGAAAAGAAACTTGAAATTATTAAAGAATTTTCAACAGTAAATAATATTGATTGGCAGATTTTATCACCAAATGAACATGATGATTGGATTAACTTTAGAAATGATGCATTTACCACATATATTTCTATCGGTGATAAAGATGATAAATCATCAAATACATACTTTATAAGTGTATATAGTCGAGGAGTTGCAACAGCCCGTGACCACTTCTGTTGGAATTACTCTGAAAATAATTTAGTGAAAAATATAAAAAAAATAATTAGTTTTTATAATGAACAATGTAGAGAATATCAGAAAGCAAAAGAAAAAGACGAAACAATAGTTGTTGATAATTTTGTTGACTATGATTCTACAAAAATTACTTGGAATAGAGGGTTTAAGCAAGACTTAGAAAAAGGAACAAAATTTAAGTTTAATAGCGAAAGTATATATCAAGGTTTATATCGACCATTCTGTAAACAAAATATTTATTTTTCAAAAGAATTAAATGATATGACTTATCTTATGCCTAAATTATTTCCTACTAATGAACATAAAAATATTGTAATTTGTCTTTCTTGCGTAGGAACAAATAATGGCTTATCAGTAATAATCAGTAATGTAATTCCAGATTTACATTTTGCAGGAGATACACAATGTTTCCCGCTTTATTGGTATGAAAAAAATAAAAAAGTACAAGGTAATTTATTTGATAAATCTGAAAGTGAATATACACGCCATGACGCAATTTCAGATTTTATTCTCGACCAAGCAAAAACCCGTTATGGCTCTGTAAAAAAAGAAGATATATTTTATTATGTATACGGTATCTTACACAGCCCTGATTATCGTAAAACTTTTGCTAACGACTTAAAGAAAACTCTCCCACGTTTGCCGCTAGTAGAAAAGCCAGCAGATTTTTGGGCTTTTTCAAAAGCAGGGAGAGACTTAGCAGAATTACACTTGAATTACGAAGAACAAGACCCACCTAAAGACATTTTGATAAACAATAAACCAATACCAAAAAAATCATTCCCCGATGAACAACTAATCGTAAATAAAATGTCTTTCCCTTCCAAAGACCAGAAAGACACAATAATTTATAATTCACATATAACAATTTCAAACATACCAACTAAAGCATACGAATATATAGTAAACGGCAAATCCGCTATTGATTGGGTAATGGAACGATACGCAATAACCACCCACAAAGAAAGCGGCATTAAAAACGACCCTAACGATTGGGCTAAGGAACACGAAAATCCACAGTATATTTTGGACTTGCTGTTGTCGGTGATAACGGTGAGTGTTAAGACAATGGAGATTGTTGGGGGGTTACCGAAGGTGGAGTGGGGGTAGTTTATGAGAGGAAACACAGCAACTAATTCTACTCAACAAAATAACACTTATTTTGATATCTACGAAAAAATTAAATACTTCCCAACAACTAGATATCAAGGTAGCAAGAGAAAAATAATTCCTTGGATTTATGAATGTATTAAAGACTTAGAATTTACAACTGTTTTAGATGCTTTTGGCGGTAGTGGTATGGTTAGCTATTTATTAAAAGCTATGAATAAAGAAGTAACTTATAATGATATATTAAAATTTAATCAAATAATTGGTGATTCAATAATATCTAATAATAACGTAATATTATCTGATGAGGATTTATTATTTATCTTATATTATAATAAAAAACATAAAAAATTTATTTCTGATAATTTTCATAGAATATATTACAAAAAAAATGAAAATGAGTGGTTAGATAAAATAATACATAACATTGAATGTTTAGACCAAATATATTTTGGAACTGAACTAAAATATAAAAAAGCTATAGCATACAACGCACTATTTCAATCTTGCTTAACGAAAAGACCTTATAATCTTTTTCATAGAAAAAACTTAAGTATGAGAACACGAAATGTAGAACGTAACTTTGGAAATAAAACTACATGGGAAACACCTTTTCCTGATCAATTCAAGAAATTTATTATAGAAATAAATAATTCAATATTTGATTCTAATACAATATGTAGAGCGTTAAATTACGATGTCTTTTCATTAAAAAAAATTGATTATGATTTAGTATATTTTGATTCTCCATATATAAAAACAGAACATATAAACGAAAGTTGTGATTATCTTAAATGTTATCATTTTTTAGAAGGTATCTCTAAATATTATATTTGGGATAGTCTAATTGATAATGATTCGATTAATAAACGAATAAAAAGTGAAGTAATAAAGAATCATTTCTTACCTAATATTGCTATTAGTACTTTTGAAAGATTGATTAAAAAATTTAAAAATAGTATAATCGTAATATCTTATAAATATGGTGGTATTCCTTCAATAGATGAAATTACTAATATTCTTAAGAAATATAAAAAAAAAATATATGTTTTTCAAAAACATTATATTTATGCATTAAATAAACAGAATGGGAATGCTGTTTTAAATAGAGAATACATTTTAATTGGAGAATAATTATGAGTATATTTAATAAAAGCCTTAAAATCAATATATCTTTAATTATATTAATTATTCTTATTAGCTTAATAATATTATTTTCAATTCTTTTTTCAAATAGCGATGAACCAAAATTAATGTCTTTATTTGGAAGCTTAGTAGCTGGGTTATTTGTTGCAATAATCCAATTTATTATTGCCTTACAAGATTATTTACAGGTTGAAAAATTAAAAGAACTTAAACTTATCAAAGTTATGTATGATAGATATGATCGTAATTTCTATTCAGAATATATTACTAGAGCAAAAAGAAGAATATTAATAATGGGTGTTACAGCTTCGCGTTTTTTTAATGATTTTGCAGACTGTGATCCCAAGGCAATTATTAAATCAAAAATATTATTGCAAAAGTTATTAGAAGATGTTGAAGTAAAAATATTATTACCAAATATGTCTTATTTAAATAACGAAAATAAAAAAAATGACTTTAATAAAGTTAAAGAGATTATAGATAATATTAGAAAACAAATTCCACAATGCAAGATAGAAGTAAAATATTTTGAACATCTTCCATCTCATAGCATTTTTATCGTTGATGATTCTTGTATTGTCGGACCTATATTTCCAAATTTAGAAAGTAAAAACACACCTTCTTTGCAATTACATAACTCAAGTCCTATGGCAATTCAATATTTAAAATATTTTGATGAAGAATGGGAAAATTCTAATGTGTAAAAATATTTCAATAGAATCATTCCCTAGAATACATATTACATTAATTGGAATGAATAATGATGGTTATAGAATAAATGGTGGAATTGGTTTTTCAATAGCTAATCCTACTATAAAAATATTTTTTGATACTTCTATTGAAATTAAAATAAATGATGAAAGAGAAAATAAACTTACAAATAATGAATCAAATAAGTTAAAATATTTATTAGAAAAAATAAAACATGAAAATAATCTGAAATTTGGTATTTCTTGCAAAATAGAAAGTGTAGCCTTTCCCCATTATGGACTTGGTTCAGGAACAATAATATATTTATCTTGTGTAGAAGCATTATTTTTAATTAATAATATTTCTTATGAAAAAGAAAAAATAGTTAATTTATCAAAAAGAGGCGGAACTTCTGGTATAGGCATTAATACATATTTTAATGGAGGATTTATATTTGATGTAGGGATAAAAAGAGGAAATGATTCTCTCATACCTGATTCAATAGCAGAAAGAAAAGGAAAATTACCTTTAATTTTAAAAGAAATCATTTTACCTGATTGGAAAATAGGTATTTGTATACCAAATTTTATAAAAAATAAAACAGAAGATGAGGAAAAAGATTTTTTTAATCAAAGCTGTCCTATCGATAAATCGTATATTTTAGATATTTTATATGAATCATTATATGGCATCACATCTTCTATCATTGAAAAAGATTATAATGTTTTTTGTGAGTCAATTAATAAAATACAAAAAACTAGATGGAAGTATTTAGAAAGAAATCTATATGGTAAAGAGTTATTTGATTTAGAGAATATGATATATAAATCTGGAGCAGATTGTGTTGGGATGTCAAGTTTAGGGCCAACATTATTTTTCTTTGGAGATGATATTGATAAAATTATTAATAATTTATTAAATAATAACGACATAGAATGTTTCTCGACCAAGTTGAATAATCAAAGTAGGAAAATCGTATATGCTTGATATTACTTTCATTACTTCAAATATTACAAAATTAGCTCATGCTAGGTATTTATCAAGAAACCATAATGTCAATATTCTACATTATAAAAAGAAATATTACGGTGTTGGATACGAAGAACCACGTATATCAAATCAAACTCAATTATTAAAAGATAGTATAAATGATGCAATTAAGAGATGGAAGAAAGTAGTATCGGAGAATAGTACACAACTCTTTTTTATTGAAGACACATCTGTAAGAATTGAAGCATTAAGTGATAATTATAATGATTATCCAGGTACGGATATTAAATATTGGATGCTTAATAGTGATTTTTATAAGTTAGATAATGAATTAAAAAATAATAATAATAATAACAGAAAAGTTACTGTCACTTCGCATGTTGTTTTGTTTTTAACAAATGAATTAAAAAAATTAAGTTCTATTAATGATGATTATAAAATATTCGAAAGCACAGCTCATGGAAATATTGTTATTGAGGAACAAATATTTGAAACAAAAATTATTTATCCATGGTTAGATAATAAAACATTTAATAAATGGTTTGTGCCTGATGGCTTTGATATTCCAATTAGTATGTTAGATATTGTAGATGCTGATAAAGGAGATTTTCGTAAAGATGCTTTTGAACAAATGTTTTATTTTATAGGAAAATATTATAATATATCCAAGACGAATATATTCGTAAATAATAATAGCTGCTTACCTTTTTTTCCGTTGTTTTTAATTTGTGGACCTACTTGTGCAGGAAAATCAACTATTGGCAAATTTATGTTAGATACATATGGATATTATCACATAGAAGCAAGTGATTTTATGTCATTAAAATACTTTGAGACTACTGGTACAAAATTTTCAATAGATAAACATAATTTTGCAGCTGAATTACTAAAAATAAAACCGTTAATAGTAGTTGAAAGTATAATTAGATATATAAATGAAAAAAATATTAAAGATAAAATAATAATTACTGGATTTAGAACTTCTGAAGAAATATCTTATTTTAGCAATGTATTTGTAAATCAAGATATTAAAGTAATATATTTAAATGCTGATATAGAGATAAGATTTAATAGGTGGTTAAAACGCAAAAGAGATATCACCAAATATACATTGGAGCGTTTCAAAGAAATTAATAATACCCAGAATGAAATGGGGTTAAAAAATATTCAAAAGTCTAATTATATAAAATCATTTGAAAATAATAAAGAAGGTTTAGAATATTTTTTTTATAATTTTAATGAAATAATTATTAATGGTGTTTTATTAACAAAAAAAAGAATATTATTTAATGATATACCATCAGGTATATCATTAGAAAAAGCAATCTTAATAACATTAGCAATAAAATATAATGAAAATGAAAACAATTATTATACAACAACAGAAATATCTCATTTAATTAATAAAATTATTCAAGGTTCAAAAAAAAATAAAAATAATGTTAGTCGATATTTTAATCAGTCTTTTTATCCATATTATGAAATTAAGAAAGAAAATAATAAATTAAAATATAAACTTTCTCCTACCGGATATTCAGAAGCATGTAATATTATTAATACAATCTAATGTAAATATAAGGAGTCACCTATGACCATAACTAACCCCCAACTGACCTTTATCACTTCAATCAAAGAAAAAATCCGCTTTGCTCAATATGAAGCGCTCAAAGAAGTAAACACCCAACTTATAAAACTGTATTGGGAGATAGGCAAAGATATTTCCGAAAAGCAAAAAGAAAATTGGGGTAAATCAATCGTTCCGGTCCTGTCAAAAGAACTACAGAAGGAATTCCCTGGCATTAGCGGTTATTCGGAGCGTAACCTCTGGCTAATGACCCAGTTTTACAATGAGTATCAAAAAGCCGAATTTCTGCAACCACTGGTTGCAGAAATAAGCTGGGCAAAGC
>Ga0209755_10009736_pt1 | contig 10136 bp, 3 predicted proteins | sample TergutCo191P1_FD_187301 | JGI IMG/M metagenome (GOLD analysis project Ga0209755, IMG submission 187301) | Cornitermes sp. P1 segment gut microbial communities from Petit-Saut dam, French Guiana - Co191P1 (SPAdes) (version 2) | ecosystem: Host-associated > Arthropoda: Insects > Digestive system >...
GTTGGTTGAATTGGTTTAGACGGTTGTCTAAGGATTATGAAATCTTGACAACATCAGAAGAAGCTATGATAATGATAGCGCACTCAACAACCCTGCTCAGGAGGCTCTGCTGTTGAATACAGGTTCTAAGATGTTGATTTCTTTGACAGAGTCGCTTGACATAGTCTGTTAGTCCTTGAGGTTGGTATGTGTTTTTGAGCATTGTATGGCGTGTATGTGATCTTTTTGCTTTTGACAATTTTTTCAACAGTTGAACCGTTTATACGCCTTTAAGGTATATGTTATGTTTATTGTAGAGTTGAGCTATTGTGGCAAACACTATTGTTAAATATTGGGCATACTTTATATAGTGAACTGTAATGTTGAGATTAATTGTCATACACGGTGAACAAGATGGAACAAAAAACTAGAAAACAAAATATAACCAAATTAACTACTAACCCCTCCAAAGTCATAGCAACAACCTCTTTGCTGCTAATATTAACACTAATTGCCTGCCTAACCTTTTGTATATTAACCGCACAGGCTACTGAAACCTCCCCTATGGAAATACATGTTAAAAATGATGCAGAACTTAGAGCCGCTATTCTTGATTCTGTAGAGCTAAATACACATATTGATATCTTTTTTGAAAGAAACATTGGTCTAGTAGGCGAAACACTTACTATTCCTTCAGGCGCTAATGTAACGTTAACAAGTGATAGCATATTGACAAATAGTATGGGTGTTGACTTTTTTAGTTTATACGGTGCTGCTGGTCTAAGCACTATTGTTGTTAATGACAGTGGAGTATTGACACTTGACGGCATTATTGTAACCCATGTTGCAGGTGCTACAGGTCGAGGAGTAACTGTTAACTCCGGGGGAATTCTCTATTTGTACAGTGGCAAAATTTCAGATAACCTGTATACTGGCGGTTCTGGTGGTGGTGTTTGGATTAATGATTTGGGTCGCTTTATGATGTCTGGTGGCACAATTTCTAACAACACCGCCCGTTTTACAGCCATAAGCTCTGGCGGTGGTGTGTATGCCACTGGCGATAGCAGTAGTTTTGTGTTGACGGGTGGTGTAATTTCTGGCAATTCTGCTAGCACTGGGGGTGGTGTGTTTATTGATGCGGGTTCTTTTGTTATGTCTGATGGCACAATTTCTAACAACATAGCTCGCAATGACCTCTGGTCGGGCACAGGTAGAGGCGGCGGCGTTTGGATTAGTGGATCAGGCCGTTTTGTTATGTCTGATGGCGCAATTTCTAACAACATAGCCACAGTTAGTGATGGCGGTGGCGTAATTATTGCTAGTTCTTCTTTTGTAATGTCTAATGGCACAATTTCTAACAATATCGCTGGTAACACTGGAGGCGGTGTATGCCTATTTGGCTCTAGTTCTTTTCCCTCTCATTTTGCAATGTCTGATGGCGCAATTTCTAACAACACAGCTTTAAATGGTGGAGGTGTCCACACTGGAGATTTTTCTTCTTTTGTGTTGTCTGGAGGTGTAATTTCTGATAACTCAGCTAGTAGCCCTAACACTGCAGGCAATGGTGGTGGCGTATTTATTTATGGCACTAATAGCCGTTTTGTTATGGCTGATGGCGCAATTTCTAACAATGTAGCATATAGTAGTCGTAGTGGTTATGGTAATGGTGGTGGCGCATATGTCTATGGCGTTGGTAGCAGTTTTATTATGTTCGGGGGCAAAATTTCTGATAATACCGCTAGCAATAACGGAGGCGGCGTTTGGATTACTGATAATAATACAAATTTCGACAAATTTATGATTCCTGCCTATGCCTTTGAAATAATATTTTCAGGTAACCGCGCTTCTGCTGCATGTAACATAGCACCTATTCATCACCCTGAATATAACGCTTACATTCAGAGAGAGGCAGTTTGGACTGAACCTTTTACTCAAGGATATAATAATTATGACATCAGCTACATTTCAACTGGTGAAACGCAACTAACTTATAGTGTATCTGTAATAGATAGCAATGCTCAGATAACAGGGGCAGGTACCTATGTCGCTGGTTTTAATGTTTGCATTGATGCCGGAATTGCTCCTGAGGGCGAAGAATTTAAAACTTGGGAGACTAACTCAGACAACGTTTTCTTTGCTAACCCTCTAAGTAAAGTTACCACTTTCTATATGCCTAACAATGATGTAACAATTAAGGCAATTTTTGAACCCAAAGTGACCTCAGATGTTGAATATGTTGTGCATTATTATCTACAAGGAACCACCACAAGTGTTATTCCTACTAGAATTGTCATTGGACATGCTATAGGTGCAGATGTGACTGAAAGCGCTATTTCAGTGCCTGACTACACAGCACTTGCACCTACAAAAGTTACTACTACACTTAACGCTACAAATAACGAGATTATCTTTTACTATACTCCAAACACTAATACCCAGTATACTGTGCATTACTATTTAGCTGGTACTAACTATTCAGTTGTTGCGGATAAGATTGTTACTGGTCAGGTTATGAATACTACTGTGACTGAGAATGCAGTTCATGTTGCTGGTTATACTGCTGATGCTGCTTCTAAAACTTTAATTTTAGTTGCTACTGACAATGAGATCACATTCTATTATCGTGCAAACTCTGACATTGAGTATACTGAATATACTGAGTACACTGTGCATTACTATTTAATTGGCACTACTACTGCACTTGTTAGCGATAAAATTGTTACTGGTCAGAACATGAGTACTACTATTACCGAAAACGCTGTTGCTATTGCTGGTTATACTGTTGACTTTGCCTCTAAGAGTTTGCTTTTGGGTGCTTCTGGTAATGAGATCATATTTTATTATACTCAACCTCATGTTGGGTATGTGGTTCATTATTATTTGGTTGGTACTTCTACTTCGGTTGCTCCGGATAAGATTATCCCTATTTATTCTATGGGTACTTTTGTGACTGAGCGTGCTGTTGTTGTTGCTGGTTATACTGTTGATGCTGAGACTAAGAGTTTGCTTTTGGGTGCTTCTGGTAATGAGATTGTCTTCTATTATTTTCCAGTTCCTGACATTTATTACACTGTGCATTATTACGTGGCTGGTACTACGGTTTTGCTTGCTCCTGATAAGGTTGTTACGGGTCAAGCTATGGGTTCTACTGTTACTGAGAATGCTGTTCCTGTTGCTGGTTATACTGTTGATGTTCCTACTCAGAGTTTGACTTTGGGTGCTTCTGGTAATGAGATTATATTCTATTATTTTCCAGTTCCTGACATTTATTACACTGTGCATTATTACGTGGCTGGTACTACGGTTTTGCTTGCTCCTGATAAGGTTGTTACGGGTCAAGCTATGGGTTCTACTGTTACTGAGACTGCTATTACTATTGCGGGTTATACTGTGCTTGTTCCAGATAGTTTGACTGCTACTTTGTATGTTACAGACAATGTTTTTACATTTTACTATGAAGTGATTGGTAATGGGACTGGTGTGTATGTGGTGCATTATTATTTGGAGGGTACTACGATTCCGCTTGTTGCTGATAAGTATGTTTTTGGTCAAACTATAGCTTCTGTTGTTACTGAAAATGCGCTTTCCATTGCTGGTTATAGTGTTGACTTTGCCTCTAAGAGTTTGCTTTTGGATGCTTCTAGTAATGAGATTGTCTTCTATTATGCATGTTATCCTATTGAGTATGTGGTGCATTATTATTTGGAGGGTACTACGATTCCGCTTGCCCCCTCTAAAACTGTTACTGATCAGACTATGAATACTACGGTGATTGAAAATGCGCTTACTATACCGGGTTATACTGTTTTTTCTACCTATGAGAGTTTAACTTTAGCTGTTACTGGTAACGTGATAACCTTTTATTATATTCCAATGGCTGACGTTTCATATGTTGTGCATTATTACCTGCTTGATACTACGACTTCGGTTATTGCGGACAAAATTGTTACTGGCCAATCTCTGGGTTCAATTGTTACAGAGCATGCTATTACAGTTCCAAGCCATGTTATATGGAACACAATTAGTTTGACTGCTGCTTTAAATGCAACTGATAATGTGTTTACATTTTATTATGAGGACAGTCCTGGAGTTGTTGCATGCACTGTGCATTATTATCTATTTGGCACTACATTTTCACTTGTTGCAGACAAGTTTATTACTGGTTATTATACAGGTTCAATTATTACTGAAAACGCTGTTACTATCGAGGGCTATACAGTTGATGCTGCTTCTAAAACTTTGATTTTAACTGCTACTAGTAACGGAGTTGTATTTTATTACACACCGGTGGATAATATTGTGCATGTTCAATCTGAGGTTGAATTAGTGCAGACTGTTAATGCAGCTGTTGCGGGTACGCCTCTAGTTATTGCTCTTGACAATGACATAACGCTAACAAAAACCTTGACCATATTGGGTGGCAAACAAATTACTTTAACAAGCAACAAGAACGCTAATAAATTCTACAAATTAATTGGCACTAACAACGAGATAACTATTACTGTCGAAAACGGCGCATTAACTCTTGATGGCATTATCATAACTCATGCTGCGGGCGCAGAGGGCCGAGGCGTCTCTATATACTCTACGGGAACTCTTATCATGCTGTCTGGTGCTATCTCAGATAACACCGTCTCTTGGGCAGGCGGCGGAGTATACAATAATGGCGGCATTTTCCAAATGCTGGGCGGCGCAATCGTTAATAACACAGCCGGAGAATACGGTGGAGGCGTTTACAACAATGACGGTTCAACTTTTACAATGTCAGGCGGTACTATTTTGGGTAACACAGCCAAAAACGGCGGCGGCATATTTAACCGTGCATCTGTAACACTGTTTGGAGACGCAGAAATTTCGTATAACGTTGCTGGTTATGGTGGAGGAGGTATTTCTAGTGCTAGTATGGGCACTCTTACAATGATGGACAATAGTGCAATTCTAGGTAATTCTGCATTTATTGGTGGGGGCATATTTGTTAGTGGTGATTTTGAAATGTTAGGTGGCACAATTGCAAATAACATTGCAACAGAATACGGCGGAGGTGTGTACGTTAATGATGGTTCCATTTTTGCAATGCTTGACGGCAAAATCGTTGGTAACACTGCTAAAAACGGTGGTGGTATATATAATCGTGCAGTTACAACAATAGCGGGTAACTCAGAAATTTCGTATAACGTTGCTGGTTATGGTGGAGGAGGTATTTCTAGTGCTAGTATGGGTACTCTTACAATGACAGACAATAGCCTAGTTCGCAATAATACTGCTGTAGTTGGTGGGGGCGCATTTGTTAGCGGTATTTTTGAGTGGCATAACGGTTTAGTCTATGGCAACAATGCAGGGACAGGTGCTGACATGTATGTTCTACCAAATACAGGTCGCATTTTATACCCTGTAACTGTTAACGGCAACTATGCTACAATTACAGATGCAGTCAACTATGCCGCTGGCATAACTGTTATTGTTAATGCCGACATTACCCCTGACGAATATCAACTTAAAAACTAGACAACAACAACGTCAAATAATGAAATGTTACTTTCGATAAGTTAATAGCGCTACTGCCCACTTTATTATACCCAAACATCAGGACAATAATTGCAAACTTGAACTCATATATTTTTTCCATTACGTAACAATGGTATAACTTTAAAAACAAAACATGCAGCTGGTCATTTTATACAATTTATAGCGCACTTCAAATTTAATGTGACGTATCGAGAACTTTTCGAATAATTACTTGTTTTTCATAAAAATAGTTTTTCTACGCTTTGGTTTTATTGTTAAATTTAAGAGACTGTGTTTTGCATTGTTTGATGGAGATGACACTTTTGGAGAAGCAATATCTTGATATATAAGATATGTTTCCTATAGTAGATTTGGCGCGTTAGCGCTATATTATGTGTGGTATGCTGAATGATGTTACGTATTAAACAACCTAAAATTAAATTAATAAATCCATTAAAAAATTTATTGCTAATTTCTTTATTATTTATGTTCATGCTCTCATCTGCTATGCCTTATATATTAGCAGCACAGGGCACAGAACCTACTGTTATATCTGTTAGTAATCAGACTATGCTTAGAGCTGCTGTTAATGCTGCTGTAACAGATGGACCAGTTATTATCGTTTTTGAAAACGATATTACTCTAACTGGAACGGCACTTACAATTCCTAATAATGCTTATGTTACATTAAAAAGCAATAGCACACTTGCAAGTGAGGCTAATGTTGAATTTTTCAAATTAATCGGTGCATCGGGTGCAACTACAATTATTGTTGATAACGGAGGTGTCCTAAAAATTGACGGTATTATTGTAAATCATGCACGTAGTAATGGCCGCGGAATTGAAATTAACTCTGATGGAGTTTTTGAATTATATAGCGGCGCGGTTTCAGGTAACACTTTTGCTACCGGTAGCGGCATTTTTAATAAAGGCACCTTTAAAATGTATGGCGGCACAGTTTCCGATAACACAGCTAGTAGCGGCAATGCAGGCGGAGTTTGTAATTCTGGCGGCAACTTTGTTATGATGGCTGGTGCCATTTCTAACAACCGTGCAGCAGTACATGGAGGTGGCGTGGAAAACTCTGGCACCTTTAAAATGTACGGCGGAGAAATTTCTGACAATACAATAAGTGGTAATCCTGCTTTTGTTCGCAGTGGTGGAGGTGTATATAACTCGGGCAATTTCGTTTTAGAATACGGCATAATTTCTAACAATATTGCTGTAACTGACGGTGGCGGCGTTTGTAATGTAGGAACTTTTACCATGAACGCTGGCAAAGTTTCCCTTAACACTGCAGGCCGTAATGGTGGAGGTATACAATCTGTTAGCAGTAATTTCACGCTGTCTAACATTGAAATTTCTGGCAATACAGCTAATGAGCATGGAGGCGGCGTGTATTACTCTGGCTCTAGTTTCGCGTTATATGCCTCTACAATTTCTAATAACAATGCTATCGATGGCGGCGGCGTATGGTGCTCTGGCGTTTTTGACATGTCTAATGTTCTAATCTCTAACAATTACGCCTCAGAGAACGGCGGAGGAGTTTACAAATACGACAGCGGCACTACTCTTAAAATGCTAAACAGTGAAATCTTAGGTAACATAGCTAACAATAACGGTGGAGGCGTATATGTTAACTATGGCACTTTTGAAATGTATAGCAACAGTGAAATTTCCGGCAATAAAGCTCTAAACGGCGGAGGTATATATCTCTCTGATGGCTTAGTACACTTGTATAACGGCCGAGTTTTTGACAATTATGCAAATATCGGCGGCGGCATTTGGGTTACTAACACTTACGGTGCTGCTCTTGACAGACTTGTTGTCGACGCAGGCGTAGAATTTTCAGATAACAGAGCAAACAGAGGATATGATAGACTTGCTAACGATGACGTTACATATTCTAATTTAATTAAAAGTGCTGTTTGGTCAGATCCTTTTAGTCAGGGTTATAATAACTATGATATTAGTTACGTACACAGTTTACCTCTTGAAGAGTTTTCTGTAAATGTAATTGGCGCTAACCCCTTGACACCTAAATGGCCTACATACATATCAAATGACACTATACGTGCAACGGTCTCTATTGATGCAGGCATTGCCCCAATTGACTTGGTATTTAAAGGTTGGAACATAATTTTAGGCGAGGTCCTTTTAACTGACTCTACAAGCCCGTGTACAACATTTGTTATGCCTAATAGCTCCGTGAAAATCGAAGCTGTTTGGGGCATAGCTGTGGATTATAACATTTACGTATCTAACGGATCAGGCAAAGTTGGCGATGAGGTAACATTACTTGTCACATTGGAGGATAATCCTGGCATTTCCATGTATTCTTTAACTATGCTATATCCATCAGAGATAGCGCTTGTACGTGTAGAAAACGGCAACATTTTAGAACACAATTTTGATGTTGACACATCTGTTACTGGACAAATAGGCGTTAGCGCAATTTCAGAGAATGGACTTGACGTAAATAGCGGAACAGTCTTGTTCTCCATTACATTTAAAATAATCAATGAACCTCTAAACGGCGTTATTAACGATTTAACCATTGGCCTTTTTAGACCAAATGACGCTATTGAACACGCGGGCAATCACTTAACATTTACACCTAATCAAATTACCCAAGGCCAAATCTTAGTAGAACCCGATGCTGAATATGTTATACGATATTACATACAAGACACTACAGATAGCATTGCCCTTGCCAAAGTTGTAACAGGCCAAACATTAAACCGAATGGCTACAGAGAACGCAATTAGAATTCCTGGATATAACGCACTTGCTCCAACAACTCTAACGGCTATATTAAACGCTACAGACAACGAGTTTATATTCTACTACACACGAGACCCCAATTACGCCCTAGTACATGTTAAAACTGAAAATGAGTTGACACAAGCCATTAACGAGGCTAGTATGCCTACAGTTATTGTCCTTGACAATGACATAACACTAACAAAAACAGTAACAATCTCCGGCAACAAACAAATAACTCTTACAAGCAACAAAATAGACACTTATGACTTTTTCACATTAACCGGCGTCCATAACGCTATTACCATAACTATCGAACGCGGCACATTAACACTTGACGGCGTTATTGTAACACATTTACCTGGACAAGAGGGCAGAGGCGTCTCTATATACTCTACGGGAACATTTATCATGGTTGACGGCAAAATCTCTGGCAACGCCGCAGCTTGGGCAGGCGGCGGAGTATACAACAACGGCGGCATTTTCCAAATGCAGGGCGGCATAATTACCAATAACAATGCACCAGAATACGGCGGAGGCGTTTACAACAATGACGGCTCAACTTTTACAATGTCAGGCGGCATTATCTCAGACAACACAGCCAAAAACGGCGGCGGCATATTTAACCGCGCATCTCTAACAATGTCTGGCAACGCAGAAATTTCACACAATGTTGCAGGATATGGAGGCGGAGGCATATCTAGTGCTAGTATGGGTACTCTTACAATGACAGACAATAGCGTAATCCACGACAACTCTGCATTTATTGGTGGCGGCGTATTTGACAGTGGCAACTTCCAAATGACAGGCGGCACAATTGCAAATAACATTGCAACAGAATACGGCGGAGGTGTATATACTAATGATGACTCAACTTTTGCAATGCTTGACGGCAAAATCGTTGGTAACACTGCTAAAAACGGTGGTGGTATATATAATCGTGCAGTTACAACAATAGCGGGTAACTCAGAAATTTCAAATAACAATGCCGGATATGGTGGCGGAGGCATATCTAGTGCTAGTATGGGTACTCTTACAATGACAGACAATAGCGTAATCCACGGCAACTCTGCAGTAACCGGCGGCGGCGTATTTAACAGCGGCCTTTTTAAATGGTACAATGGCTTAATCTATGGAAACAATGCCGGAACAAACGCTGACATCTATGTCCTACCCATTACCGGACAAATACTTTACATGTAACTGCTAACAACAACTACACAACTACAGACGCAGGCAATTACACAGCCGGCACAACTGAACTATTAACGCCGGCACAACCCCACCCCCAACTCAAAAACTGAACCACAACAACAACAATGATACAAACATCACCTTTAACAACGCCAACAATACTATTACTACTTTACTATGTCCGCAACATCAGACAATAAATGCAAACTTTGAACCCTATAGCTCTACATAAACCCAATATTTTTTAACAATTCATACTTTTTGATAGTTAACAAATTTGTATAATTAAGCGGCTCTTCTTTGTGAGAGTCTAAGTGATGGTGGTTGTTGTTCTGTTGTGGTGAGGTATGTTTTTGTGGGTGTGATTAGTTTGTTGGTGGTGAGAGTTGGTTTATAGTGTTTGGCTTGTAGGGTGGTGCTGGCGATTGTTGGTAGTGGATAATTAATTTGCGCAACGTTTGTTCTGTTTTTATGAGTTTTAACTCACATTCAGCTGTTTGGTCTAAAAACGGGTAGTGTTAGTTATTGGTTGATGGGTATGTTGAAGTATAGTGTGTTGTGTAGAGGTTGATCGTGTGTATGTTATGGTGTTAGTGTCTGTAAAGTGTCTCTCTTGTGGGAGTACAAATGTTGTAAAATTCGGCAAACGACCAAATGGAACACAAAGTTATACTTGTTGAAACGAAAAATGTCCA
>Ga0209755_10009737_pt1 | contig 10136 bp, 10 predicted proteins | sample TergutCo191P1_FD_187301 | JGI IMG/M metagenome (GOLD analysis project Ga0209755, IMG submission 187301) | Cornitermes sp. P1 segment gut microbial communities from Petit-Saut dam, French Guiana - Co191P1 (SPAdes) (version 2) | ecosystem: Host-associated > Arthropoda: Insects > Digestive system...
GAGGCACCGCAGAGTCCGCGCCGAACGCGGCATACGCTTCATCGATAATCAAAACTTTTTTTTGTTTTTCTAAAAAAGCCGCGAGAGAGAGAATTTCATCTAACGGAATCGCGATTCCTGTCGGAGCGTTAGGATTTGGAAGCACAACGCCGCCTGAGTCTGTTTTATAATCGTTTAAATTTACGGAAAAATCTTCACATAACGGAATTGTTTTATACGAAATATCCCAAAGATCAGCGTATACAGGATAAAAACTGTATGTAATGTCAGGAAAAAAAACAGATTTATCCGACAATAAAGGATCTGTTTCATGTTCACTGTTATTTATTCCGCGAACCGCAGACTCGATTTTTTTGCTCTCAAAAAACGCGCCGAAAGCAAACGCTAAGATTTCATCAGAACCGTTTCCCGCAAACACCTGCTCTTTTTTAACGCCGTATCTTTTCGCGGCAGCTTCGCGAAATTCCGTACATTCGGGATCAGGATACAGACGCAAGCGTTCATCGGCGTTGTTTTTAATTGCTTCGATTACTTTCGGTGACGGTTTATACGGATTTTCATTTGTATTTAATTTAATAAACTTTTTGTCTTTGGGCTGTTCTCCGGGAACATACGGCGAAAGCCCCCCAAGGCGGGAATTCCAATATAAATTTTCACTTCTCATTGTTCTTTCTTCTCTTTTACCTGCTGCCTGCTACTTATTACTTGTTATCTGCTTCTTGCTCACTTCTTATGTCTTCTGTCAAGTTCATTCATAACTTCCTGAACCGTAACGCCCGCGCGGGTCATCAGCACGGAAGAAAAATAAAGAAGGTCTGCCATTTCCCAGACAACTTCTTCACGGGATTTCGCGTCACATAATTCCTGCGCTTCTTCCATAATTTTTTCGCGAACAAGTTCGTCGTCAAGAGTTGCGGTGTACGAACCGGGCGCCGGATTTTTAAACCGTTCCCTGATAATTTCCTGTAAAAAACTTTGAGTATAATCCCTGTTAACAGAAAAACACGACCACGCTCCGGTGTGGCAGACAGGACCCGCAGGCTCCGCAGTAGCAAGTATCGCGTCTCGATCGCAGTCCGCGCGCAAACGAATCAATTTTAAAACATTACCCGAATTTTCCCCTTTCATCCAAAGCTTGTTTCTTGTCCGGCTGTGAAAACATACATTGCCCCGGTTAAAAGTTTCACCTAACGCGTTCGCATCGGTAAAACCTGTCATCATAACTTGTCCTTCTGCCGATTGAACGATTATCGGAAGCAGGGACTGCGGTCGAAACTCCGAATCGTTTGGAGCTGAGGAGATTTCAGGTATTTGTCCTTTTTTCCAGTTAAGTGAAGTGATAAAAGCGTCGGCTAAAGGTATTTTTCCGGTGTAAAGAGCCATTCCAAGCTGCACGTCACAGCCGAGAGCGGCTATTTGCTCGACTTCGGTTAACGCGGAAACTCCGCCTGCGACTGTTATCTGACAATTAACGGCTTCGCGCAGTTTTCGTACCAGATTAAGATCGATGCCTGTCATCGTGCCCTCGCGTTCAACGCAGGTAAAAAGAAGTTCACCGGCATACGGTTCAACTGCTCTCGCCGCTTGAATCAGCTCGAGACCTGTAGGAGTTTTCCAGCCGTCAACTACGATATCGCCGTTACGCGCATCGACCGCAATGATCAATCTTTCGCGTCCGATTTTTTTTGACATCGCGTCAAGGAAAGGAATGTTAATCGCAAACTCTCCGCATGAAATTCCTTTTCCTTTTTTATTCGGATCGCGGAAAGCGGAGGAACCCACGATAATTTTCCGCGCGCCGAGGCTGACAAGTTCTTTCGCCTGTTCGGGCGTTCGGATACCGCCGCCTACCCTGCACTCCGCTTTTCGAAGAAGCGTTTTTATCATTTCAAGGTTTGATCCCTTGCCCATCGCCGCGTCAAGATCGATGACGGCAACTTCGCCGTAACGGTCAAATTCCACAGCAAGTTCCAGCGCATTATCACGCTGCAACACGAGTTCTTCACCCTGTTTGAGCTGAACGACTTTTCCGTTTTGTATGTCTACTGATGCTATAATCATGGTTTTTATTATATAGCGGATTGAAATTGGTTTCTAGGGGTGGAGTTATATATCGAGGAGCATCCCTTCTCTTGCCATTACGCACGGTACTTCAATGCTTTCATATCTTTTTTCGTATTTTTCAAGAAGATCGTCCTGGCGCGATGGGTCGTGATGAAATAAAACTAATTTTTTTACTTTTGCGGAAACTGCCGTTTGTATTGCGGTGATCATGGTTGAGTGCCCCCAGCCTATACGGGTTGTATATTCTTCGTCTGTGTACTGCGCGTCATGAATTAATAAATCGGTTTCTTTAATGAAATCGATTATGCCTTGATTTCTTTCTTTATCAGGGAACGGTTCATGATCATAAATAATCGTAATTGATTTACCTTCATAATTAAACCGGTATCCGAGACATTCTGTCGGATGATTTAAAAATTTGCTCGTAACGGTAAGATCGCCGTCAAGACTGATAGTTGTTTCTTTTATCTGATTGTATTCGATCTTTGCGGAGAGATTCTCGAGCTGGACAGGCCAGTAATTATACGACAGCTGCAATTCAAATATTTCTTTTAAACTTTTATTAGGAGAATCAGGACCTGTAATGCGCAGTTCAGTGTTGTTTATATAGATCGGAGTAAACATCGGAAAACCCATTATATGATCCCAATGGGTATGCGTTATAAAAATATCTGCTGAAACTTTTCCGAATTTTCGGCTGTCTTCTTTCAGGAGATAGTCGCCTAAAGGACGCACCCCCGATCCAAGATCGACTATAATGAGCCTTTCGCCGGCTCTTATTTCGATACACGCGGTATTACCGCCGTAAATGACTGTATCCGGTCCCGGACACGGAATTGAACCGCGCACGCCCCAAAATCGAACTTGAAACATACTTAATTATAGTATGTTTTTTTATAACATTCAATTCTCAATTTCCTGTTCTCAGCTGAACAAGCGGCCTTGCTGTTACTTCGGTTGAGAATTCTCCTGTGTTATAACTACCGTCAGCAAGTTCGTCATAGCCTGCGACTTTGAAATAATAAAGAGTGCCGTTCTGCAATCCTGTGATTAAAATATTATTTGTCATTCCCGCGTCAATGGGAGAATTCCCGAGATCGGCGCCTTTGCCGAAAAGCTCTCCTCTCACGGAACTGTAATAGACAAGATAGCCGTCGGTGTTAACGTCGGGACTTGGTTTCCAGCGGAGAATTACGCCGCCGTCAACCGCGACTGCCGTTACATTCTGCGGAGGAAAGGGCGGCTCTCCGGCTAAATACACCAATTTTACCTGTTCAAGATAGGGACTCGTTTCTCCGTCAGCAGAAGGATAAAAATCTACTGCGATTTGCGCGTAACGCCCGGAAATATTCTTTATTTCTTCGCCGGGAACAAAAGCTGTCCATGGTTTGCTTTTTAATGTCCACGGATTTTCCGAAGAGCGTATAAAAAACTGCATCTGCGTATCGTCGTTAAATTTGAAATTTCCGTTTTCGATATATTCATTTTTTACGGATTTACCTGTTCTGCCGCCCGCCGCGTCAACTCTGACTATCTGACTTGATAAATCGCCTGTGTCGATAAAAGAACTTTCCATTCTGCCGCCTGATATCGGATATTTTTGCACCGATGTTCGTCCTGCGCAGACGCTGTGAATCTTTAATTCATCGAAAAGCCCTTTGAAATTTTCACCTAACATAAAATATCCGTTGTTACCCGCAGAGGGAAGAAACACTTCGCTGCTTTCACGGCGCGTCATTGTTGAATACACGATTGATTCGCTGTTTCCGTTTACAAGATACTCTAACATTCCGGTTTTTGAATCAAATCTTACAAGATGATGACTCCATGTTTTAGGAATGACAGGAGAAACGCCCGTCAATTCAAGATTAAGAAAAGCTGAATTGTTTTTTACAAAAAAATTAGTAAATGTCCAGTTCATTCTGTTTCTTGAAGCTGTACATTGAATTCTCTGCGCGCCTGTATTGCCGTTATACGACACCGATGAAACCCATGAAAAAACCCTTTCGCCGTTTTCCATGTTTAAAGGATAAATCCAGAACTCAATTGTAAAATCGCCTATCAGATTGCCGGGCGAAAAAAGCGCGCTGCGGCTCTGAGGTTCAATAGTTACAGAATCATCAGCGCCGCCAAAAAGCAAAGCGCCTGTCCCGCTTCTCGCCAGAACGCGATCGACTCTTTCAGGATTTGCTTCCGCTTTTATTCTGTAATTGCCGGCGGCATCCCTTATAATTCTATCATCAAAAGAAACGTACATATCGACAGAAGGTTCTGCCATCGAAGAAAAAATTCCAAGCACGCCGGATGCCGATGTATAACCGTAACCGCTGCCTGATAAACCGGGCGCTGATGAAAGCATCAATACAGAATTTGATCTTATGCCCGCAGCCTCAATTATTCCTGTCTTTTTTTCCGCGCTAATCCAGCCTACTGCTCCTCCGATCGATACAATTCTTTCTCCGATTGCGTAACCCGATTGAACAAAAACACTACCGCAAATAATCAGGTTAATGTATACTGTCAATATGAAAACAAATCGTTTATTCATTTTATGTTTCTCCATTATCAATATCGGCATAAATTCATATGGATAATCAGATAAATTCCGAAAATATTAAGGCGTTAAAAAACGCTGTCTTAGATACCCCGGCTGAGCCCGGCGTCTACATAATGAAAAACTCAGACGGCGAAATTATCTATATCGGCAAGGCAAAAAACCTAAAAAAACGCGTAAAATCATACTTTTTCGGCGAAAAAGACATAAAAACCGCTACCCTGCTCCGTCATATCCGCAGTTTTGAAACCATCATCGTAAAGAACGAATACGAGGCTCTGCTGCTGGAAAATACTTTGATAAAACAGCACTCGCCCAAATACAACATCAATTTAAAAGACGGAAAATCCTATCCTGTAATTCGCGTAACGCACGAAGATTTTCCGCGAGTATTTAAAACGCGCCGCATAATTCACGACGGCAGTATTTATTACGGACCTTTTCCAAACTCTCACGCTGTTGACGATATGCTTGAAACAATCGACAAACTTTTCCCCCTGCGTAAATGCAAAAAAATAAAAAAGAACGGACCTTGCATGTATTATCACATAAAACGATGCCTTGCTCCGTGCTGTAAAAAAATAAGCATTGATGATTATTCTCTTCATGTGCAGCGCGTTCAAAAATTACTTACAGGAGAGAACGATTCTCTTATCATCGATCTGACAGCTAAAATGCACGAAGCCGCAAAATCGCTTCAATTTGAAAACGCTGCGCAGATCAGAAACGCGATCAAGGCGATAGAAAACTTAACAGGCAGCGACAGCTCTGTCGAAGATCTAAACCCTGAAGACAGGGATTACATCGCGTGGGCGCAGGAAAATGTATTCACAACATTTACTGTTTTCTCCATGCGCGGCGGCAAAATGACAGGACGGGATTTATTTCGATCGCGATCAGCGGGTGAAGAAAACGAATCTTTGGAAGTTTTTATTACAAGTTATTATGATTCAACAAGACATCCGCCAAATAAAATATATATTCAAAACAGTGAAAATAATTTTGATTTGCTCCTTAATTGGTTTAAAGAAAATTTTGGGGAGGTGCCTGAATTACTGCTCCCTTCCGAAAAACACCATGAAGCGATCATGTCGATGGCTCATTTGAACGCGAAGGAAGATCTGCGCAAACGCATGAAGGAAAGAGGCGCAGCTCCTGCGTTAGACGAAATCGCGCGCGCATTGAATCTTGAAACAAGACCGGAAAAAATCGAAGGGTTTGATATCGCGCAGCTTGACGGAAAACATCCTGTCGCGTCTTTAATCTCTTTTAAAAACGGAGTGCCCGATCGCAAAAATTACCGTTACTTTAAACTGCGCACCGTTATCGGAATTGTTGACGATTACGCCGCGATGCGCGAGGTTGTCAGCCGCCGTTATTCGCGCCTTATCCGCGAAGGAAAGGAATTGCCCGATTTAATTCTCATTGACGGCGGCATCGGACAGGTGAACGCGGCGAAAGGTGTGTTAGACGATCTGGGATTAGAAATTAACATAGCGGGACTCGCGAAACGCGAAGAAGAGATATGGCTGCCCGACGCGAAAGAGCCTCTTGTTTTACCGCGTCAGTCGGAAGCGTTGAAAATATTACAGCATGTGCGCGATGAATGTCATCGTTTCGCTACAGGTCTCAATCAAAAACTGCGCTCAAAGGATCTGCTTTTTTCTACGCTGGAGTCGGTCGAAGGAATAGGTCCGAAAAAAGCGGCATTTATAATGAAAACATACCTGTCGCTTGAAAATATCGCCGCCTCTGTCCCGCAGGAAATGGCGGAACATTGTAAAATCAGCGAAGACGCCGCCCGCGCTGTTAGAGCCGTGGCGAAGCTGGCGCTAGAGGAGAGAGGGAAATAGGGCTATTTTTTTCTTTTAAACCGAATCTGACATACACCATCGCCTTTCGCGATCGTTTTTTTGAGTTCCAAATCACAGCCGAAAACATCAGCGATGCCTCTGTCTCCTTCCATCGCCCAATCGCAAAGCATATCGATTTCTTCGTCGGCGCAGCCCTGCTTTTTCCATGCCGTAACAAGCGGACAATAATGAAAATCGACGTCAAACGCGTCATCATCTAATTTGATAAATTTCATTTCAAAAACTTTTTTTCCAACCGGCGTAAAAAGTTTTTTTTGTAATTTCACACAGCTGCACTCTTTCTGATTCAGCGGAACGTTATCTGACATTACTGATGATTTTATCGCCTCATCTTTTCCCGTAAGAGAGCGCGTACCGTGGTAAATCCCGCAGCGGCGTATTGCCTGAGGCGCGAATGTTTCCGGTTTAATTCCGTTTTTCTTCGCCTCATCGTACAGAAAATAAAGCCATAACGCTCTATGTTCAAAAAAGTTCCTTAGTTTTTTTACATTATTTCCGTTTTTCTTTGGTTTGTTTTTTATCGGCATGAGCAGCTCCCTTTGGTGTTATTATAGCATATTAGGGGGAAAGCTGCCATTGCGATTTTCAAAAAAGTATGTATAATGAATATATAATATGATTTTATATCACGGCAGTAATATAATAGTCGAAAAACCTCAATTGTTAATACAAACGAGAGGTCTTGATTTTGGTTCCGGTTTTTACCTGACAACAAATGAGGAACAAGCTAAAAGATTCTCTACTATCGTGTTAAAGCGAAAGAAAACAGGTTCTGCCATCGTAAGTGTCTATGAATTCAATATGGATGAAGCGGAGAAAAAATTAGATTTTCTTAAATTTGAAAGTGCAAATGCTGAATGGCTTCGTTTTGTCGCGGAGAACAGATTAAAAACTTACAATGGCATTATTTATGACATTGTGATCGGCGCAGTAGCAAATGATACGGTAATGCCGACTATTCAATTATTTTTAAATAATTTTTTAAATGAAGAAGCTGCATTAATTACTTTAAAGACCAGTAAACTCGCGAATCAAATATGTTTTAAAACAGAAAAAGCTCTATCGTTATTAAGTTTTAAATATTCATATAAAGCAAACAAGGATTCTGTAAATGAATAAAAAAAATATTTCGTCCATTATCGCTATTATAACACCGGGAATTATACGATTGCTTATTGAAAACCGTAAATTAAATATTGATGACGCGTCATTCCTGCTTTATAATTCCGAGCTTTATAAAACACTTGAAGATGAAGAAACAAAATTATGGCGGCTTGGTTATCCTATTCTTTATGATTTACTAGAAGAAGAATTAACTACAGGAAAAATTACCTTTCCCGAGGAGCAGATATGACAATTATAAAACCTGAAGGATACATTTGGTTTTTATCATCCTGCGTCGAATTATATAAGGATGAAAAAGGAATGAGCGGGAAAGAAACATATAATTATTTTAGCAAGACAGGAGCTGTTAGATTTATTACAGATTGCTGGGAAGGATTGCATACAACAAGCCCCGAATATATTATAGACAGCGTTGATGAGTTCATAAGTAATAATTTTACCGGATAAAGAGAAGAATTTTTTGCTTGACTAAACTGATAATACCGCGTTAAGGTTAGTAATAATATGGTAGTAACCATAAAGGAGTGATAATCTTATGAAGAAATTTGTTAATTTGTTAGGGATTGCCGCGTTAGCCGCGATAATCGGTTTTTCGATGAGTGCTTGCGACCTTTTTGGCGGGGATGACGAAGAAGGTAATTCCTATGTCGGAACATGGAACGGAAGCCTGACTTCAGACAACCAAACAGCGGAAGACGCGAAAATTGTTTTTACTGAAACAACATGGACGCTAACGTCTGAAGAAGCCGGTATTAGTGAAACCGGCTCGTATACGGTAGGCGGCATGGGAGGAGCGACATTAAAAACATCCGGCAATTTTACATTTGGTACGGCTAGTCTCGGTCTTGGTAAGAAAACATTGTCGTTTACCGCTTCCAACAGCGGTCCGTATGCCGGCTGCAAAGGCTCTTTCACGAAAGAAAGCGTTCAGAGTGACAGCAAGTTCATTGGAACATGGAAGGGAAGCGTATCTAAGGATGGACAGAAATCGGACGCAACAATTGTTTTTACCGATACGACATGGACTTTAACATCTACCGGAGCTTCGATTAACGAGACCGGTACATTTACAGTGGGTATAACCAGCAGTTCAGCGACACTAACTAGAACCGGCGGAGGCTCTTTCGGTACAGCTACAATACTTCTAGGCACATTAACGATTACCGCCGCGTCCGGCAGCTCCTTTGAGGGCAGCACAGGAACATTTACCAGAGAAGGCAGTTCGATCGGCGGAAGTCCCTTTATCGGAACATGGACAGGAACCATAACCAAGGACGCAACGTCAATTGAAGCGACGCTTGTATTTACCGAGGATACATGGACTTTAACATCTACCGATTCTTCGATTAACGAGACAGGTACTTATAACGGTAACAACCGATTAATAACATTAAAAAGCGGCGGCTACAATGTCGGTACTGCTACTGTTCTCTTTAACAGTTTAAACCTTAACATAACCGACGGCATCCTTGAAGACGCGTCCGGATCATTTAACAGGTTCAAAGAATAACACCGCGAAGTTATAGAAAATAAACTGTTATTTCAAACCGCTGTTTGTCAGACAGCGGTTTTTTTATGTAAAGAACAATAAGATTGACATTTTGATTATTTTACATTAATTTATCATTGGGAGATGTGTATGGGTATAATACGAACCGCGATCACTTTGAAAAACGCGATAGATGTATATAAAGCGAAGGAAGGCACGATAAAAGAACAGGATATCCGCCAAAAAAGCGTTGATGCGCTTGTTGATACAGGGGCGTGGACGATGGTAATCAATGAATCAATGCAAAAAGAGTTGGGGCTTGGAATAACAAGAACTGACACCGGGACACTCGCTGACGGAACACAATCAATTTACAATATTGTAGGTCCATTGGTTGTTGCATGGAAAGATCGCAGCGCCATTTGTGAAGCTCTTGTATTACCTGACGCTGAAGAAGCATTGCTGGGCGCTATTCCGCTTGAAGCAATGGATTTGACTATCAACCCCCGAAAAGAAGAAATTGTCGGAGCTCATGGGGATCAAATAGTTCATTCAGTAAAATTATATGCAAAAAAGTGATAAATATATTATTGTATAACTTCTTTCAAATAAACTAACATCAGGAGTTACTATGCCAAACAAAAATTATCGTTTTGAAACAATCCAAATCCACGCGGGGCAGGAAAATCCTGATCCGGCAACCGACGCGAGAGCGGTTCCCATTTATCAGACAACTTCTTTTGTGTTTCCGAATACGAAAGCGGCGGCAGGAAGATTCGCGCTTACAGAAGCTGGAAATATTTATTCGCGTCTTACTAATCCGACATGGGATATTTTTGAACAGCGTATGGCGGCTCTTGAAAAAGGAGCGGCGGCTCTTGCCGTCTCGTCGGGGCAGGCGGCGTCCGCTTATTCGATTCAAAATATTACAAAAGCAGGCGATCATATAATCGCGGATACTCAAATTTACGGCGGCACTTATAATCTTTTCGCGAATACTTTTAAAGACATGGGAGTTGAAACAACATTC
>Ga0209755_10009738_pt1 | contig 10136 bp, 12 predicted proteins | sample TergutCo191P1_FD_187301 | JGI IMG/M metagenome (GOLD analysis project Ga0209755, IMG submission 187301) | Cornitermes sp. P1 segment gut microbial communities from Petit-Saut dam, French Guiana - Co191P1 (SPAdes) (version 2) | ecosystem: Host-associated > Arthropoda: Insects > Digestive system...
CGCAAGCTCTCCAAACCGGTTGTTAAGTAATCCCATTCGTATGCCGGTTTCCTTCATTTGCCGGTCAGTTTCTTTTTGCCGCTCGGCATTTTCTTTTTGCTGCGCGGCTACATCCCTTAATATTGCCCAAACTTCGTCCGGTGTTACGCCTTTTGGATAATCATATGACTTTGCTGTTTCCATTTATAAAAACCTCCCAAATCGTTGTATACTTTGAATATAAACATATACGTACGGGAAGTCAACTTGTTTTTTTCGCACTGAGCGCAAATACCTTATAAGAACAACATACATCGCCCTTCTCATTTACGGTTGTTTTGGTTTTGCTCCGCAGCTTGCAGCGCAAAATATGTCTATGAAATATAATTGTTTGTTTTTTTGGCTTTTTTTTAACATATATTTCAAAACTGGCACATAACGAGATAAGCACCCCGAGCCGCCGTTAGGCGGCGAAGCAGTTGCTGTTTGTTATATGCCGTGCCATTAATAATTACTGAGAAAATATATTAAATATTTTAAAAGTTATTTATTACAACTAAAAATCCCATTCCCCATTAAATACTGGTGGATTACGTACCCCATTAAAAGACAATTTATTATTTGAATCAGCTTTTGCATCCATTCCCATAATATAAAGACCATTGCTATGATTAATATAGACTGCATGTCCTCGATTTTTTTGGATAACCGAAGAAGCCCTCACAATGTTACTATTTCGATCATTTTCAGCATAACCAAAAATAATTCCCCCATTTTTAGTAAATTCGCCACCATTAACATATACTCCAGCACCATAAGAAGATACAATATTACCAGATATTTCACCAGAATTAATTATAAAAGCTCTTCCACTATCTAGATATAAACCTCCACCTCTATAAGCTGTATTAGCAGATATTTTTCCATTATTCATAGTAAAGACGATACTACTACATGCAAATACTCCACCACCATTGTCTGCTCTATTACCAGATATTACACCATCTTCCATAATGAATCTTGCATTTTCTTCAATATATATACCACCACCTTTACCACCAAAGTTACGACTTCCAAAACTTGTACTAGTAGAAGTATTACCTGAAATTTCCCCTCCTCTTAGAATAAAACTTCCATAATCACTTACAAATACACCACCACCATTAGAATAAGTCGCAATATTTTTTGAAATTATCCCATTACTCATTATGAATCTTCCGCGAACAAACAAACCACCACCTTTACAGCTGTTTTCATTACTATTAGCAGATATTTCACCATTATTCATTGTAAAACTTCCATTTTCATCTATAAATAATCCTGCACCATTTTGAGAATCGTTATTAGATATTTTTCCTCCGTTCATGATAAATGTCCCATTTTTTGTTACATACACTCCACCACCATAATGTGTTTCATAAGATGAAGTTTTATTATTTGCTATTAATCCACCATTCATTGTAAAATTACCATTACTGTCTATATATACTCCACCACCGTAAGATTTTGAACTTGAGTAAGATGAAAATGTATTAGTTGAAGTATTACCAGTTATTTCTCCTCCATTCATAGTGAAACTGCCAGCAACATATATGCCGCCACCATAAGGCGCTCCACTAATTGAAAAATTATTATTAGTTATTTTTCCATCGTTCATAATAAAAATACCACCAGAATTTACTCGAATAAGTGATGCGTTATTTATTCTACCACCTTGTAATTCAATATTACCATCTAAAACCAAAGTAATACCTGATTCTATTATAAACATTGTTCCATTTGCATTTTGATTTATTTTTACTTTTTGTCCAATATCTTTAAAAATTATATTTATATTTTTCCTATTGCCATATGAAAAAACCATAGGAGCAAGGCTTTGATCCATATCAATTTCAACCAAATAATTTCCGCCAGTTTGTGCATTAGCATCCAACCATCGCATTTTGGCATTAAAACTATTTCCAGGAACAGGTTCAGTAGCAAAAAGCGAACTAGAGAAAACTAATGTAACAATAAATCCATAAATAAATTTTTTCATAAACACTCCTTAATTTGTTTTATTCTCAATGGAATATTAATTATTTTATATAATTATACCTTTTTTGATTTTTTCATTATAACTATACCAGTAATACTTAATGCTGTACCAGCAAAATACAAAATTATCATCAATGGTGAAACACTTGGCTCATATAAAATATCGCCCCAACTAGATTCTACTGCCCCTGAAGAAAATTCTACTACTGTTAGAATAATTGCAGAAACAATTGCAATTAAACCGACTACTAACATAATAATTCCTAAAATTTTTCCTGTATTCATAAATACTCCTTTACAGTTTTTTTGTCGCTGTCGACATAATTTAAATTTTCATACGAAAACTATTTTTTTATTAGTTTGTTGAATCAAATTCATTTTTATTCGTTTCTTCTTCTTTAGCAGGAACTACAAATGCTATAGCAGTATATAGATATAATTTTGTCTGAGGATTTTGACTAATAAGAGTAAAGCGAATTCTTTCAAAATCTATATTTTCCCCATATTGCTCTTTTGCTTTTTCGAATAAAGCCTCACGAGCAGCTTCATTTAATCTATTTTTTATTGGTATATTAGCAATTTCCTGAGTTGCTGCAACTGCCAAGCCTATTCCAGCAGCAATACCTCCCGACTTCATGGCATCAGAATTACCACTAGCTATAGCCTTCCCAGCTTGATTCATCATATTACTCTGTTGAGGAGTCGCTCCTATTAACACATCAGTTGATTCAAACATTGCTTCAACTTCGCCTAATGAATTAGTAGGTGGTGATGACGCACAAGACAAAAATACTCCAGCCATAATTCCAATTAACATAACCAACACAGTTTTCTTCATAAAAACTCCTTTACGGTGTTATTTTCTAACACCTAAATAATTTATAATTCCATACGGAATTACATGCATTTTTACACTTAAAATGTGTATTTAAATAATAGAATAAACCATATAGGGTTATATGTCAATATCAAAATCAACGAAATACGTTGATATATACACGTATTTGTCAAAATAACACCCAAATACGTTGTTGTTCTATAATATATGACTATTTAAGCTATAAAGTATGAATGTAAAGGGTATTTTTGGGAAAAATTTGAAATATTACCGAAAAGAGAAGAAATTATCACAGGATCAACTATCTGAAAATGTTGAAATTACTGTAAAGCATTTAAGCGAAATTGAAAGGGGAATAGTATTTGCTTCTGCTGGTCTAATAGATAAATTAGCTGAAAACCTTAATATACCAATTTTTGCATTTTTTTTGACAGACAAAAGTATTTACTATGATAATTTAATGCTTGCCAGAATAGAGAGAGCAATTATCCAGAATATTGAATATACTATGGATAATATTAAAAAAGGTATTTTTAACGAATCTCTTTAAACAGCTGAACCTGTTGCCCTCTCCCCATAAATCCTCTCCGCAATCTCCAACAGTTTTTCCCGCGTATTCTGCTCAGGGTCGTCAAGCACGGTTTCGAGCAGCTCTTTTAAAATTACACCCATCATTTTGCCGCACGGTATGCCAATCGTCATCAAATCATTGCCGCAGACGGCGAGGTCTTTAAGCGCAAAAGCTTTTCCTTCCGCTAAAATTTTGTTTACTCTTTCTATGAGCTGCAATAAAGATCGATAGTTTGGCTCTTTGCCGGAAAAGCCGTAAATGTCGGCGCGGCGAAGCTGATAGACGCTTTCAAGGTTTGCCTCGCCTACTCGGGCGATAAATCTGCGGACGGCGGCGTCCGTCCAGTCCTCGGTGTAAAGGAACATATGCTCTTTTGTCAAATGGCAAACCTTCTCAATCACCGCGTTGGGATACTTGAGGCGCTCTAAAATTTCGCGGCACATGTTAGCCGAAACTTCCTCATGGCCGTAAAACGTATAAACGCCGGTTTCGTCTATGCCGCGTACGGCGGGTTTTCCGACATCGTGAAAGAGAGCGGCAAGACGTACTTCGTGCGGATAATTTTTCGCCGCGGCATAATCGCAGGCGTATAGGGAATGATCAAGCACATCAAACTGATGAAAGCCTTTTTGCTCAACGCCCCTGCCGTCCGCAAGTTCGCTTAAAAAAAGTTTTAAAAGACCGGTCTGTTCCATCAAACGAAAGGCAATAGAAGGCTGGGAAGAGGCGAGTATTTTATCAACTTCATCGCGTACACGCTCCCATGAAACTTTCGCGCAAACAGCAAGCGCGCCATAGGTAGCGTCTAACGTACTTTTTTCTATCTTGTATCCGAGCTGGGACGCGAAGCGGACGGCGCGCATCGGGCGTAAACCGTCTTCGCCAAAGCGTTCTGCTGCGTTTCCCACACAGCGGATGATTTTCAGCTTGATGTCTTTAGCTCCGCCGAAAGGATCAACAATATCTCCTGAAGGCAGACGCAGAGCAATCGCGTTCATTGTAAAGTCACGCCTTGACAAATCTTCTTCAATCGTTGCGGCATATTCTACCTGATCCGGTCTGCGCCCGTCGGTATAATCCGACTCGGTTCTGAACGTGGTAATTTCGGCGTTGTTTTTTCCATAAAAGACCGTGACAGTCCCGTGTTTAATCCCTGTGGGTACAACCTTACCGCCCGCGCGCTTTATGATGCCGGTTACTTCTTCGGGCAAAGCATTTGTCGCCAGATCCCAGTCGTGGATTTTCTGTCCCCTCAGCATATCCCGGACAGCTCCGCCGACAAGATATATCTCTTTCCCGGCATTGTTAAACAAAGCGGCGATTTCTTTAAGAACCGGATCGATATTTGGCTTCAATTGATTGTTCCTTATATATAAGTATAATGGAAATATATGGAGAAGATAAGACATCGAACTAATTCTCTGTGTCTCCGTGTCTCTGTGAGAAATTCTTATTTCATATATTGGAGATATTTTGCTTGGGATTATTTTTACCGGCGGGGATGGGCCGGCACCGGAGACAGTTAAAAAACTGATTTGTCAGGAAGCGAAAGACGCTCTTCTTGTCGCCGCCGATTCGGGATTTACGGCGGCTGTTAAAGCCGGATTGCAGCCTGACTGGGTAATCGGCGATATGGATTCGATTGACGACCCTGAGTGCCTTGCCTTGCTGCCGCAGGAGCGTGTTATTCGTTTCGAGCGTGACAAGGATTTTACAGATACCGAGCTGGCTGTCTCCCTTGCCGATGAAAAAGGCTGCGGTGATATATGGATAATCGGCGGCGGAGGCGGCAGGCTCGACCATCTTTTCGGTATCCGTTCTCTTTTTGAGAGGGATATTTTTCCGCGCCGCTGGATTACAGATACGGCTGATATTCGCTGTATTGAGGCAGGGAGCAAAGAGCAGGGAGCAGAGAAGAGGGGAGGCTCCTTTGTTTGTGAGGTTTTGGAAAAAGAGGCGGTTGTTTCGGTGTTTCCGCTGGGTGCAGGGCCGTGGGAGGCAAAAAGCAGCGGACTTAAATGGCCCCTTGACGGTGTTAGCTGGAATCGGGGTTTTTTTGGTCTGAGCAATGTTGCGGTAAACGGTGAGTTTTCTATAGATGTAAAACTTGGGCGATTTATGGTAATATTACCGTATGTGAGGTTTAAGGAAGAGTCATCGAATGGCGCTAATGGGCGCGAATGAAGACGAATTAAGATTAATTTTGAAATTCTTATTCGTGTTAATTCGTTTAATTCGCGTAATTCGATGACGATCTTTAAGAGTTTTGAAATATCAGGAGGATATCTTGTCAGTAATTATAATGGACGGGAAGGCGCTTGGATTTAAGATTCGCGAGAAAGTTAAGACAAGAGCCGCTGTTCTTAAAGAAAATGGAATTATCCCCTGTCTTGCGGTGATACTTGTCGGCAATGATCCAGCTAGTCTTTCCTATGTTAAGTCAAAGGAAAAAGCACTTGCGGAAGCGGGGATGGAAAGCCGTGATTTCAGATTACCGGAATCCGCGGGCGAAGAGGAGCTTCTTTCGATTATTGCCGGGCTTAACAATGATGAAAAAGTTCACGGTATTTTGGTTCAATCGCCGGTGCCGAAACATATTGATGAAGAAAAAATAAACGCGGCAGTCGCGCCTTTAAAGGATGTGGATTGTTTTCATCCTGTCTCGGTTGGGAATATGGTTTTAGGAAGGCCTGGCTTTTTGCCTTGTACGCCTCACGGGGTGCTTGAGCTGTTACGCGAATATAATGTTCCCGTTTCGGGGGCTCACGCTGTGGTTGTGGGAAGGTCGAACATTGTAGGGAAGCCGCTTGCTAATCTTTTGATCCGAAGGGAATGTAACGCGACTGTTACGTTGTGCCACACGGGGACGAAGGATATTGCGCGTCACGCTTTACAGGCTGATATTCTGATAGCAGCGGCAGGGAAGCCTGATTTGATAAAACCTGATATGGTAAAAGAAGGCGCGTGTGTGATCGATGTCGGAATTAATCGCGTGCCGGACGCCGCTTCTCCTAAAGGTTACCGCATCTGCGGAGATGTTGATCCGGCAGTTGCGGATAAGGCGCGGTTTTTCTCGCCTGTGCCGGGAGGCGTAGGGCCCATGACTATTGCCATGCTTTTACAAAATGTTGTTGAAGCCGCAGACTTTGTTTGCGCGAAGGAGTGTTAAATGTCAAATGAACCTGAATGGAGGGACGCGAATCCTTCGACAGAAAACCTGCCATTTAAGGGCAGGGATGTTATTTTGTTTATTGCCGGCGGCATTGTCGTCGCAATTCTTGCCATTATCGGAATGCGTATACGTCCTGTAGGACTTGCCTTTGGTTTTCTTGCTTTCTTTTACGGTATTACAATGCTGATACGCAGACGGCAGTTAAATTATAAACCAGGCCTTATCCTTACTGCCGTCGGTTTTCTTATGCTGCTCGCGAATCCGCGCTTTGGAGTTGTAGCGGGTTTTGCCGGAACGATACTTGTTATCGGCGCGGTAGGGTTTATTGTTTTTGGAATCTTTAAAGCGATTAAATTAGCATGGGAACTTGGAAAGTTCTCTTAATAAATACAAGGAGTGCGTTATGGGTGATATTATGAAGAGAGACGAGATTCCCTCGGCATCAAGCCTGTCGAAGATGGGAGTCTCCGCCGTCGGTTACACTGCAGCCGGAATTTTTCTTGTTATATTAGGCGCCGTTGGGTCTAATCCGATAGTCGGTATTATCGCCGGAGCCATTGTCGCCTTATTGGGGTTTGGCTCTTTTACATCAAGAGACCTGGCAGATAAAAGAGCAGGACTTGTTTTAACAACGGCGGGCGTCCTGACCGTGCTCTCAAAAATACCGATTCCTGGTATACAACCCTTCTCGAAAGTGCTATTGGGTATCGGCGCAGTCGGACTTCTTGCGTTAGGTGTCATTAATGCGGTTAAATTTTTCATTGGTCTTAAAAAAAGATCGTAAGAATTTACTTCATTTATGAAGTATTTTTTTGAAACATACGGCTGCCAGATGAACAGCGCGGAGTCCGCCGCGTTGGCTCTTGTCTGCGCGGAACGGGGGTGGAGCGAGGCAGAGGATGGCCAAAGCGCCGATCTTGTTATGCTTAATACATGCTCTGTGCGGCTGACGGCGGAAAAACGCGCTCTTGGACGGATTGCGCATTACGCGGGGCTTAAGAAAAAAAACAAACTTAATTTCGCGCTTGTAATCGCGGGCTGTATGGCGCAGAGGTTAGGCGCGAAGTTAAAAGAAGATTTTCCGCAGGTTGATTATGTTATGGGAATGTCCGCGCGCTGTAACTTTCCTGTAATACTTGATGCTGTTGAAAAAAGTGTGCATGAAGGAGCGGATTATAACGCACTCCTCGATATAAACGAAAACGCGGTTTTTTCTTTTTCGGATTCCCATCTTGAAGAAGGACAGTTTCGAAGTTTTATTCCTATCATGCACGGGTGTAATAATTTCTGTTCCTACTGCATAGTGCCGTATGTCAGGGGAAGGGAAGTGTCCCGCGATCCTCAAAATATTTTAAAGGAAATCCGTCTTGTAGGAGAGAGGGGAGTGCGCGAAATTACCCTCCTTGGCCAGAATGTAAATACATATCATTGGTCTCAAGACGGAATAAATTTTTCCGGCTTGTTAAAACTAACCGCGGATGAAGCTGAAAAAAGCGGTGTAAAATGGATTCGTTTCCTCTCGGCAAATCCGGGGGATTTTTCTTCAGATACAATTGATGTTCTGGCAGCCAATAAAGTTTTTTGCCGTCATTTGCATCTGCCGGTTCAGCACGGTTCCGATACTGTGCTGAAAGCGATGAACCGCGGCTACTCGGCTCAGCGTTTTTTCAATCTTGTTAAAGAAATCCGCGCTAAAATGCCGGATATTTCACTCTCAACTGATATATTGATAGGCTTCCCCGGAGAAACCGAAGATGATGTCTCTCAGACACTCACTCTGATGGATGAAGTAAAATTTCTCTATTCGTATATGTACCATTTTAACCCGAGGGAGGGGACGAAGGCTTTTGACCTGCCCGGCAGAATTGCTGAGGACGTTAAGCGGGAGCGGCTTTCGAGGGTGATTGCCCTGCAAAAACGGCACACAAATGAGCTTTTAAAGGCCAGAATTGGCAGTACGGAAGTTGTATTAATAGAAGGGATTTCGCGGAAAAATGCCGATGAATTAATAACGAGAACTGAAAAAGATGAAATGGCGGCGGTTCCCGGCCCCAGCTCGATGATTGGCTCGTTTGGAAAGGTTGTGCTGTCATCATTAAAGGGAAATACATTCAGAGCAAAGGAGATTAAAAAAATATGATACCATGGCGTTTAATTATTTTTATCGGAATTTTCGCGGTTTTTCTTGTTTTTATTTCATTTAATCTTGAAAATAGATGCGATATTAGTTTTGGTTTCGCAAGACTTTCCGAAGTACCGGTGTTTATAACAATATTTACTTCGTTTGTTATCGGGCTTTTATGTGCGGTGCCGCTTGTTTTTCACATTAATAAGAGAAAAGAAGCTATAAAAGAAAAGATTTTAAAGAAAGATGATGCGGAAAAAATTGACGGTGCCGGAGATGACGCTTAAACATCTTTTATTTTTAATTTTGATGACACTAGCCGGGAATCTTTTTGCCCAGAGCGCGAACCGGCCTGTGTCAGAATCGAGGCAGTCCTCAGGAACTTCTCTTGCCCTGGAAATTCGAAACCTTGAAAGAGAATCCGCGAGGCAGGGAGCGGCTCCTGTTGAACGCCATGCCGCTCTTGTCCGCCTTGCGCGTCTTCGCCAGTTATCAGGCGACATAGAAGGCGCGGCAAGGAACTGGCTCGAAGCCGCCGCCGCGATCCCCGGCGTTGTTGACGATAACGCTCTTCTCTCCTGCGCGTATTGCCTTGCTGCGATGGGCGAATGGGAAAGAGCGTCTGTCGCGCTTGAACCGCTGGTGTCAAAAAATACAAGAGCGCGTTTTTTGGATATCAGCATTAAAGCAATTCAATCGGGAGATACATCCGCTCTTGCCGCTATTGCCGATACTCCAGCCTTTGCCGGAATGAAACATGAGATACTCTTTTTACTCTGGAAAATCTCGCGCGCAGAAGCGGCGGAAATGTGGCGTCAGCGCCTAACCGCCGAATTCCCGCAAACTCCGGAAGGCCGTCTTGCAATTACCAATGATCAGTTAGTAATGAGCCCGAGTCCGTTTTGGTTTTTACTCGGCAGACTTGATTCCCTTCCGCTGTCAGCAGAGAGAGAGCAGGGAACAGGGAACAGAGAACAGAGAACAGAGAGCAGAGAACAGAGAGCAGAGACAAGAGAGCAGGGAACAGGGACAAGAGAGCAGAGGCCGGAGACAAGAGAATCGCCAGCTGCCGCGCCGGCATCTGCAAGGGTGCAGACCGGGGTTTTTAGCCGGGAGGTAAACGCGCAGGCGCAGGCCGCGAATCTGAGGAACGCGGGATTTTTCCCGGTTATTGAACAACGCGGCGATAGATGGGCGGTTACCGTTCCTGCGGGACAGGACGCAAGCCGCACAATTAATGATCTGCGCGCCGCAGGGTTTGATTCGTTTTTGATACGTTAAATATTTTTTTCATTATTTCGGTTGTAAGAAAAATTAAAAAAGTGTAAAGTAAGTCAAGGATGGAATTATGGAATTATATTCAAAAATGAACGCAAACGAATTAGCCGCAGTAAAGAGCGAGCTGGATGTGGTT
>Ga0209755_10009739_pt1 | contig 10136 bp, 7 predicted proteins | sample TergutCo191P1_FD_187301 | JGI IMG/M metagenome (GOLD analysis project Ga0209755, IMG submission 187301) | Cornitermes sp. P1 segment gut microbial communities from Petit-Saut dam, French Guiana - Co191P1 (SPAdes) (version 2) | ecosystem: Host-associated > Arthropoda: Insects > Digestive system >...
GCCATTCTTGACGACTAACCCCTCAATCTGCTAGCCATATTTACCGAACTACAACATCCAGCCAGACATCTAACATGCCACATTCTAATATCACCATTACCTTCATTATTGCCTTTCGCGAAACTTCTTTCTCTTTCCCTCTTCCTTATTTTTTCTCTCAAAAGTACCGGTTTGTTCAGTTTGTTCAGTCCGTTCAGCAGCTCTGCCACGCCGAACTCGGATGCAGTGACGTCATCCATCCATCATACTTGTTACATGCAGTTCAAAGGTCGGCCATGTCAATACATTTGCATTTTTTACTTTCCCGTCACACGCAAAAGCTACAAAAATTACAGGTCTGCCTCATCTCCCTTTTCTGTCCTTAAGTTTACCCATCATACCCATCATGAACTTGTACACTAATGATTCAGGTTCTACATTTGCTTTACACTGATTGATCACAATTCAAATTACTTAATATATCCACTAAAATGTAGCCTGACACTTGCTTCTCAACTCAAGGACTATTCTGTGCCTAAATTATCGACGGTTTCAACTACTAATGGCGAAATATACGATGATCTGTGAACAGTGCTAACATTAAGTCACTATCTCTTCCTCAATCACGGTAACCCACTATGTGCAGGTCCAGAACCGAAACGAGAACCTCTCTAAAACGAAGCAGCACAGCTGAACACTTGTTCCTGACGTTCCACAGACAACATACGCAAGAAACCGCGTGTGTTTTGAAAGCACAGAAAGCTATAGTGTGACGTCACTGATTCCAAATTGAGACATATCACGGATGCTGGAACTAAGCCGTAGACACTCACAGCTTTATTAGTTGCTAGTGAGAAGACTGGTACAGAAGAAAATGAAAAGAAACCCATGTATACATTCAGATCTTTTGAGCAGAGAGCAGGAAAGTATGAGAACATAAGGACAGATTATGAATCCTGTGGCAGTGTGGCACGGTACAAGCTTCAGCGCACAGCTATATTTAACCAAACATCATGCACGAATGAATTAAGGGCAGATTGTAATCAACATGTGAGCAGTGACTTCAGGCTTCAGTCGCAATGTAAATTAGATTTGCGCTCCTCTGCGATATTACACAGCCTAGAGTGGCAATTCCGTACCGACGTTTCGGTGCAAGCTATAGACCCCAACTTCGAGGGTCAAGAATTCCAAGTCCCAGAAGATCTCAGTACTTCAATACTTCGAGCAGCAGGAGTTACAGACGACAAATTAAATGAGTGAATAAAACAATTTGTTTATTTGGAATGTATTTTACCTTACACAAAAAGTGATGACGTACCTAAATTATATAAAGGCATGTATGTTGAAACATTCGATGCAAAATTAAAGCAAGCAATAAGGAAACGCAGCTACAGTTAAACCAGATTATGGTGGTACCAGTGAGAATTGATCCTAGTGCAACAGCGTGGGAGAAGAACTGAGATGGCGGGTGTGAACTGCTGAGGTCAGCTGCATGATGCACATTATATTACCGTACGATAGATGAAGTAAGAGAGTGACTGCATGTACACAGTGTAAGTAACGTTACTGTAGACTGTGGTAGCAAGTGGACTCGACATTTATTAGTAATGAACGATACACGCATTCCCAAGTTAGTATATGAATACACTCCGATCGGCAGAAGAAACTTAGGTCGACCAAGGAAATGGTGGACAGATCAAGAACCATGAAGATGTAAGAAATGTAAAATGGATAATAATTATATGATTATGACGATTATAATGATTATGAAGGTAAGAACTTCGGAACTGGAACCGTAACGATTTGTTACCCCCACCAAAAGTACTGATAACTTTTTCCCCAAACAAAAGCGGACACAGCTTGAAGCTGATGGCCCACCTCCATTATATACCGATGTCTAGAGCGTGTAGAGCTTTGCTTTATGATCCCATTAGAAGATAAACTTATCCCCTTGTCTTTGAGATTTGTTTGGGAGTGGAAACGTCACTCCATGCCTTCTTAATTTCCGTTATAGAAGGCGGTCCGTGTACAGCTTCACAACCGACCGCCTGCTCTCCGGAACAGCGCCCCAGATTCCTACTGAGTAAGTCCCAGTGTCATGCTGGGTGCTGAGGGGAAGACAGAAATATCTGACCCGCCCCAAAATCGGAAAGAAGTTCTTCGTTCTCCCAACCTATCGAAATAGTCACTGCACTTACTGAGCTATCGCAGATACTTCGCCGCCTTCAACGTCCCACTATTTCGCTACACGCAACAAGAAAGCTGTATGCTGTATTAATATATGCATCAGACTATTTCCACTATGATGTCACCTACCCCGTGCTTCAAGTTTGCGGGGGAAAGAGGTTGCAAGGAAAATAATCACACACGATTTTTTCGTTTGCTCTTATTTTTCGTATTTCCTTCCTTGTTTCCCTGCTTATTTCCTTTTAGATGTTCTTCGCCAAATATGAAAGTGCGTCTTGCGTACAGATCACGTCCGACGTTCTTCTGTCTATCTGTCTGTCTGTCTGTCTGTCTGTCTACCTAACTCTGACCCAGCATCAGTAACGGAACCCTTTGTTAGATTTTCATGCAATTCTAAGCGGGAGTCACGTAGAAAGTTGTAAAGCAAGGATGAGTTTCGTGTCAATCGGCTTTATACTTTATTTGGAGCCGTCAATACATTTCTACCCTTACTTCTCATATTTCCTGGCCCACTTAATGTAAACATTCATACAGAAAATCTTCACGTAAAGTCACACAGTAATTACGTTTTGTGAAAATCGTTGTAACGAAGGTCACACTTTACTTCGGGCATTTCTATCCGTACTGTCCACATTTGGGGACCGCGGTAGCAGAGTGGTTAAAGTGCTGTGCTACAAATCGGAAGGTCGCTAGTTCGATCCCAGCTGGTGTCACTGGATTTTTTATTGATATAAAATCCTTTCGATCGCACTATGGCCCAGGGGTCGACTCAGCCTCTAACAGAAATGAGTACCAGGAGTACTTCCTGAGGGTAAAGGCGGCCGGTGCGTAAGGCTGACAACCTTACCACCATCCTGTGCCGTTGTCACGAAATCTGGGATCCTTAACTTCCTGGAACCCTCTGGGTCCCTCCGGACCTGTAATGGGACTGCTTTACCTTTTACTGTCCATGTTTACTGTGCGATTTTGGTGAAATTCTGTACAACAGATCTGCACATAATGCTGTTGACATTTTATGGGTTTCATAAAAATCGGATCAGGGAAGTCCGTACTTTTATTTAGGGCGTGAATGAAATTACATTTACGCTCCTACCGTCAAGTCATGGAGCATATGATTTGCGGTCTTGGTCTTCGCTTCATAACACTTCTTGGATAGTAGAAAAGGCCCCTTTAAAATTCAAAGGAGTGCAAAAGCGAAAGCATGTTTTTCACTAATCGAGGCTTGCTGACTAACACCATGTGTCAGACTCTGAGGACAAGTAAGGCCACTGAACAACAGAGCAGATACACTTCTTTATCAATTGTGTTTCATTTTTATTTTCGATAGTCCACCCTTAATCCTTCTGCCTTCACGCGGTTTTTCGTTGCCTGTTCCTTTCACACATCTCGACAAGTGCGCCTGCTGACGTCACAATATACAGCGCAACAAGTAGTTGTTCCATCTACATAGTGCCCTTCTCCCTATGCGCTATTACTCTTCGCATGGGGGTGGGGGCGAAGGTGTTGATGTGCGAGACAGCATTGTCCACAGGCAGTGCAATATACCTGTAGGTCTGTTGTTTACAGATCAAGTCAGTAACTGTCCGTTCCGGTATTGCATGAGTTCATTTGTGTACCCTGTCGGTGCAAATAATGCAGGCGGACACACGGTGGCCCTGTCGGTCATCGCAAGTGATGGTGCCGCTGATTAATCTTTAGTTTAATTAATGTAGCTAATATGAGTGATTCAGAACTACGTGTAATATTGCCACATTTAATAAGAAGTATTTTTCTAATTTTTATCTCAGTTTCCTTATTTATAAAAAATGTTTGGTACAGTTTTGTTACCCTACTTTCCTTCCTTCGTGAGGAATGTTTTCTTAAATCTGTTGTCCTGCATTTCACATTTTATGAGGAAGGATTTCGCTAAACTTTATCCATTCCACATTTTGTAAAGAAAGAATTTACCAACATTCCTTGCTCTGATGTTCATATTTTGCAAAGAGAGATTTGCTCAAATTTCTTTTTCTAATTCCCGTATTTTTCAAGGAAATATATCTTGCAACTATTTTACCTCCCTACCACAAGTTTCATGAAACGCCTTGCTATAATTTATCCTATTGTCCATACATTATAAAAACAGATTTTGCTAGTAACAAATGTAAATGGAAAAGCATATTGTAGGTAAATTTAATGCAAACATAGAGGTTACTATTTTATGTCAAAAATATTGATCGCCACTTCCTCTCGGCTCGTCTCGATTTAACGTATTCCACTGAAACGTCCGGCTGCATGCCAAAGTTCTGGTGCAAAATAAACCATTAGGAATTTTTACCTAGAAGCAGCGTATTTGTTGTTTAATTACTAAAAGTTGGGTAAGTGCTTCGTTGAAGAGACATAGTTAGTAATTTATTGTACTTGAGTCGGATACGAACTGTGTACAAACAAAGACTGAAATTATATAAGTATTTAAGCCTCACATGAATAAATTCAGTTAAACAGTGCAAATTATGCCTTCTCGACTTTGTTTATATCCCCCACTTAACAAGTGTTATTGAGACCCTGTGGCAAATGCAGACTGACAGACAGCAAGGCTGTTGAAATCTGCATATGAGAACATTTCAGTGAAGATTAAATGTGAGCTGATAGTGGTTCACCGTCCTTACCAGCCACTCTTAGAACTTCCACATACTCTACTCTAAGCTACTTCTTACGTACATTTCTTCTTTACCAATTTATTCTAAGCCTTTAATAATACATTCGTTTCCGCTTACTTCCATATTGTTGCCCAATTAGTTCTTTCACATTCCTCAGGTAATCAACAGTTTTCCCCTAGGCATTTCATTACGTAACTCCATATCCTTTCGTTTATTCGCTTCTGTTGACCCATTGGCATTCCTTCTTCTTCAGTTGTTTTTCTTGGCATTAATTTCTTTCTATTTCAATTTCCCTCTTCCTTTTAATAGGGAGGTCTATTGCTTTCCCTTCTTCTCACTCTGTTTCCTTCATTTCCTCCCTTCCTCTCTTTTAAATTAGCGTAAATCTTCTCACAGTCTCTGAAGATATTTCCATACAAGCTTCTTACCTCAACATTCCGGCCATCTTGAGCTTTCTACTGTGTACTTTGCTCTCTACTTTACAGCTAATAAGATAAATTATTGTCAAAAACTTTCTATAAAAAGAAAAAATTGGAAATAGTAAGAAGTTTTACACAGAAAATGAAATATTTGTAAGAATGTGAATAACAGGTAAAATTGAAGGAACAGACCTCTAAAGCTATCTGACTGCCAAATATACTAGAGTTTATATAAATAAAAGAAAATGTACTGCCCAAAAAACCTCAGCCATTTACAAAGATTAGTTAGCCTTGTCTCATTATGACTGAAGCTGACACTAAGTTAAGAACAAGAGTTCCAACTAACATCACTTACGGTAGCCCAGTGTTTACTAAAATGTTCAAAGCAAGCCCACCTTTTCTAGAGGTCAATCCAGTCAGGGTTTGTAACGCACTTCTATGAGATACGTTTTAACATCATCCTTCCTTGAACGCTAAGTTTTACAGCCCAACCGGAAACTCGCTGCACTGCGCACATAACCGATTACAGTCTTTCTACTTTGATCCGTCATAACACTCACGCGTTTCCCTAAGGCCTCATTCATCGTTCTTTTCTTTATTCTTGCACGGACTCAAGCGCTGATCCTATAAAGAAGTGCTGCCGTCTGGTAATGCTATGTTGTACTACTTGCCCAATGGTTGTGTTTTGGTATGGCGATGACCAACAGTTTCATGGTGTTTAGCTCCTACCTCACGGAGATCACGGCACATATGTTATACATGATAATGAAATGTGGTTAATTCGTACTTGGAGGTTTTATCGGTCAGTCTGTCCGTACATATAAGCGCGGCTCTCACTGGACGGATTTTTGTGAATTTGAGTTTGGGGAGTACTAGGAAAATCTGGCGAGAATTGCAGTTTTGTTTAAAATCGGACCAAAATATCGGGTACTTTAGGTTGAAGATCTAAGTACTTTTATATTGTTCCTGTAGAACTGGGAAAAGGAGTCATAAATTAAGGCCAGGATTCTAGGCGCTTTCGTGTGGGCCACGGAAAGTGCCTGTTACCTTCATCAAGAGTGTCCTCCTGTCTGTCTTCGTATATCAGCGCGACCCAAAACTCGAAGGATTTTTGAAAAAAATTCAACATTGGGGGCTTTAACGAAAATCCATCGAGCAATTCCAAATTTGGTTACAATTGCACAAAAGCGTGTGGCACTTTACACGAAGACCCCAAGTATATTTCACATTGCTGGCAGCGACGTATGTGGGGCAAAACTACAGAGAATGCGTTGTTGTGTTTCCACGTCTGTTCTCTAATACTTAGTGCATTGTTGACAGCGACTTATGTGGGGCAAAACTACAGAGAATGCGTTGTTGTGTTTCCACGTCTGTTCTCTAATACTTAGTGCATTGTTGACAGCGACTTATGTAGGCCAGCAGTACAATGGAAAGGCAATGTTGCTTTTACAGCAAAAATGGTTACGCGAACGCGCCAAAATATTATGTCTTACGTACATGGCCTGTTTGTTGGAAGAATGTCAGTGACAAGCGTACCGACATCGTAGTAACATCACACGTAGTTCAGTAGTAGTAGTAGTAGTAGTAGTAGTAGTATAACGGTAAAGAATTGAAACAAATTTTAAACAAATTACGGATTCGAATTTCCGGCAGTGTTCTTGCTATTGCGGAGGTTCTGGCAGCGACTGTACCTTCCAAAGGCATACATCTGATTGCTTTCCGTCTGTACCGTCCACACAACTTAAGGAAACTCTATAATAGAGAAAGGCGTAACAGACATATTGCACTCTTCTTTACACGCACATACATTACAACGAAGGAAAGTTACGTAGACTAAAAATGAAAAAGCAACAATAGTTCCAAATACTCGAAATAAGCGTACGCAGTTCACTCACCAACAAATGCACTATTTATTAACTTGGTTAGAATTTTTAAATTTACATTAAAATACACAATAATATCGCTCCTACATGTTTCGATATTTAATGACCATCATCAGGCAGCTTTATCTGTACCTAACTAAAGTTATATTTGTGTTAAAACACTCTGTAAAATTGCGTTTTAACATAAATATGCTTTAGTTAGATACAGATATAGCTCCCTGATGATGGTCATTAAAGACCGAAACATGTAGGAGGGATATTATTGTGTATTTTAATGTAAATTTAAAACTCTTAACCAAGTTAATAAATAGTGCATTTGTTGGTGAGTGAACTGCGTAGATTTCAAAATGCCCGGTGCAAAGATAAAAGAAAGTCAAAATGAATTTGCAACTTGTCTGACGGTCGGAACTCGGAGACAGGTAAACAATAGGTGTAGACGAGTGATAGAGACATTTGGATTTAATTAGCGGCCTTTGAATCCCACTTGATTTGCTTCGTCAAAATTCAGGGTATCTCAGCAACTAATTCACTTCTAGATAACGTGAAATCAATAACGTGCCGCCTTATCACTCCGACACAAATTACAGCTGTCAGGCAAAGTAATGGCTCTGGCAGTGTCGACGGCGACCACAGCAACGAGCCTGATAAAAGAACAGCGAACAGAACTCAACCAAATGCGAGCATTTTGCAAATCCGCAATTAACTCCTCGAACTACTTTGTTTCACGGACGGAACATTAAAGCAGCCAACTGTAACCTCAGTACAGGTCTCTGCAGAACGTCACGAACTGTTTTACTGCCTGCTTCTATCAACATGCTTCACGCATAATGTAGCAGCAATGTACAAGTATCTTAAGAAGAAACACTCTTTCCTCTGTTTACGAACATACAGGTTACTAAAATCGTAAAAATGCAAGAACATCTCCTAAAAATATTACCCTGTAATTTTCTTGTTTTTTTTTAGAATGAAAACCCCCGCATATAATAAAGCAAACAAAACAATATAATTAGTACATAATAATGTAATTACATACAATAAAAAACAAAACTATTTTCTAAATAAGCCATTCTGAGTTATTATGCACGTAGATTTTCCAAAGACAGTAACAGTGCTTCTCCAATGTAGAAGGCTTTTTTTTTAGTCTATTAGATATTCAGGGATTAAATGGAAATTTTCAGTTTCTTATTTGCACTTAATATACTACTGTGTGTCACTTTTGCACTAAATTGTAGGTTAAAGGCTTATACTTCGGTCACAAAGCAGGTTCTCGGCGCGTTTCGTAGTACGTAAGATTGGTTATGTTAACTGGAATGTGTTAGGGTGAAAATGCAGCCGACACCGGGGAGGCAAGTATCTAATTCATTTCCTTTTAAAAATGATCTGAAAAAATAAGCTGCGTTTTCTCCTTTGCTTCTTGCTCCTTTGTTTCAGAATATAATGTCAAGGAGGCTCAAGAAAATCAGTAGCGATTAAAGTCGAATGGAAAACGTCAGCTTTCGGTCAGTGCTAATGATGTTATTTGATGATGAGAAAAAGTGCGGTCTAGAAGCAAATACTGAGAGAAACTAAGTATGTGGTCATATGTCGTGAACAGAATGGACAAAATGACAACATCTAGGTAGGTAATAAATCTTTTAAAATAAAAGCGTGGCATATATAAAACCTTCGGGTGCAAGCCTAAGAAATAACAGTAGCATTTATTAAAAAATGCAGAACAACTGAACACAGACATACCTACTAATCTGCCCGTCTTTCACGTTGTAGTTTGCTTTCTTAAAATGTAAAGATTAAAATATACAGAACTATTGTTGTTGTTGTTGTTGTTGTTGTTGTTGTTGTGTATGGGTGTCAAATTTGGATCGTTTCAAGGAAAGTTTGAGATCGTTCGAGATTAGAGTGCTGAAGAAGACATTGGACTTAAGAGGGCAGAAGTACCAGGATACTGGAGCAAATTACAAAATAAGGAGCTTCATAATTTGTACGTTTTACCAAATAATACTCATATGATAAAATGGAGGATGATGAGATGGGCTGGACATGTGGCATATGTGGGAAAGGAGAAAAATGCATTCAGAGTATTGGTGCGGAAAAATGAGGGCAAGTAACTCTAGATTAATGTGGCTCGGGATGGGGACAAGCAGGTGGGTACAGTACAGAAACTTTGGGCTCCACAACATGCAGGAAATTTCAGAATTGTTTGAGAAACTGCTAGCTTTTCAAGATCTTTAATTTTATGGCCTGGGAGCCTTCCGTATTGTACATACTGCGTAATATAATGTACCACAAGAAACGCCGCATCCCAAGTGACACTCTGAAATGTTGTCACTTGGAACATGTATTTGCTGTTTGGCATTCCCCACTATTCATGCTGTATTTCCAGTCGATGGATTCTGTTTTCTTTAATCGGCTTTATATTGCGAAGTGGACAAGCTCTTGAAGGATTACGAAATGCTGAGAGAAGCGGAGGCAAAACAGGCTGTGACCTAGTTTGCGATATCGTTCCAGCATCGCCAGAAACAAAACGCGGTTCTAAACCGGGTTTGTGTGTAACACAAGAGTTCATCTGTGGCCTAACAGAACTTTCACCTTACAAACAGCCCTGGAATTTAGAGCCCACCATTCTAAACGTTTCATCTGCGAGTGTATAGAGCTTTGCAGGATGAATTTAGCGATATTTAAAGAGCCCTGTGATGTATTTATGTGCACAGTCCCTACTAACATTACAGTTCTTTTCATGAACTTTAACAAACATGACCATAACACTTTGCCTCGTCTGTATATTTGTCACGTATAAATCAAAAGCGTTGAATAAAGATAGACCAGCTTGATGTCACTTGTTTTATTATTTCACTATTTGCTGCTCAACATGTTTAAAATGTTAGTACATCCATCTTCAGGAGCTTGCGAATTATTGTGGATTCATTTCATGTGTTGTATTGCTCTGGTTCGATGTGTGTTGGTGTTACGGTGTGGTTCGGCTGGGTGGTGTGGTATCCTTATGCAGGCTGAAGCCTGTATAAGGATACCACACC
>Ga0209755_10009740_pt1 | contig 10135 bp, 6 predicted proteins | sample TergutCo191P1_FD_187301 | JGI IMG/M metagenome (GOLD analysis project Ga0209755, IMG submission 187301) | Cornitermes sp. P1 segment gut microbial communities from Petit-Saut dam, French Guiana - Co191P1 (SPAdes) (version 2) | ecosystem: Host-associated > Arthropoda: Insects > Digestive system >...
AGTCAAGACATGCCGGAATTATGTCTCCTTTGACCATGTCTACCATTGTAAGAGCTTCAATATGAAGCGTCTTGCAGTACGATTCCATCATTATCTCGTAACGCGAATGTATTTCCGATTCAGTAAACACATGATGCTTTGTGAACAGATCAATGCTTTTTTTCTCGATATACTTCGGGAGAGCGTCAACTGTGGTTTTCAAATTTGACAAACCGCGTTTTTGAGCTTCAGTAACCCATTCTTCGGAATAGTTATTGCCGTTAAAGATGATTCTCTTGTGCTCGCTGTATGTTTTTTTAACAATCGACGCGATATCGGCTTTAAAATCTTTTGATTTTTCAAGAATGCCGGCGAAATGATCCAACGCTTCCGCGACAATTGTGTTAAGCACAATATTGGGGCCTGCGATTGAGAATGTCGAGCCGAGCATCCTGAACTCAAACTTGTTGCCGGTAAACGCGAAAGGAGACGTGCGGTTGCGATCCGTCGAGTCTTTGGGGAAATGCGGCAGCACCGTTACGCCAATTTCCATCTGATGCTTTTCTTTTCCTTTGTAACTGGTTCCTGATTCGATAGCGTCAAGTATCCCCTTTAATTCATCGCCGATAAACATCGAAATGATCGCCGGAGGCGCTTCATTCGCTCCAAGGCGGTGATCGTTTGCCGCGCTTGCCGCGGATAATCTCATCAAATCCTGATACTCGTCAATCGCTTTTATCACCGCAACGAGGAACAGTAAAAATTGCGCGTTGTCCTGCGGAGTGTCGCCCGGCTCAAGCAGATTGGCGCCGGTATCCGTGCTGATTGACCAGTTGTTATGCTTGCCGCTTCCGTTAACGCCGGCGAACGGTTTTTCGTGCAGCAGGCACGCCATGCCGTGCTTGTTCGCGATACTCTTCATTAATTCCATTGTTATCTGATTATGATCGGTCGCGATATTTGTGGTTGAAAAAACAGGAGCCAGCTCATGCTGCGCCGGCGCAACCTCATTATGTTTTGTTTTCGCGTAAACTCCGAGCTTCCATAGCTCTTCATCAAGCTCTTTCATAAAAGCAGAAACCCTCGGCTTTATGCATCCAAAATAGTGATCTTCAAGCTCCTGACCTTTTGGCGGGCGCGCGCCGAACAATGTTCTGCCTGTATAGATCAAATCAGGGCGTTGAAGAAACGCGTCCTTGTCGATGAGGAAATATTCCTGCTCAGGACCGACAGTCGTAATAACACGGCTGGCAGTTGCATTGCCGAACAGTTTAAGAATGCGCATAGCCTGCTTGTCGACGGCTTCCATTGAGCGTAAAAGCGGCGTCTTTTTATCAAGCGCTTCGCCCGAGTACGAGCAGAAAGCAGTCGGGATGCAAAGAGTGCCGTCTTTAATAAACGCGTAGGAAGTTGTGTCCCAAACGGTGTATCCTCTCGCTTCAAATGTGGCGCGAAGTCCTCCCGACGGGAAACTTGACGCGTCAGGCTCTCCCCGCACAAGCTCTTTCCCTGAAAATTCGACAATGATTCGACCATCCCCTGCCGGAGAGATAAAACTGTCATGTTTTTCCGCTGTAGTTCCGGTCATCGGCTGGAACCAGTGCGTAAAATGGGTCGCCCCTTTTTCAACAGCCCATTCCTTCATTGCGTTTGCTACCGCGTTTGCCACATCCTGCTCCAGATGCGTACCCTGCGATATCGTCTTTCTCATGGATTTATAAACATCCTTTGGAAGACGCGCCTGCATGACCGCGTCATTGAAAACCATGCTCCCGAACAATTTAGTAATATCCTTGTCTTTCATCTTTATACCCTCCTGTAGGCAGACTTATTATATTGAATATAAAACGCAAAGGCGCTGTGTCCAAGCGCCTAACCGGTTTTGCGGTCTAGCAGTCGGACACAGCGCCTTTGCTGTTTCTTTGTTCAACTTATACAAATTAAAAAAATTTGTCAAGAGGTTTTTAAAGAAATTTGAAATATTTCAAACTCCATCCTCTGTTTTTAAGAAAATCATTTTACTAAAAAACTATCCACTACTTTGACTGAAGTGTTTATAGAAGACAAAGAGCCTTTTTTTACCCACTCGCCGCTTTCCGGAATAAAGCATCCGTATTCTACAGTTCCGCCGGATTGATACAGTGCCGCTCCAAGAGGCGCGATATTGCCATATTCAACATCATTACCGTTAATTGTACCTTGTGTTATTCGTACAGTTCCAGCGATATTGGCAATTCCCCCGCCTTTGGAATATTTTCCACTGACACTATTATTGGCAATTGTTCCGCCATGCATGTAAAAATTCCCTCCTTGATTCAACACGCCGCCGCCCAAAGCATAACCGGAGTTATTGACAGCCGAATTATTGGAAATCTCTCCGCTGTACATTATAAATGTTCCTGAGTTTCTCACACCGCCGCCGTCAAGATCAGAACCGATACCGAATTTATTTATATTACCGGTAATTTTTCCGTAATGCATAATGAAAGTACCGTTTTTTTCGATAACAACTAAAGAGTCATTATTTAACTTTTTGCCCTGTAATGTTAAATCATGCAGACATACCATTTGGTTTTTATTAATTCTTAGCAGTGCGCCGCTATTTCCAATCTCTTCCGGCAGGGAAAGAACACCATCACCGCGTATCGAAATTTTTACCCCCGTAACAGAGCCGAATGTATATTCTTCAGCCAGGTTAGCGTTGGAAATAACCAAATCTCCAAAAATATTGATGATATAATAACTGTCATCTCCGCCTGTAATAATTGACTGTCTCGCGCTATCCCACTTCCTTACGGAGTTTACGTTAAATTCTGTAACTCTTGCCCCTCGGGGAAAATCGGGATCTACATGGTAGTTTAAATCAGTCGGACCTGCTATTTCAAGACCGGGTATTGTTGACTCCGTTCCTAATTTTTTTATTTCAATTTCATTAATTCTAATATCATCGGTTCCATCCCCCATAAAATTAATCGCTTGTAATTTCGGATCATTAGTACTTATCCTGAATTCAACGGTAATATTTCCTGAGTTAGCGGCGTTTGTCGCGGGTGATGGCGCGTCTTCAACAGTAAAGAAGTTTTCTTCTACGCCTTGCAGAGTATAACCGTCTTTAGCCTGCAAAGTTATAGTAAGGACACAGTCAAAAACACCTTTAATCCTATTAGCAGTACTATTGCATATTGCCACTCCGGTAAATTGATCGGTTTCATCAATTGTCCTACTAAACGATGTATTGTTTTTTTCTGTAAATACTCCCTTAATTTCAGAAATATTGATAACCGTTAATTGCTCATCATCTCCATCTTCGCCATTTGTTAACTGCCCGTTTTTCCCATCTTCAATGTTTGGCAATTGTTCGTTATCTCCATTTTCAACATTTGGCAATTGTTCGTTATTTCCATTTTCAACGTTTGGCAGTTGTTCGTTATCCCCATTTTCAACATTTGGCAATTGCTCGTTATCCCCATTTTCAACATTTGGCAGTTGTTCGTTATCCCCATTTTCAACATTTGTTAATTGTTCGTTATCCCCATTTTCAACATTTGTTAATTGTTCAATAGTTTTGGTTTTACCGCTTTTCACGCCGCATTTAGTGCAAGATTCGGTTTCAAGCCCGGACGCGCCAATTACCGCCTGAGTGGTCACTTTCCATGCCCATTTATGACTGCAAGATGTTTTGCCGTCATCGCAGCCTGTAAGCCCAAATCCGATTAATGCAGCCATTACTATGGATGCAAAAAACAGAAAACCCCTCGCAGCGCGAATCTGCGGCTCAAAAGCCCTGTTAAGCTTAGGCTTTCGGCTGAAATTATTGAGTTTAAACGGTTCTTCCTGCAATAATTTTTTCCGTGTTAAACTCAATCCGTTAATAGTTTTTGTGTTCTTCATAACACGCTCCTTGCGTTTAATGTCCGCACGACTAATTTACAGGAACGTCCCTTATAAAGCTTTCTGTGAGCCTTTTGTTAAAAAGCAAAAACGTTTATAAAAACTTTTTGCGGTATATATTAGAGCCTCATGCAAAAATCGGTAAGTTTTGCAAGAGCCTCGTTAATTAGGTTATTAAAAAATTAGTCTTAAGAAAGCCAAAAAATGCCCGTCTATAAGAAACAAGAAGTAAATACCCCGCAATATTTACCGTGCCCGAAATTAAAGGCATCCTCTGACTAATCTGTTAAATTCGCAGGTGTCACTGAATACTTTAGGAATTATTGTTCCATGAAATAACCATAATCAAAATATTTTTATTTACCATCCCCAAATATTGTAGTTTGAAGAAAAAAGGGGGAAAATAGCTTGTAGTGAATTGGGTAAACGGTTCTATTTTACCTACAATTTCTTGTAGGTAAGACAGATCAATGTTTAGTTATATCAAAACGCGTAAAAGTTAATGTCGGGTTATTATCTGTTTTTGGACCCGCAACAAGAAAAAACCTATTTGCGATACCGGCATCACAGGTAGCAGTCTCTGTAATAGCCAAACTAAATGACACACTGTACCTGACGCCCGCTTTTATATTATTTAGTATCTTCTTACTGCCGGAAAGCAAAGTCCAGTAATAACCTTCCTTTCCGCCCGCAAGAGAATCGAAGAAACCGGCTTCCAAATAGCCAATATCGGTATCAGAAATAAAAATATATGAAATGTCGTAAATATCCCCCGCTGTAATTCTTTCGTTTTTATTCAGCCTATAAGGCGATTTTTTCCATTCCCCGTTATTAAAAAATAAATCGCGGTCGACAATATACTGCCAGCCTCTCGCTCCGTCAGTTCCAAGAGGACCGTCATCAGTAAATGTAATGACAATAGGATTGGGAACAACCATTTTCCCCTTTATATTGTATAAGTGCAGACAATTAAACATAATGAACATAAAAATAGCCGTTAAAACAGCGGTTTTTAGAAAGAATTCCTTTTTCTTGATTAACGTATTGCCCTTCTTCGGCGATTTTTCAAGCGCTTCACCCGTAGGCTTCTGTGACGCAGAAAAATTCGCCGTTACTGGCGTTTCTTGACGCGGGCTCTCCTGACGCGGACTCTCCGGCGAAGGCTTCAAAGAGGCAGGTGAATATTTAATCAAAAGTTCATTGATACTGTGGACTTCCAGTTTACGGTACATTTTTTTTTGATGATATAAGACAGTCTCGTAACTGATATTCAGAGTATAAGCTATTTCTTTCGGCACAGCCCCGCCAAGCAGCATAGTAAATACTTCTTGCTCCCGAGGCGTTAATTTTTCTTTCATACACATTCTATGTTAGAATCTATGAAAAAAGGGGAGCAAAGTCCAGAAAAATGTATTGCGATTTTCAGCGGTTACACCTGCAAAACTGATATTTTGCAAGCGCTTCGTTATTTGAGAATTTTTGTTATTCTTATTCCGAAGCTGTCATCTATTACAACCACTTCTCCAAGTCCGATTTTTACGTTATTTGCGAAAAGATCGACCGGTTCACCGGCAAGTTTATCTAATTCCAAAATAGTGCCTTCGTAAAATTCCGTAACTTCCTCAAGGTTTCTTACTGTTCTTCCCAATTCTACGATGAGCTGAACCTTAATGTCTTTTAATGCGCCTTTTGTTTCCAATACATTGTTTTTTTCTTCCATATAGTTTTTCTCCGATTTCCATTCCTTTTTCAGAATGTTGATAGTTATATGACTGCTATTCGCCGCTGCCGCTTTCTTCGCAAGCGCCTTACTGCCGCCGCTGTCTTTATCCATGCCGAATTCACCGACGCATATATCATCCATGTATAATTTTCCGGTGAACGAAGGGCGATCATCAATTATAATATTTTCTTTTGATTCCAGCAAACTGTTTAATTGTTCGATTGTTATTTCTTTTCTTAAAATTTCCGCTCTGATTGTTTTTTTCAGATTTTCAAAATTCCCAATATTTAATTTCCTGGCATCGCCTTTTTTTGAATTAAAATAATTTTGATTGCTGAATCTTCCTAAAACAGGTTCGATTGTCAGAAAAGGAACACAAAGATTGATCATTCCTTCAGCGTCATCTATTTTGAATTCAAGCGAAACAAGAACAACCATTTCTGTGCCCGGCACAATTTGAGCGAATTGAGGGTTAGTTTCAATCTTTACTAATTCAGGCTGTAAATCCAAAATCGCCTGCCATGATTCACGCAAGTTATCAATTATTTTTAAAATTACACCTTTCATTATCGACTCTTCTATGTCTGTAAGTTCATGCTGAGTTTTCGAAGTATCGCCGCAGCCGCCCAATATTTTGTCTAACATCGCGAATGTGACAACAGGATCGATTTCTAAAATCGCGTTTCCAATTATAGGCTTCATGCTTATAACAGCGAGAGTAGTCGGAGTCGGAATTGATCTTATAAACTCTTCATAAGTAAATTGATCTACCGAAGCCACATGAGCATGACACATAGATCTGCATTTTGCCGAAGTAGAGCCTGTTACCAATCTCGCGAAATGTTCATGTATAATGGATATGTTTCTTAATTGATCCATTGAAAATTTGTCGGGACGCTTAAAATCATATATCTTGATTTTTCTGCCGCTGCTTGCCGGCCTGAATTCTTCGGATGCGCTCTCGCCTGTATTAATTGCGGAAAGAATTTGATCAATTTCATCACTTGATAATACATCTGCCATAATTAATCCTTTAACATTACCTCTTCTGTTTTAATATCATTTTCATCTAAATTCTCGCGGAGTATTTTCGTTACATGTTTTTGCGCTTCACGAACATCGTCTTGCCATATATCTCTTAAATCTTTTATTAATCTTTTTACATTTAATTTTTTATTAAAACTTAAATTTTTAAATATCATTTCTTTCTGATACTTATCCGCTGCGAACAGCGAAATAGCCAAAATTTCATTGTCAATTCTTTCAAAAACATCTTTTTTGCTGTAAGCAAGCAGATAGTCCATAGTTTTATAAGGTAATCCTTGATTATCAGTTGTTGTTTGTTTTTCAGGTATTTTCTCGTCAACAATTAATTCATCATCTGCTCTTACAGCTACTATTTCACCTGTATCTTCAAAATGGCGTATAACAGCAATAATTTTTGCCTGCGCTTCTTCAACTTCTTTCAAGCGAATAGGTCCTATATAATCCATGTCTTCTTTTAACATCGCCCCGGCGCGTCTTGACAAATTCTTGAATATTTTATTCTGTACTTTAGCATCAACGCCTTTAAGAGCTTTCGCAAGCTCCTGCGAGTCAACTTCGCGCATAACTTTTTGAATAGCGCAATCACCAAGCATGACAATATCTTCAAAAGTAAACAATCTATTTTTAATTTCTTCCGCTAATTCAGGGTCTGCTTCTTCAAAACCTTCAATAATTTCTTTTTCTGTCCCGCGATCAACATAATTGAGAATTTCTATCATCGCCGCCACTCCGCCTGAATAAGTAAAAGCGTCTTTGTTTTTCATTATAAGTAATTTTTTTTCTAATATTTTTTCGATTTCTCTGATTGTTTCGGCTTCAACTATATTCATTGTTGAAATCCGTCTCGCAACATCAATCTGAACTTCTTTCGTAAAATTCTGTAATAATAAAGCCGCTTTTTTAGGTTCTAAAAATGATAAAATAACCGCTATTGTCTGAGGCAATTCATACATCAATATCTGAAAAACATGAGCCGGATCGCATCTTTTGATAAAATCAAAAGGTTTATTATTGGAAAAATCGTCAGTTAATTCAGATTGCAAACTTTCATTGTCCATATTTTCGAATCCTTTTATTAATTGTAAACGATTTTAACAAAATTTGCAACATAACGCATACGAAAAGCTCGGAATAGTAATTCCAAATTTTAAAAAATGGAAGTTCAGGAATTTAACCACGAACTAAAAACAATAGACAGCGTAAATTATCAAATGCGAATCATTGCAAGTATGCGGAATTTCCATTAAAATTAAGGTATGGCAGACAGGGTATTCACAGTCCTCGACCTAATCGATCTCGATCTAAAGGAGCATAACTCCCTGAATCTGCGCTGTATCGGCGGCAGGAAGGGGCTTGGCCGCACAATTAATATTCCCGATTTAAACAGACCGATGGGCGCGATAATGGGCTTTTTTGAGGATTTTGCCTACCAGAGAATTCAGCTTTTTGGACGGGGAGAATTTGCGTTCCTACGTCAACTGGAAAATCAGCAAAGAACCGACACGATCAGAGATATGTTCAATTATCCGATGCCATGCTGTATTTTTACGCATAACCTTTATCCGCATAAAGATTTTTTTGAGATAGCGGAAAACGCTCAGTGTCCTGTTTTACAGACTGATCTTGGCTCGGCGGAATTCTCGGCGAGAATTATGCAAATTCTTTCCAGGGTATTCTCTCCCCGACAAATTATCCACGGAGTGCTTGTCGAGGTTTACGGTCTGGGAATACTTCTTCAGGGCGATTCGGGTGTCGGAAAGAGCGAGACGGCGCTGGAATTGATCCACCGCGGCCACCGCCTTGTCGCTGATGATGTTGTCGAAATAAACTGCATTTACGGAAACACATTGATGGGAGCCGGCGCTAATAAAATTATCGGGCATCATATGGAAATCCGCGGACCGGGTATCATCAATATAACTCATCTTTTCGGAGTAAGGGCGATAAGGGATCGCAAAGAAGTTCAGCTTGTTGTAGAATTAGAAGAATGGGACTCCAATAAAAATTACGACAGACTCGGCGCCGAAGATATTACTGTAGATCTTTTGGGTGTTAATATTCCCAAACTGATAATTCCGGTTAAACCCGGGCGGAATATTCCGATAATTATCGAAACCGCTGCTATGAATGAACGGCTAAAATCAATGGGTTATCATGCCGCGAAGGAATTCAACAGAAATATTTTAAAATGGATAGAAAGCGACGCTTCACGCTCGGTTTTCTTCGGACATGATGATATAATATAGGAAATAGAATGACTGAAAGGATTATTAAAGTAATTAACAGAGCGGGAATTCACGCGCGTCCTTCGGCGCTTCTGGTTCAAATAACAAAAAATTTTAAATCAAATATTTTTATAGAAAAAGATTCATACCGTATTAATGCTAAATCAATAATGGGTATTATAACGCTTGGCGCCGGATACGGATGTGAGTTAAAAATAATCACAGACGGAGAAGATGAAGAAGCCGCGGCGGAAGCCATTGTCAAACTCTTTGAATCTAAATTTGAAGAGGAATAGAATTGATTAAAGTACGGGTTCTGATTCTGATTTACGCGCTTCTCTGCGTACTGACGATTCTTTTTTCGCGTAACTTTTTTCAGGATACTCTTTCAGGCAATATGCCGGACAAGCTTCAGCTTATTGTATTTGTCATCATACCGGTTGTGTTATTTATTATTTTAGGCATTTATATTTTTCAGCTTGTAAACGATCTTGTTTTACATCATCCGGGAAGCAGATTTAATGTCAGGCTTATGGCGTATTTTGTCGTTATTGTTGTTTTTGCTGTAACGCCGATTACAATTATGACAAGCTCCGCGTTATACGAAATAGTGCGTTTCTGGCACAGCATTGACGTTCAGACCGCCAACAAAGCGGCAAATAGTTTTATGGCAGAAAATTATTCCATGCATCTGGAACAATTCGACAGCATAATAAAACAAAACGATTTCTCGCAGTTTACAGCGCAGCAGCCGTCTTTCGCAGAGCAGCTTCAATCACATAGCAGATTGCCGCAAAATATTACGGCAGTTCAGGGTTTCCGCTTAAGGGACGGCATCTGGACGGAAAACTCATTTACAGGCGATGAAGAATTCAGGCTTCAGCAGCCTCCGGCAACTGAGACCGGCTTTCCGAACAGAGTTCCGGAAAGAGATTACGGAACGATCCGTTATGTGCAAAGAGCGGGGCAGAATGCGCTGAGAGTCATCAATTATAATCTCGGCGGCGGGTTTGATCAGGGAAAAACCGCTCTTGAAAAACAAATAGCGCAATTTGAAACAATAAACGAACTTAGAATAAATTTACGTCCGCTTTTAATTTATTATTACGCGGTTTTTTTTCTTCCTACCCTGCTGATGACGACAATCATCGCGATTTCTTTCACGCGGCGTATAACGCATCCGATTGTAGAAATTACCAAAGCGACGCAGCGCGTAGCGGAAGGGGACTTTTCCATTCAGATACTTACACGCAGAAATGACGAGCTTGGC
>Ga0209755_10009741_pt1 | contig 10135 bp, 8 predicted proteins | sample TergutCo191P1_FD_187301 | JGI IMG/M metagenome (GOLD analysis project Ga0209755, IMG submission 187301) | Cornitermes sp. P1 segment gut microbial communities from Petit-Saut dam, French Guiana - Co191P1 (SPAdes) (version 2) | ecosystem: Host-associated > Arthropoda: Insects > Digestive system >...
AAACTCTCCTAAGACTTTTGGGGGGGGATTTATTATGCATAAAACCCTCTCTAACTTGCAGCAGACTTCATGTATTGTCACCTGTTTCTGAATTTTGTCAATAACTTTTTCAAAGGAATCCATAGTCGTTCAGCAGCTTTGGTGCGAGGGAATTTCAGAACATCCACTATGTTTGTTAGGTCAGCTTTTCAAAGAGTGGCTTGCGTTTGATACCGATTCTTGATGTGGCTATGTTCAAGGTGTTTTATAAAATCACCAAAAATTAATGACAAAGATAACTCAAATTTAAACTCAATTTGCTGATAGCACTGGAATTAAACAGCCACAAGTTCTGGATTCAAAACCATGTTGCTCCATCGTGCACTTTTCCCCACACCTTATGCAGATGCATCCACAAATTTTGATGTTTTACGCATCCAACAGCTGATGTTAAACACACATTGCAAATGTCTTGTTAGCACAACATCAGTTTTCATGAGCAGTAGTAGGCATGTTGATCAGTATTCAGTAATTAATTGCTCTACAGGACGAACATTTTCACACATATACAATGTGGAATTTAAAAATATTGAAATTCAAGTATGACGCAGTTGCATTGTGCAATGCTACAAACAGTGCAAATATGTCTGTTATGACATGTATAAGAGAGGAAGTGTGACAAACAGTATAGCAGTGATTCTACTAGCCATCATGAAAGCAGCTTGTGTGCAGCTAGAAGTCACTCTTGGGGATTGCAACATATTCCAAGTTAATTTTAAGATGGCAATAGCACATTGTTGCCAGGCCATTCACAGACTTGGCCTTCAACGCAACACTGCCACATTGGAATGACTTGAGGAAAAAGACTTCCCAGAAATTAACACTACTAAATAACATTAAAAGCAGCATGGCTGGATGTGACATGACTGATGTAGCAACTGTGGTGATGGAGACTGATAGAGTCCATGTAGTGGGAATTGACTGACTGCAGTGTCTGCGCTAGAGAAGAAATAATGTGGATCAAGTTCTACACCTCTGTGCCATGAGGTGTGTCACTTCAGTGCTGTATGTTAGGAACACAGTGAATGGGCAGAAAACTCATCTCATTGTGAGCTTTTCAAGCTTCTTGTGTGAAATTTTCTGGTGCATGGATATACTAGAAGGGCAACATATATGTTCATCATAAAAGAGAAATTTGGAGCTTTCTTATTGTGACATCTTTTGCAGGAAAACTATCTGGGATATCTTAACTACAGTTTCACTGTATATAATCAGCTTATTGAATATGCTGCCATGATCAGACATCATATTTACAGGCTCTATTCTTTTTGGCATGCATATGACCTGGTGAAAATTCTTGATGTTTGATGTAACTGCAAACGGTTAACATATCATTGCTTTTTTGTACACTGTTGTGCATGTTTTGTTACTGGAACAGCTGAACGGATTTCTGAGGATCTCCATTGAAGTTGATCAAGCAATATCACTTTGGTGCATCAACCGTGTTCTGTATGACATAAATGAATTTATTTATTTTGAAAATAACTGATAAATCACAACATTTTGCCATGTAATGTATATAATAGCATTTGTGGTTTTTATTCTTTTGTAGAGTCAACAAACAGCCGTGTGCTGTACTTCAGCATTTTCAGCATGTGTTGTCTCCTGGGACTGGCCACCTGGCAAGTGCTCTATTTGAGGCGCTTCTTCAAGGCCAAGAAACTGATCGAGTAATGTGTCTGTTTCAGTTTTCACTTGTGGATGCACACTTCATCGCCTAACGTTTGTTTCAGTGACTTCACTCCCCATTCGTAATTGTAAATACAGTATGTTTCACTTGTTAATGTGTAATAATTTTGCATACTCACATAATTTTGAACTGTGCAGTTTTGTAACTGAATTGGCCATATTAACAGAGGCTGTGGAATTAACATTGGTTTTTGAAATAAATTTCTGGAATTACATGCGACTGATAATTTTCAGTAATGGTGTGTGTTTTATTTTTGCATTTTCCTCTAAATGTTTAATTCCTAAATGTTAGTGAACCAGTGTTGCACCAAGAATGCCTGTATTGATATGCATGTGGGTACTAGCATTTGTGTGTGGTACCAAGGAAAAATTGAAAAAGCCTTTGAAATTATTTGCTAGCCAGAAGAGTCTGTCCTATAGAAACTACAGTGCACAGAAATATCACCATTGGCAGTTGGCCAATTACTTAAAGAATGCAACAGTTTGAAGGCCAAACAAATGCAGCTGTAAAACATGAACATTATACCACATTTACCCAAACTGATACAAGACTGAATCTGGTACAATACCCTAAAATGTAAGAAATGTGACAGTTGCTAATGACTAGTCATTAAATTACAGTGAAGGTCACTTAATATGTCCCAGGTTAAGAAGGTTTCCTGCCAAAGATGCCACAAAAAGGGGGAGGTGGGGTGGGGGGTGAATTGTCCCATGCAATTAACATACGTGTTGTCCTTTCAATACATCCCCATACAAGAATTTCATACAAGAAGCTTGAAATTAATTTTCCACCTGTTTAATACATCTTCCTTGTCAAAATCTTAAACAATACGCCTGAGTTTCCAATTGTTCACTCTGTTCCTAACATACATCACTGAAATGATGCTGCCAGTTTTTACAGATTAATCTCCAAGGTCAGTGCTGCACAACCTCAAGGCGTGTGGTTGTAGAACTCGATCCATCTATTTTTTCTGGAACACAGAAACTGTAAACAGTAAGTTCCCAATGCTTGGCCTCTGTCACTGTCCATCTCCACAGTTGCTGCATCAGTCATGTCATGTCTAGCCATGCTGTTGTTAATATTATTTTGTAGTGTTAATTTCTGAGAAGTTTCTCATCTCATGGCAATTTGGCAGTGTTACATTGAAGGCCAGGTCTGTGAATGATGCAGCAACAATGTGCTGTTGCCATCTTTAAATTAACTTAGAACAAGATGCATTTCCAATTTAATATGTTACAATGATGTTATCGGTGCAAAAACTTGAGGTACACTGACATACATACATTCCATGTATCCAGTTTGTCTAAATGACAGTAGGATGTAGAATAAGTCATAAACAAACAAATATATAAAGTACACAAAGTATACAGAATTATTACAGTGCAAAATACCATAAATATTTTGTATACAGTATTATGGATCCTTTTTAGACTCGAACAAGATGGGCAATGTAGATACAACGTAACATTTAGGCATGTTCGCTTGAACCATTGTTGTCATGCAAGGCAGTAGGTATTAAACATTATTAGGTATTTGTATTCTTGCCTTAGTTACTTAGCATGTAAATCATATCTTTCTGTGCAGCATTACACTCATCTGTGGCCTGTCTGGCTGTACCGTATTCTTCCACATTATCTCAGGCATCCAATTTTTGGGGAAAAAAGTCAGTGGAAATACAATGTGTGTTTTAATTTTCTCTACCAAGTTTGAAGCATTTCTCATTCTAATAACTTTGTGAGACATTATCATAAATGTACACAGATCTTCCTGTACAGTAGGTGTTATTCTTGTCAGATTTTAATAAAACTTGAATTTTCTCAGCAGATTTTTAAGAGATCCTCGAATTTCAAATTGCATGAAAATCTATCCTGTGGAAGCCCAGTTGTTGCAAGCAGACAGACATGCTGAAACTAACAGTGGCTTTCTCAATTTTGTGAATGTACCTAAAAATTCATCTACAGAGTAAAAGAAGGGTGTATCTAAGTATCTTCTTAATGCTACTTGAAACTGTGCCTTTTCATTCTTCAATGCTTGTGAGTCTACATGGTAAACTTGAAAATTCTGATGCCAGCACAGATTATGAATACATGAAGAGTTGGCATATGGTCTGTGAATATGGTGCTTATTCCTGGTATTAACACTGTGTACAAATGAACTTGTTTGAAAATTTCCTTCAATATTTACAGTGAAGTCCATTTGCTGGAAATATATACTGGCATGGAATAGATAAAATCTCTAAATTTTTAAGTAGAATTGTACATCAAGTTCTAGAACATGCACCTACCATAATTCTGAAAACTTTCTCTTGTAAAGTAAATATGTTTGCACTGTTGGATGAATTCCCCCAGAATACTGTTCCATACTTTCTTACAGAGTGAAAATATGCAGAAAAAACTTACTTTGAGGGGGTCAGTGTTACTGATACAGCAAGTAGATATTTGTGCTGATGGCGTTTGTTATTCATTTTATATTTTAGTCACTACGCGCAATGGGATGTAGAGCTTTAAGATGAAGTGCAATGTTGTAAATTGCAATTAGAATATCTAAAGTAGAAATGGAGATAACCATATTGACAAATGTAGTCAAATTATGGCATATGCTGATGTGGTTATGGGAAGAAAATTACAAAATGTAAGAGAAGTATTCAAACCAGTGGCAGAACAGAGATGATTGGATTAGAAATAAATGAAGAAAAAACAAACCTATGAGAGTACCATGAAGCATTACAATGAAAATGAAAATGAAAAAATTGGTACAAATAGTTTTGAAACAGTACAAGATTATACATATCTTGGTACAATTCTAACAAATGGAAATTAATTAAGACCAGAGACTGAAAAAAGAATTACAAATGTACATAGAGCACATTATGCACATCTTACCTCATTAAAGATTCAATCAGTATGCACAGCAGAAAAAATAAAAAAATACATGACACTGACAAAACCAGTGGCAACAAATGGAGCAGAATCTTGGGCACTGAATGGAGATATTGCTAAACAGCTGGCTACTTTATAAAGAAAAGTTTTAAGAAGAATGCTTGGGGTAATTAAAGTAAATTAAAATTGGAGACAGCAATATAATAAGGAAATGATGCAGCTTTTTGGAGATTTAGATATACTTTCATTTGTCAAAATTAGTAGGTTTAATTGGTTTGGTCACGTTAGCAGGATGGATAGTCAAAGAAAACTAAGTCATTTATTTAAGAACAATCCTCAGGGAAGATGCCTAAGAGGATGACCAAGAAAACGGACGGTGGAAATGTGTATAAACAGATATTAATAGATGCAAAATTAAAAATGGAGAGAGAGAGAAAAAAAACAGGTGACAGGGAGAAGTCCTTGAAAAGGTGAACATCCACATTGGACTGTAGTGCCATCTATGAAGAAGAAGAAGAAGATTCCTTTCCTAAAACCATTCTGTTCTTTGACCAGTGTGTTGTTTGAATGCAGTTGATGGCTTAATCTACTGTGAATCGCTTTCTTAAATACTTCAGAAAAAACTGTAATGAATTATGCCTCTAATTTATCATTAGTTAGGTTATCTGTATTGTACAGTGGTTTTACTCCTGCAATTTTAAGATGGTCAGGGAAAATACCAGTATAGGGTGGGTTACACCCACACAATATGCACCCAAAATGAAAACAGCACACACTACAATGTACAGTGGCAGTGTGGGAACAGTGTCAAAGACAGTGAGTATGTGGGAGCTGTAGCCAGGCAGTTTAGTTGTGTCAGTATGGTCAACACAGTGCCTCGTGTACAGTGAATTCTCAAACATTGGGTATACAGTAAGTGATTACAAATATAGCTTAATGCATGACTAATGTGAAACGTACAAACGTTTCAGATTACTTGTTATTTCATCATAACTTGACTACCTTTCTTGTCTGTTATAGCAGATGCATTACACACTTTAACTCAGCTTCAGTGTTTGGGACTATTTTATGATAAGGAAGTTTCCTGGATATATGTTTTACAAACGAGATAGGATCTTCTCTCTCTCTACTTGTATATTTAACTTTTCAGTAACTGTTACAAAGAAACATTGTGTTGAGTCCTGTCCTGTTTAAAATCAGCCCAGCCACCTGTCAATTTCAGGCTCTTCTTCAACCATTTAGTCCTAACTTGCAGTGATGTCTAGCTGCATGCAATGGAAGTTATGATCACTAGTATTGTTACTGTCCTGCCCCTTGCCTGTAACAATGCACACTGCAACTGCAACTGTTTTATACTTGTATGTCAACATTTTGATATTCCACATTGCATATGTATGCAAATTTTTGCCCTGTAGAGCAGTTTATTACTGAATACCGATCAACATGGGTACTACTGCTCATGAAAACCGGTGTTGTGCTAGCAAGACATTATTGTGATGTGTGTTTAACATTGGCCGTTGAATATGTAAAACATCAAAATTTGTGGATGCATCTTCATAAAATGTGGGGAAAAGTACACGATGGAGCAGCATGGTTTTTAATCCAGAACTTGTGGCTGTTTTACTCCAGTGCTGATAGAGAATTGAATGCTTCAATAAATTGAGTTTAAAGTTTAATCATCTCTGTCATAAATTTTTGTTGATTTTATACACCTTGAACAGGGACACATCAAGAATGGGTATAAATAGCAAGCCACTCTCAATATCTGAAAAGCCAAACATAATAAACACAGTGGATGTTGTCCTGAACCTACCTTGCACCAAAACATCTGAACTACTGTACATTCCTGTGAGAAAGACTATTGCAAAATGCTTAGTCAGTCACAAACAGGCGAGAATGTGTGAAGTCTGCTGCAAATTACACAAATTCCATATACATATCTAGTAAGTTCTCAAGAAAATTTAAAAAAATGGAGCTTCTCAACCCATATAAGAGGTTTTTATTTATAATAAGTCTGACTTTTGGAGGGTTTCCAAAAATGGCTTAAGAGAGTTTACTGTATATTAAACAAAGCATATTTTATTTAATACATTTACAGTATTTTAATAACAAATTGTAACTATGAAATGCATGTTAACTTCAAATGGTTATAATGACTATGACAGAAGAATGGGCTTGTGATTCTCCACATTACAAATGTTGTTTATTCCTAATAATACGACAGAAGTTTTCTGTATGCCTCTATACACATTCATAATATTCTTGTTGTCATTGTCTCATGGTCATCAATTTTGCCTGTCAGACATTCCCAATTTTTATTCACAAAATGTGTTCTGGTTTCTCTTGTTCAGTTTATATACCTATAAGAACTGAAATTTGACCTGCTCTATTGTTTCTAAAAAATCTGAAAATTCTTCAGCAAAGTATGAGCTATGCTGCTTCAGATCATGATGTCGAAGTTTTTCTTAGTATAAAATTTTTATATTCTCCTTCAAACTTCCCCAGTCTAAGCTGCAGACCTATTTTGAGACTGTAACCTTATACTGTTCTTTTATTTTCCATATTGGTCAATTTCTTGAAGTCACCTGTGTTGGGCACTAGTATTTGTACTGTAACAGTCATATGACAAACTTCTGAACACAAAATTGTCAATTTCCACAGCTGATAATAATGGATATACAAGAGCTACGTAACTACATCTTTATGCATCTTGACCTGAAGCATCACGCATTACCACCTCCTCCAGTACAATTTTCTAGATACATTATACTAATGGTATGATAATATTAACATGGATCAGTGTCTAGGTATCAAATTAAAGAATGGGTGTTTAGTTGACAGTGTGAAGCCTGTATATGAAAGTGCTACACACACAAAATGGGAGCAATCAGATAATGGGGCATAATGCAGAGTGCCACATGGTTGGTAGCCCTGGCCTAGATTTCAAGACAACTCAAAATGCATGACTAGGTGAATGATACAGAAATCAGAAGCAGAGGAACAGCCCTTGTATTGACATCTCATGGCTTACAGACATCAACACTCCCAACACCTCTAAATCATAGGAAGCTACAGCAACAGCTTGTGCACATTGGACACAAGACTGCCTCTTCACTGGGAAGACACAATTCACTGATATGAAATCCTGTGGAATTAAATAACTGCTGGACCACATAAAATACAATAAATAGGCAACAACATCTGTCTATGCTGCAGCACCCATAAGATGACAAGTCTCCTCACATTAAGGAATATGTCATAGCAAGATGGCAGAGAGGACTGTCCAGTTCACTGTATGATGTTAACCACGTTAGACAGACAGACAAACAGAGAGAGAGAGAGAGAGAGGGAGAAAGACATTATTGTCCTCCTGTTCAACACATTTTAAGACTATTTTTCAAATAATAAGGAGAAAAAATATCCAGTGAAAGAACAAGAAGCAGATATGGGAAACTGTGCTGTCTACTTTGTACATCTCAATATCAGAAAAATGAAACAGGCATGAAAGAAAACCTCATATATTGTGCACATTTATACTGCAAGTTGTAACCTGGTTTCTGTTCTGATACAAAGGGAATCAGAACAGCTTCCACCTGCATATTTATCACAGTATATTAAATACTTGTCAGGTCATGGGTATGTTCGAATGTACATTCTAAAACATTCTCAAAAGAAAGCAAGACAGCCAAGCTTAGATATTTACAATTTATTTGGAATATCCCCCCTTGTCACCTAACACTTCTCAATGATGAGGATCTCATTATCATGACAATATAGTAAAAACCACTCCTTCCATGACAAAACCAACATTTATCTAAACCAAAGAATGACAGGAACCTTCATGTAGGTTTAGCCTGTTAATGCCAGTGCAAACCAACAGGAACAGTGTATGTATGTCCCTCACCACAAGAAGCAGTCAGAAAACAATAGCACCTACATATAACACTACTCATGTACATGTGCTCAACAACACCAGACAGTGCCAGCTGGAAACTGCCTCATAATTTTGTACTGAAAATATATTTAGAACATGCACAATTTCAGAAGACTGAAATATCACCATCACAGAAGCAGCGTGGCCTGCAGGCAGTGGCACAGCACATACAAACATTTACTTGTAAAGATGGTGTGAATGCTCTGCCAGACCTGCTAGTTCACACTGACAATCGACTCGCGGCCTTTTCCTACACCAATCCACTTCACTGCAACATGTCAAATAGGTTTCAGATTAAGTATATGAATGAATGATTCACAGATTGCATGAGGCTGAAATGGTCAGAATGTGAAAAAGCTGGGTTTGGGGCCAGCAAGGAAGCAGACTGGCTTACAAACAAACATACATACATACATACATACCAGGCACTTGAATCTTCTCCTCAATCGTTTCAATATACTTCTTTGCATTGTGTGGCAGCTTCTCATAATCTCGAACGTCCGCTATATTGGTCTGCCAGCCAGGCAGAGTGATGTACTCCACCTGTCAACAAATGCAGCAACACTAGAACCCACAATATACTCCACACATGCACAGCCTCTCATAAATGAGGACACGTACCTCCACACTCCCAAGTTCTGCTGTGTTGGACGGGAAGTAGTTAATCTTCTTGCCCTTACTTCTGTATGACACACCAACTTTTATTTCTGCAAGTGAATCCAGGATGTCCAGTTTGGTTATGCACAATCTGCGTGGGACAAGGAAAACAAATGCAAATTACAAACCATCAATATTACATATAATTAAAAACCATTTATATGTATTAATACTAGAAACATAAAAATATGAAACATAAAACACATATTGAATTGTGTTACTGTAACCACACCATGTTTGAAGTTGTCAGTTTTCTTCAGTAACACCATGCCATCATCATGTGAAAGGGCAATGGACAGAGACTCTTAATTAACCTTAACCCTTTTCACTCGCATTATTTCTACCCTTTCTACCCTAAGCACTCGTATTGTTTCTGTCAGAAATAGTAACTGAACACATTATGTTTTAAATTCTGTTTTATAAAAAATGAACACTAACACAGATACAAAATTAACACATTGATGTGATAGTTTATCTTACAGATGACTGTTCTGAGTCTGTATTTCAGTGTTTTACTTGTATTTCTTCAGGGTGTGGTATTTCTCAAAACACTCTCCTGGATGCAGTCCTGGCTTCCTGGAACATGTCTTGCAATAAAACACAGTTTCCCTTCTTCCTCCTTTCACCTTCCTATTACTGCAGACAGCACAGTCTTTGCTATTACTCTTCTCATTGGCGTAGATGAAGTGTGGTTTGTTATTTAGCCGTTCTTCTTGGTCAAATGTAGATGGTCTTCCTCTCTTCTTTCCCTCCCTGTTGTAGACGTCCCCTACCAAGGCTTTCATAAGCTCCAATCTGTATTTCTTGTGGCTCAACTTAGGTTTCTGATTTGCCACAGCACTCAGGTTATACAGAATGAAACTGTTTACCACTGCCACCTCCAGCAACCAGAAAAACATTTTACGCCACCATTTTTTTGACTTCCTGATGAAGCTG
>Ga0209755_10009742_pt1 | contig 10135 bp, 5 predicted proteins | sample TergutCo191P1_FD_187301 | JGI IMG/M metagenome (GOLD analysis project Ga0209755, IMG submission 187301) | Cornitermes sp. P1 segment gut microbial communities from Petit-Saut dam, French Guiana - Co191P1 (SPAdes) (version 2) | ecosystem: Host-associated > Arthropoda: Insects > Digestive system >...
TGGTCTGGGTACTGTTACAAAGTGCTAACTGTATCAAAATTTGGTATCCACACAAAATTTCATTTATCTTGACTGTGATGACTTTAGTCGCCTTTTATCGAAGTAGTGAAAGTAGTCTGTTAGCTAATATTGGCTAATATCTGATACATATGCGTAAGGAAACAGGCTGTTAAAAATCACACACACGTAGTTTCCGGATATGAGTTTTATGTAAACGTGGTCTTAGGTAAATATTCGTGTTAACAATTAATATTATTAATTAATATTATATACAATACGTTAAAATTATTTATTATTAATGCACTAGTTACTATTCATGTTACGCTTTTTAGTTACGTATAAAAACGGAGAGAAATAATATTTTAAACTTGTGCAGTGACATAACGGATGATGTGTGTTAAATAATTTGGGGTGGAATCAGTTCCAACTTACATAAATTTCGGATTACATAAAGTTGCAGGAACGGAAACCTTACATGGTCGGAAACTGCCAGTTTAATAATATTATTAAGATGCATATTTTATGTATTTATGACATATGTAATGCAATCTTTATTATATCTTCGGTGTCTGTATCGCACCGTTGTGAAATTTCCTAATTCAACAAATCTTTCCATCAAAGAAAACTCTTTTGCTTGTTGCTAAACATTTTATTACACCAGACCAGTTGAGAGCCAGTGGTGCATTATCTAGAGTTTCGCAATTACACAAATGGCGAAGATTTACAATTTGTTGGTTTCATTTGATAATTGACGCCTTTCATATAATCTACAATTTAGGGACAAATTCTAGTGTGTTTTTATGACAAGGTTACGAAGTACCTTTCACACCTTATGTTTACTGGACCGTGCATCATTTTGATAGTTAAATAAAGATAGACCAGCTTGATGTCACTTGCTTTGTTATTTCACTATTTACTGCTCAACATGTTTCGAAAGATACTACATCCATCTTCGGGAGCTTGCGACTTATTGTGGATTTATTTCATGTGCTGCATTGCTCTGGTTCGATGTGTGTTGATGTTACGGTGTGGTTCGGCTGGGGTGGTGTGGTATCCTTATGCAGGCTGAAGCTGCGCTTCAGCCTGCATAAGGATACCACACCGTAACATCAACACACATCGAACCAGAGCAATGCAGCACATGAAATAAATCCACAATAAGTCGCAAGCTCCCGAAGATGGATGTACTAACATTCGAAACATGTTGAGCAGTAAATAGTGAAATAACAAAGCAAGTGACATCAAGTTGGTCTATCTTTATTCAACTACCTTTCACATATTTATTTATCGTCAACCCTAGTGTATTTACACAAAATATACCTATGCGTTCCCTCTTGCTTGCGCTGTTTTGTGGTGAGGTCTTTAACCGTCACTTTCTAAGAGCTGTGTCTTGCTGTTTGGTAAAATATTTTTCGTTTCATACCTGTTTTGTTAGATTTAACATGGCTCTGGCATGATGATAAATAACAAAGAAATGTATTTTACTGAAAAGTGTAATAATTTTTATTGTAACATTTAATACCCGGAATTATATTAGATACTCTTTTGTATAAGGAGGGAATGACAATCTGTCGTTGTTCTAATAATTTTTTTCAGGCATGCTGTTTAACGGCGCTGTTAAGATTATGTAGTGTCGGCGTTGAATGAATGAGTGCGTGTGGAGCAATAGTGGAATAAATACTGACAGGGGAAGAGCTTTTCTCACTGCCACTTTGTTCTTCAAGTCCCATAAACACTTGCTTACTATTGAACCCGTTCTTTCGCGTTGGAATGCCAGCTACTAGCTACTGGAGCTTTGGCAGGGGCGTTCACATCTTCAAACGAGCCAGCGGCAAATAATTGATTTTTATGCAAAATGTAGGACAATTATAATTACTTTTTTTGTTGTGTACGGGTACTTAGTGAATGCTGTTTGCTTAATCTCAGGCAGAACTGGATGTGAGTCTCGTCTGTTTTAATTAGCTTAAAATATTTGGTTACTTGAAATGTAACTTAACACAGTGATGAGTTACAAAATTTGTGCCCTTTAACTTTACATTACTACTGCGATTAAATGAAGATTGAGATAGGCATGATGTGTAGCTAAAATAAGAAATTTGTTTGGAAGTCCTGCCAAGAAGGAACCACTTATTTGTCATGTGAAATGTGATGACGGTATTCTTTCTATTGCAGAAGTGGGGTTGGGGTGAGTCTGTTGATCCGACGGATTCATATTCGCCTATTATATCAGTCCCGGTTGATGCAGTAGCGTTTGGTAATGATGACATGATAACTGGACGATGCTGTATAAAGTATTAGATGAACGTTTGCAAATGTGATATAAGTTTGTGGACTGAATCCAGCTGGCACACGATACGATTCACTGGCTGTGGAAAAGGAGGAATTTGTTCACCAGCTGAATAAATAACTTCCTGAGGAAATTTATAGTGTTTCTTGAAACAACAAGAGGAATATACACAATTTGTAGAATTTTTGGAATGAATTACTCTGAAAGTAACACACTCACTGTTCGCGTCCTTATGTACCATCATGTGTCAGGTTGACATGTGAGCGACTATGGCCTGAGTGAGTTATTTTAATTCACGGCGGGGACAGTTATGTCCTCTTCATTTTTACTTCCAGAATGGTTCATATATTGCAAGGACCAGAGAGTGTTTCGCCAAAGTTAAAGCTGCCGTAACGTGAAGTTACCTTTCTCGACCATCTAGTGACGAGCTGCTGAAGGGGTAGAAGCGTAGGTCGTTTTAAGTACCCTTTAATTGATGTTGTAATAACTCTAATTCTGTACTTTACTGTTCTGGCAGAACAAGAGTCGTGCTCTTCAAGGACAATGGACTTATATCAATAAGATGTATGGGATATCTAGTAGGGATTATCGTTATATTCAAGACGTCCTGTGTAGGAAGTACATACACTGAATTCATAGCGGATATGTCTTTTCTGTCAGTCTGTCTGCGCGTTTTCACCTCAAAAATTTGATGAAATTTAGTTTTGGAAAGGGTAGGCATTAATGGTTGCAGACACAATCAAAATTTGACCAAATGTATCTTTTATTCATTAATATATATTTTCCAGCACGAACTGATTGTTTTTTTAATAATTGCTCTTTTTGTAATAAATCTATACGGAACACAAAAATGTAGACTTTTTAAAGATCTACGACATTTGGTTGATGCATTTCAGATGCAGTGTAAGCTTACCCATTTAATTCCCAGAGGTGATTGCAAGTGTCCCCTACGATATTATTTAAGAACTCTGCACGTTATCGTTACAGTATTTACGTGTTTAGTGTGATTCAATAAACAATGATTATGGTTCTTAACCGTATTGATTGCTGTTAGTTATGAACACGGAGTTGTTCCCATGAAGAGTGAACTAAACTTTTGTACATTATTTGAACAAATTTCACTCTTCAAATGGTGGTTAGACGAGGAAACGCTGTAGTCAGATTTGTTAATATTCGTAGTATAACTAAGCAAGTAAACGTAGATTTGCCTGAAATCCATAAATACAGATTTCATTCCAGCAAATAAAACCGCTAAGAACGTTTCTGGAAAACGTATTTCACTCAGTATGAATAAATACTCTGTATTTTTCTTAGACAAAAGCACAGATATAAATAACATAATTGTCAGTCACTGCAACCTATTTCACGCAACAAGAGCGAGACTTGGTTGCTGGGACTACTCAGGCCTGCCATAAGTGTTTGTGTGGCTCTTCTTTAACTCCCCCAGAAACTCTTGGATATTACGTTACGTTTCGTTACGATGCTTCCATTACCTACTTATATTTTTAGATTCAGCTATGGCTATGTAATCTGTTTTGTTGATAGAATATCTTTAACTAAACCGAAAAGCAAACAAGGGCCTTAATTCTTGCTCTACAACACGCTCTTTCTGCTCTTTATATTTTCAAACTTTTCTCCGGCAAGACGACAACCTAAACTCCGAATGTTGCGGAGGTGAAGAGGAAGATGAAAATCAACCGCAAGCGACATCAAAGGGGACGGACCTCCAAATCTACCAATTTGCTTTATTTATCTAGCTTAAACTGAGAGCTTCGTCATTGTCGTTGCAAGGGGCGGACTGCTATTGCAAGGAGGGAGCTAAATATTGATGAGGGGAGACGAGGAATACAGACAGCTCTGCCCTATTCTGAATTGCAAGTTGTGACCACTGTAAAAACACTGCGAAGGAAGAGGAGACCATAGAACTCCTGGCTTCTGGACTAGTTCATTTTGTGTTTTCACACTGAGACCAGATGTGGGTGAAATTGGCCACGACATTCGAAGTTTAATGTAAAAAGCTATATATTGTGATTTATTCTATGAAGAGTTGCCTCGAAAGATAATATTATTGTTAAATAATGAATTAGAAAGAATTTGGAACGAGGCTGTTGTGGCCTAATTGAAATACTACCACGGAATTTGCATAGAGAACCAGAAAAATTTGTTATTTACTATCACTTAATGTTTAGCTCACATACATATGGTGACAAGGTTAAAAATAAGTGGAGGCACAGCTCTACACCTTTTGTGCGCCGTGTTGCTGTGGACAGGGAAAACTTTACCTTTACCTTTTAGTTAATAGTTCACGACCCTATATGGCATGGATGTATATTTTTCACATATTTCGTAGAATTTCAGGAATAATCGAAGAGAGAGTTTTTAGACGTTTGTGTCCCAACTTAAAGGGTAAAATCAGTCCCATTACAGGCCCGAGGGGCCCAGAGGGTTCCAGGAAGTTACGTTTCCCAGATTTCGTGGCAAAGGCGCAGGATGGTGGTAGGTTGTCAGCCGTACGCACTGGCCGCTTTTACCCCCAGGAAACTGGTACTCATTTCTGTTACTGGCTGATTCAACTCCAGGGCCGTAGTACGATCGGAAGGATTTTATGTCAATGAAAAATCCACCGACAATTTGTAGCACAGCACCTTAACCCCTGTGCTACCGCGGTCCCCAACTTAAAGGGTAATGTCATTAAATCGGATGGGAAGATGGTATTTAATGTGAACAGATAAATATTTTTATATGGAGAAATTATTGGCATTGTTAGAGATATGCAATATGGTGAGGCTGAGGAATGAATCGAAGGGCACAGTGAAAGTGAACAGTAAATCCGACAAGATTTGATTGGAATGTTGAAATGGTTGTCAATGCAGTACGCACTGGAAAGCTGGGAACTTCATGACGGTGCACTCATTATCGACATAGACAAATTAGGTGGGCTGGGTTGTGCAGGAAAAAATAAAAGATATTCGTAAGGAAATAACATTTGAGGATTAACAGTGCATGCAACTGGCCCACGGTACTTGCCGTAATATGCCTGGATTGTGCTCTTGGCAGTTTGCCTTCTGATTTTGAGATTTCAGGCCATTAGAGATGTAGTAGAGAATATTTACATCTTCTGAGCTATTTAACTAGGAAAGTGCCAAAGTTTTCGAAGGAGCGTACGGAAACAGAAAGCTGGTGCAAGTAGGTTAAAAAAAGCAAGATAGCAAAGGTGCCTATAGTGTGACATTAATGGGGGTTAGGATCTGTGCATCCAGGACTCTTCTGAATGGGTTATAAAATGTAATTTACTAGGGTCACAATGTATGTTGTTCAAAATTGTGTAGGCTTTGTGTTTACAAATAAATAAATTATAAAACGTTATTCCTACTATTAAGATAGGTTACTGATTGCTTATACTCCTATGTTGAGGATGATCTTTTAGTTAAATTTATCTTTCAAATATAATATTAAAGTTTCAGCACTCCGAAATATTCTGTTATGTCTGACTTCAAGCAATGTTTTCGACACATCTGATAGACATGCTCGTCACATATGTAGGCTACATGTCGAATTTAATATTCCTAGATGTAAGTCATAAATATTAAATATTGTGACTTCACGTATTCAGTTTCCTTAAGTACCATGTAAACGCGATGAAGAAAAATTTGATAATTGTATAGCAAGGTGACGTCAAAACACGAAGTTTGGGCTGGCGATTGTTGCGTTACACCGCAGCGGCTTTCATTCTACCGTAACTGGCGCCATTTTATTGTGTAGCTGAAATCAAGTATGAATAAAAAAATATTAAATTTATTACTATGTAAAGTCTGCTTAATTTTTCGTAGTGGGAAGTGCCTCTTATACTCACTAATATATCAAGTCGAAGGCAAGAAATATTAAATATTTTAACTCTTTATCTGCGGTTTTTTCTTAGTCATTCTGTTTGCAAATCGCTTCTTTTGTGCCCTGATCAGTCACTCTCTCGTAAATAGTACGGGTTTGACACAGATTTTTGTTTTCTTTTCAGCACAAATTTTGTCTGAAACTTTTTTCATTCCAGGATGAATAGATTTAGATATTATTTTAAGCCTTCATGTAAAATGCCTGATAATTGTGTACAGTTTTAAGCAAACTTAAATGTTCTCGGCAGATTTTAATGTCCCCAACATAAAATTTCACGAAGATCCTTCCAGTGGAAACCGCACTTGTCCATGAGGTCAGAGGGGCAGATTGTGAGGGACAGACAAGACGAAGCTAATAGACTCTTTTCGCAACTATGTGAACGAGCCTAAAATATCCTTTCAGGACATATTTTTGGTTATGGAGGTGTCATTACGTGTTAATTCCGTTCATAAAACCAGACGCTCTGCTGCCAAGATAACAATTTGGAAATGTGATCGGCAGATAAAAACTTAAAATTGCATTACGTTACCGGCTATTTCAATGGCGACTGCGTGGGCTTACTCATTCTCTCCGAATGTGTCAGGGCAATGCCTTGCAAAAGGGTACGACACCTTCCTTTAAAGTTTCAAAGTACTCGCCGCTGATATTAACTTTCGATTTTATTGGAGGCTATGTAACTTACATACCTGAAGCATTGTAGTTAAATGACGTAAATATCATTAAATTAGATTTAGCTGTTGTTTTTTGTTCTTTCATATACTCAATAGCTACAAACACAGAAGAGAAACAGTCAATTCTTCCATTGCTCTGCAGTGTCAGTTGTGTTGGGCGCATCACTACGGACCGCGATGTTCATCTAATTCTCTAGGCGGTCGCTTTCTTCGTCGATCAATATAATGTTGACCATTTCCAGCGTCTAGAGTTTTTCTCTACTACTTTCCATTTAGAACTGTTTCAACCTGAAATATTGGCGAGTCTTGGAGTATTTCTACGTACAGATGTGCCCCCGACCCCAACCCCCGCTACCGCTCCATGCTCCCCATGTATCCGTTACAGGAGTTCAGAGTAGGAGATTTATTTGTGCAATTGCTCTGTCATAGGCTAGTTTTTGTACACATTCTAGTGAATATTTATGGGGAAAAATTAGCCAACTTCTGCTGTCTAAATACCAGAGTAGTGTGCAGGATGCACCAGGCAAAACTACGGTGTTTTGTTCTCATCGATTTGCCACAGTCATCTGATTTCTGTTACGGACTGGATGCGCTGAACCGTAGGTTATGACTACCATGTTACCTCCCAGTCTACTCTTTACCTATGAAATTAATAACCACCCTTCCCAGATTTGTTGATTTATGGTACCGATTTGTAATTTTGTGGGTAGGCAACATACATGATGCCGGTGGGAATGACCGAGGGCCATGACAGTCATTGGATGCTAGTACTGCTACCGGTCGCTTAGATTTAATCATACTGAGCTCTGTAGGAAACTAATATTACAGCCTAGCTTGGGTGTGGCTTCTTTGCACTAATCTCTCTTACTTTCGGTAGCATTTTGTTTTTGTTAGTAAAATAAAATTGAAAGGAATACTGCAGTTACGAAGTCAAGAACATTTTGTATGTGAGATTTTGCAACGGAAATGAATGTGATATTGTAGTTATTGCAGACACAGATGTGTGGATGTAATTACTAAGTTGCTGACACTACGTAGAAAGGTAAATTATTAGGCTTAAATATTTTTTAAAGATTGCATTATATAAAACTTTTAACCCTTTAAGGCGTAGTGGTTCCTGTATGTACTGCCACGTTTAACATTAAACATTTCTACATTCTGCCCACACAGTGCATTTACTTGCTTCTTGTAGTTCTCACAAGCGGGTCCATGGATATAGACTCTTGCAGGTTTAGTCGTTAGTAATGGAAATAACACGTATTCTGTGCTGTCCGAGGCAAGTACTGAATCTTTCTGTGTAATAATAATTTTAGTATTGCAAAGTTAGATACGCTAGAAATATCAAATGTCAAAATATCTTATTCGCTATAAGCCTATAAATTGCTTAAAGGCAGTACCGTTTACCGGGGAACTGATACAGACTTGCGTTAGTTACGTTACAGTTAGAGGTACAATGAAACTATGTGTATGAGGTAAATTTTGGGTGATATTTTGGGTTCTGACGGCGGTGATGGTGCAGGTCTTCTGTGTCGTAGTCGTTTTCTGGCATGTAACCTGTAATCTTGTATATGTGCACTGAGGTTCCGGAAGAACGTGCTTCCTTCGTCTTCAAAATCGAAGTTAGGTACTTAGACCGTGAAAACAGAAGCACCGGCTAACATTGCAGACAACAGATGCCAGTATTAAACGAAAGCCGACGTTCTTAACCTTACTGACAGTCGCAGGCACGGTCTTCTCATTGTAGTTACGTTTTCTATCTGCTTGGTTTTTCCACTACTTTCCTTAAGTAGTTAGTACTCCATACTATTGTCAGGCATTTCGTGTATATTATGTATTAATGTAAGTGTTCTAAAATTATCGTTTCTGCTGCATATGTTTTATTTTTGCTGCTAATTAAGCTAATCATCTGACACATTTGACATTTTCTTCAACGCTGTAAGGAGTAACATAGAATTATCTTATCTAGTGACATTTAATTCACTGGTTTATCTTGCATACGAAATTTGTTAGATTAATACTGCCTGCAAATTGAAATTGCCAGTCAGCACACCCTTTCTGTGATACGTTAGGATCTTGTTTTATAAAAATATCTGGTATGCGTTATTCGGTACTGAATATGTACAGATGTTTAGTGACAAGCGTCTTTTCTGAGTATGAGTCGATCTGTTCTCAGCAGAGATTAAAGTATTGCAAATATTCTGTTTTAATTGTTCTTCTGGTATGAATCTCCGAACGTATCTGTAGGATGCATAATAGGTTGCATGTCCCACTAGTCTGCCCGTTATCGTCCAGTGGCTTATGTTTCAATTATTTCCAGATGTTACCTGGTCATCCATCGTCACAAATCCAATCAAGAATTGTTACATAGAAGTCGGTTTACGTCGGTCTAGTTAGGCTGCTGTTCTCTTTCACTAAAGCAGGGCTTCGCTATGTTGCAACGTGGATATCATTTTTAAACTACCGTCAAACAAGAAGTTTATTTACCAGTCACTAAGCTGTGGACTTCAACGTCGGTATTTTGCATGCAGGCATGTACTGGATACTTCACAACACCTATGCACAATGCGACGCGATGTTCTTAGGTCAACTCTCATATTGAAACAAAGATACGTTTCGTTTTAAGTTGAAACGTTTTGCATTTTTTATGCCTCTTTTCTCATCTTATCCCAGATTATCCGGTGTCGCTCACTCCTGGGAGATACTTTAAAGATTTATGAGCCGTAAGGTTTTTTTTTGCATAAGGAAACAGTCTAGAAATAATCAAAGTTAGTTGTAGTGTGGCATGAGATGATTTGCGGCGATGTAAGAAGAAACACTTTCGTGGTTTAAAGGGGATTAAAAGATTATCCTGGAATGCTTATGAGTTTAGGGAACATTTATTCAATTTAAATTAAACGTCTCTTAAGCCGTGTATCTCAGTCATTGTAGTGACTGAGATAAGGAATGTAGGATAGGAAAACTGATTTAGATTCTCGAAGGAGGTGGCTTTTTTTTGGGTTCAATGGGATCTTTTCTAAAAAATAAAGAGGCTGTGTTGTGACACCAGTAAGTGACCTTGCTTTTGCCGAAAATTAAAAGAAGCTGGACTTTAAGAACTAAGCCAGGATTCAGGCTGGCCGGAGTGTCATACGCGTAATTTGCCTTCTATTTACATATTTTATTAATGTGTAGAAAGTTGGTCCTTATTCAAGTATAACTTGGTGTTAATACTTTTCCGTGACATTATTTTGCCAGTATGCGGTAGTGTGTCTGTCGTTAGCTCTGCAGCGTGTAAATATGGCGGCTTTCA
>Ga0209755_10009743_pt1 | contig 10135 bp, 9 predicted proteins | sample TergutCo191P1_FD_187301 | JGI IMG/M metagenome (GOLD analysis project Ga0209755, IMG submission 187301) | Cornitermes sp. P1 segment gut microbial communities from Petit-Saut dam, French Guiana - Co191P1 (SPAdes) (version 2) | ecosystem: Host-associated > Arthropoda: Insects > Digestive system >...
ATTTCAGATAGTCGTAAAGGAGAGCTCTGCCCGGATAATATTCATGCCTATGCATTTTTTACTGCGGGCAGTGCCGTTTCGGGAGATTTTAAAATTAAACTTGGATTGTTATTCTTATGATAATGAATATAAGGATTTTTTAACGGTTCAAGGCTTTGGCTTTGAACCGTTTTTTTTTGATTTAACAAAGGAGTTAAATATGTTAAAAAATAATGAGTTAATAGAAAATATATTGATAGAGATAGAAAATAATATATGCGAAGGTATAAATGTAAGAAAACTTGCTCGAAAATTCACTCTATCAGAAGGTCATCTGCGCCGTTTATTCAGGTATACGATCAATCAAACGATAGCAAGTTACATAAGATCGTGTAAACTTAAAGCAAGCCTGGATGATTTATTAAAGACCGATACTAATGTTATAGATATCGCTTTAAAATACGGGTTTGATTATGAACAATCATATATCAGGGCCTTTAAAAGGGAGTTCGGGAAAACACCCGGAAATGTCAGAAAATTAAACGAGAATAATCTTTCCGCTTGATGAAAAAAATAAGGGGTGTTTATGATAGGTATAAATAAAACGATTGATTTTTTTTATGTTTTATAATATATTTATAAAACCTTATGAAAAAAATATCACGCTTTTTTTTATTTTTTTTATTATTATCCGCATTAAGCTGTACAGGTAAAAAAACAACGCAAGCTGAAAACCTTTCTGTGTTGGTTTTTATTACCGGTGTAATTGCAGGAAGCCCTACCTATGAATTGATGGCAGAAGGCGCTTTAGAATTTGCAAACGCAAATAAAAACCTAACTGTTAAAATTTATGAAGCCGGTATTAATCAGGCGCAGTGGGAACAGCAATTAGCGGAAATGGTTTCAACAGGTGATTATGATATAGTCTTGGGATCAAATCCTTCGCTGCCTGAAATTTGCGCTAATGTTGCAAAAATGTTTCCTAATCAAAAGTTTGTAATAACAGACGCTTATTACGAGGGGCATCCGCAGATACGGACATATTTTTACAATCAATATGAACAATCGCTTTTTTTAGGATATCTTGCAGGGCTTATTACAACAAGTGAAATGCCTTTTGCAAACACTCAGAAAAAAATTGGTTTTATAGCGGCGCAGGAATATCCCTTATTAACAGGGCATATGGTTCCGGGATTTATTGAAGGCGCGAAGATGATCGATCCTGATATCGAACTTGATTTCCGCGTGGTAGGTTCATGGGCGGATGCAAACAAGGCGGCAGAACTTACTTCTGCAATGATGAATTCAGGTGTCGATGTTTTTACTTCTATTGCAGGAGGCGCGGCGCAGGGCTTGATAAAAACAGTTGTTGATAACGGCGCGTACGCGCTTTGGTATAATATCAACGCTTACAGCCTTGCTCCCGGAAATATTATCGGCTGCGGGATAATGGAGCAAAAAAAATTAGTTATTAATATACTAAACGATGTTTTAAACGGCAGTATTGAATACGGTATTTCTGATATTCTTGGCGTTAAAAATAAATATCTTGGCTTTATAGAGGATGATCCCGGGTATTATAATTTTGTTCCTGAAAATATCCGAAGTGATTTTAAAAACTTCCTTGAGGGGTTATATCAATAAAACCCCTCAAAGATTTCTGTGAAATTATTTTCGCTGCCTGTAGGATAGCAAACACTGTTTGCGCTATTTATCCACTCCGGCTAAAGTAGTGATAGCCTGAGCCCAAAGAACGTATTTGAGGGTGGCTAAATCCCTGATTGTTTTTACGTTAAAAGCGGCTTTTAACTTTTCGGCATCACCGTCACTTACACCTTGAAGGGCTGAAACCGGAGCGTCAGCGAGTTCCTTAAACGATTTTCCTTCAAACGCCTTGTCCAATGCTTTGTCAATTTGCATCATAATAAAACTCCTTTAAAAATGTTTTTACCTAAAGATACAGTAAACAAGTACTTGAAGCTCTTTCAAGGCTCGTTGTAAGTATACTTCATCGGTTAGTATAAATTTATCATTGAAAACTAAATTTAACAACTAAAATATTATCATTTTTTATTTTATAATAATTTATACTAATTTTCATATTTTGTTAAACTGTCAGTTTTAATATTTATAAATTTTATCTGATATCAACTAAGCCGGTTGCAAATTTTACTACCAGTTCAAAAAACTGCGGTGTAAGGTGTGAAGGGACATCGCTTGCATTATTTAAAGACCGCCAGGTTTCAGGAAGATGACGGTATTCATGATTTTCCTTAACCTTTCCGGAGATGATTAAATCCGCGAAGTCAGGGCGGGTTCGTAATATAGATGAGTATTTTTCCGCTTCTTCTTCAGGCAGTAAGGTAATTGTTTGCGCCGCAAGCCCAGCGCGAAGGAAGCCGACATCATCTGAAAACGGGGTAGGGGCGAGCATTATTTTTTCCATACGCAATTTATCTGCGGTTGCAAGAGCATGATCGCGTAATTGAATAACAGAATTTCTTACTTTATTGATGCTTGGCAAATCGCTGTGTTTTAAAATATCTTCGGTAATTGTAGAAAAAATAAATACGTTTCCTGCACCGCATACATCAAAATTATAAATTCGCGCTCTTTCAAGCCCCCACAATCTTAATTTTTCTGCCAGCGAATAAGAACCTTGCTCTTCAAGGCTTTCGCCTGCCGTGATTTCTTCTTTGTCTGTAAATACTATCATCCAATTGCTTATACGTTTTTGCGTAAAAATCATTGCGGCGTTTATTAATTGAAAAACCGCGATGCTGTTATCATTCGCTCCAGGACTGCCTTGCGCGCGGTCGTAGTGAGCGCATAACAAAAACGGATCGCTGCCGCTGAATGGAAAAGACCCGTTTGCCTTACGCAGTGTTTTTTGCCCTAAAGGGAAAATAAAAATATGACGGTTTCCTTCTACAGGAATAACAGTCGAATTAAGTTTTTGCGTTTCTATACATTTTAATAGTATCGCATAACGGTCTGCATCTTTTGCTATAAAATCAAAGTAAAAATCATACGGAGCTTGTTTAATCCAATTAATATTACTGTTTTTCACTTAATAAATTTTAACCGCTTTAAAAGTATTTACAGGATTTACAAAATGTTCCTGCGCTTCAATCAATTTTAATTCAAAAGAAACCTTACTCTCTGTTCTTTGCTCAAAAAAGGTTTGCTCTTTATTTTTTGATTTAAAACTTTCTTCTAATATCCCGAAAACAGAAGACGCGCAAAGATTTAATGATTTTTCTAAATCATGAGTGTTAAGGTATTGCGATAAAAAAACCGCTGTTGTCATGTCTCCTGTCCCTGCAACTCCGTCTCCAAGAGGCAGTTCGGGTGTGGTTACTTTATAAATATTTTTTTTATCAGACGCAATCATGCCAAGTTCCCCGTCAATTTCTTTAAAACTTGTTATAAGTATAATTGCAGGCCCTGTTTTATGAAGAACATTAATCGCTTTAATTGCATCTTCTGTATTTTTAATATTAATTCCTGTTAAAATTTCCATTTCAAAAAGATTTGGGCAGATAATATCGGCTAAAGGGACAAGATCATTTTTAATAATTTGAGGAATCTGAGGTTTAACATAAAAGCCCCTGCCTTTATCTCCCATGACAGGATCGAGGCAGTATAAAGCGTTTGGGTTTTCTTTTTTCACTTTTTTTACAACATCCCTTATTACATTTGACACTTTTGCATCGCCGAGATAGCCGGATAAGACAGCTTCGCAGAATTTAAGCGCCCCTCTTTCTTCAAGCCCTAAAATAAGTTCTGATGCAAGTTCCGCTCCAAGCGCTTTACCCCGCCATGAGCCGTATCCGGTATGATTGGAAAATTCAACAGTGTTTACCGCCCATACTTCACGCCCCAACCTTTGCAAAGGAAAGACAGCGGCGGTATTACCTGCATAGCCGTAAACCACATGAGATTGTATAGATAAAACCGCAAAGCTTGTTTGAGCCATCGCCGCTCCTTTTTATAATTTAAAAATCTGTGGATAAAGATAAGCCTTCTATTTAGAAAACTTAAATATCTTCCCGACCATCAAAGCCAAAAACCTTAGAAACCTTCCCTTATCCTGACCGTATTTTTTTGTAAAATCCATTGCCGCTTTTGAAAGGGAATAAGTTCCGTATTTCATTTTTAAAAAATCCCAGTGTTTGATTATCCAGACATAAAGGTCTGCTTCCGTTCTTCCCGGGAAATTTGCCAATAACAGTTGTTTCTTAATAATCGTTATAACAGGATTATACACATTGTTATACCATGAAACAATAGCGTCAAAAAAAGGAATTTCTTCTGTAATACTTTCATTTATAAAATATTTATGTACAAGTATATGATTATAAATTACATCATATCTTCCAGGAGAGCTAAAATTTAAATCCCAGTCATCTGTCAGATCGCCGAAGAATGTTTCGCAGTAAAATATTTTTTTTTCAAATTCTATTAACGCGACACGCAGTTCATCATTTGTCATCGAAGGTTTTAAATTTACTTCTGTTGATAAGCTGATAACCTCAGCGTCAATAAATTCTACATTCTGCATTTTTGCAACAGACACTCTATGGTTTCCGTCGCGGACAAAATATACGCCTCCTATTTCGTATAACAAAATGGGAGGCAATATAATATCTTTAATATGCGCTTCATCAACTCTTTGCCAGCGTTGGCGTAAATGTTCTTTTCGCGGCAGGAAAAATTTATTAAAGTCATGGTATCTGCCTTCGCTGCCTGCAATTAATTTTATCGGTACTACCTGGCTTCCCATGTAAACTTCGTTTTTTGGTTTTAAAATATCTTTTACATCATGAAAAGATAAAAGTTTATTTTTATCGGTATTTAAAAAGTATTGAATCTGGGAGAGCATCGCTCTGCCTCTGGCTCTTGAAAAATCATCTGATGCTTGATTGCTTATAAAACTGTCTGCCATATTTATTCACCCAAATTAATAACATAATGACTGAAAGCATTAATTACAAGCGTTTTATTCCATTTTGTACAACGTGTTTCCGCTAAATCATATAAATGAATATGACCGTGAACAAGATATTTCGGTTTAAAAACTTTCATAAACCAAAGATACGCTTTAAACCCTAAATGGCATTTATCGTTTTTATCATGAATTCCTTTAGGCGGCGCATGAGTTAAAAGTATATCAACATACCTTCCTCGGATAATACGATTCCATAAAAGGCGCGGGATTAATTTTATAATTTCCAGATACATTTCAAAATCAGTATATTGATTTAAACCGTTATTGTAACGCATCGAACCTCCAAGACCCGCAAGTAATAAATTGCCTTCTTTTTTTACTTTTGTTCCAAGATGAATAGCTCCGCAGCCTAAATATTCACACTCCGTTTGAACAAAAGGGGTGTCCATTATTTTTTTATAGTGTTTTAACTCTTCGATATGATGGTTGCCGAAAATAAAAAATAAAGGTTTGTTTAATGTGGAAACAATATAATCAAGGTAATCAAAGGGAAGGTCGCCTGCGGAAAGGATAATATCGACATCGGCAAAACGCTCTTTTATTTGAGGGGAATATACTTGAAGGTCAATTTCGTCAGAAACACAAAGTATTTTCAAAATTTCATCCAATTTACCGATATTAATAGTATAATGTACCTTTATTTCCGTTTTAAGTGATTTAAAGTAATATATTTATATTATAATATAATTGACAGGTATGAGGAAAGTAGAATGATAAATAAAACCGCAGTTTTATACACATATAAGGTTTGTAAAAACCATGTTTGCACAAACCCAGTTTGCATATTGCTGTTTTTAACGGTTATTTGTTTCGCTCAAACAAGGTTTGCACAAACCGGATTTGCTCAAACAGGGTTTGCACAAACGGGGGCTTCGCAGTCGAATTATATGAATGGAGAGGAATTATTCATGCAGAACAATCCGACAGGAGCCGCTTCTTTTCTTGAACGCGCCCTTGCCGAAGACCCCGGTAATATCAGAACTTATCTTTATCTTGGTGTCGTGTATGAACAATTAGGGAGGGCAAATGAAGCGATTACCGTTTATATGCAGATATTGCCTAGAGCGGGAAATCTTTCAGCCAATGTTGCAACTAATTTAGGAAATGTATTTTTTCAAAGAGGAAACAATGAAGATGCAGAAAGGTATTATAATCAGGCTCTCGGTTTTAATTCCCGGTATTCCCATGCGCTGTTAGGCAGAGCGAATACAAAATTAAAAGCCGGAAAAATGCTGGATGCGATAACCGATTATGAGCTTTATTTGACGCTTGAGCCTTCTTCCCCTCAGCGTTCCAATATTGATAGAATGATTAGTTTAATCCGTTCAGAAATAGCGGCAGAAGAAATGAGGCGTATTCTTGCCGAAGAACTGGAACGCCGCCTTGCCGAGGAAAGAGAGAGGCTTTTAGCCTCAGTTTCCGCTTCTCTTCAATCAGCCGCCGATTCAAGCCAAGCTGTTTCATCAGGAGCGGAGAGTGTTGAGCAATATCGCGGGGAATTTGAACTTGAATAATACCTTTTTAAAAAACCGTTCAATATTTAAAAACGGGGGGAGTTTTTAATGAGTAAAAGAAAAAAAATAATTATTTTTTCCATAGCAGGGGCGGTCTTAATAGCAGCCGTTATAATTCTTATATTGACGCTTGGAAAATGCGGAAGCGAATCATCCGAAGAAGAAATGAGCGAGGAAGAAATAAGAAGGGCGAATATTTTACGTTTAGCCGCAGATTATGCCGCGGCAGGCGAATATGCAAGAGCTTTAAATTTAATTGACGGGCTTTTAATCGCCAACCCGGATGACGAAGAAGCGCGGTCTTTACAACGCGCCGTCCTTAGCAGCGAGAGAGGCGAGCGCAGCACAGATCGCAGCAGCGGGACGGAAGCTCTTTTAGAAGCTCAAAGACGTTTTCTTGAAGAGCAGAGGCGGCATAACGAAGCTCTCGCGAACTCTGTTCTCGCATCAAATATGCAAAGGGGTAATTCTTCTTCAAATAGCAGTTCGTTAGCCGAAATGGAAGCTGTTACGCGCATGCTTGCTTTAGAAGCGGAAGCAGCCGCTACACGCAGAGCCGAGGCTGCGGCAGAGGAAGCGCGTAAAAAAGAGCAGGAAGCAGAAATGGCGCGCGCTTCCAGGGAAATGCAGGAAATAATGCGCCGTGTAAACAATCTTGTTTCTGACGGAAAAGCGCGTCTTAATTCAGGCGATCTTAACGGAGCTGTACAATTATTTAATGAAGCGCGAAGTTTAATACCTGCAAGCGAAGCGCATTTTGAAGCGCAAAAGTTATCTGAAATGGCGGAAGCGTATTATAACTTCAGTGCAAATAACCCAGGCACTCCTACTGCAAGGGAAGCGCTTAATAATGCGACTCAAGCTGCAAATGACAGTATTAAAAAAGATTCATCTGTCGCTCTGCCGCATTATGTTCTTGGACGTATTGCGCGTGATGCAAATCAAAATGATAAAGCGATCAGCGAATTCAGAGAAGCAATCCGTCTTGATCCCAACAATTATTTATATTACCATGAATTGGGAAGGGTTCTTTTTCTGTCAAGGCGTTTAGCGGAAGCAAGGGACGCTTTTCAAAATGCAGTAAGGTTAAATAATAATTTTGAACCTTCATGGTATAATTTAGGCGGTACCTTCCGCGCCTTAGATCGTCAGGATGACGCGCTTGCAGCTTACAAGAACGCTGTTGCAATAAAAGAAGATTATGCTGTCGCGCACAGGGAAATAGGGCGCATTCTTAGCGCAAAAGGAGACGCAAACGGCGCAGTTCAGGCTTTTTCTAAAGCTTTGCAATACAATTCCAATGATTTTAATGCCTTATGTGAATTAGCTGCAGCGCATAACCAGGCTGGAAATAATACAGAAGCTGAAAATTTATTTGCAAAAGCTCTTCAGATGAGGCCAAATGATCCACAGACAAATTACAATATGGCTTCAGTTAAATTGGAACTTAAAAAAATTAACGAAGCTATAAATTATGCAAGGAATGCGGTTGACGCTAATCCTACAAATGCGATATATGTTTATACCTTAGGTCTTGCTTTAGAAGCGTCTAACGCAAACGATCTTGCGATAACATCTTATAAAAGAGCAGCTTCTTTAGATGTCAGATATTTAAGACCTAGAATTAATTTAAGCAAACTTTATATGCATGAAGAAAATTATACTGAAGCGATCTCTTTTCTTAACGAAGCCTTTGCTGTAGAGCCGAATAATTATGAAGTAAATAATAATTTAGGCGCGGTATATGCAAAAATGAATGATTGGGCTAACAGTATTACACATTATGAAAAAGCTATATCTGTAAGAGCGAACGATCCTTTGGTGCATTTAAATCTTGCGCGTGTATATGCAGCTTCTAATGATCATCAAAAAGCGCAAGGTTCTTATTCTACAGTGATACGCCTTTCACCTAACAATTGGGACGCTATTTATGAATTAGGGATGACATATGTTACTTTAGGTTTAAATACGGAAGCTAAACGCTATCTGCAGGATTTAGTAAACCGTAACCCGAATTATTCGGGAAAAGCGGAAGCGGAAAAAATATTAAGGAGTCTTTAATTAAATGAGTAACGATCAATCAACAGCAAATAATGAACAATTAGCGATAGTTACAGTTGTAGGTAATGATAAAGTAGGTATTATTGCAAATGTTTCCGCTTTTCTTGCAGAACGAAATATCAATATCGAGGATATATCACAGACAATTTTAAGCGGAAACTTTGTAATGATGATGATGGTTAATTTAAGCTCTTGTTCAAAAGCGCTGGAAGAAGTTAAAAAAGAACTCATCTTTTTAGGGGATACTTTGCATGTATCGATAAGTCTTATGCATGAAAAAGTATTTTCTGCGATGCACAGAATTTAATAAATTATCCGCAGCTTTTCACAGATTATGCGGATTTACACGGATTAAAAAAAGAGGAAAGTAATGTTATTTACACCGTTTGAAATTAAAGAAACTGTTGATATGTTTCTTCGCTATAAATTAGATATCCGCGCTATTACCTTAGGTGTTTCTCTTTTAGATTGCATTTGTTCGACAGGGGAGGCTACACGTAAAAAGATACGCGAAAAATTATTACGTGTAGCAGGCCCCTTGGTTAAAACAGGCTGCGATATCGAAACAGAATACGGCATTCCGATTATTAATAAAAGAATTTCTGTCACTCCGATTGCGATTGCAGCTTCCTCAAGCGATGAAGATGATTATACCCCTTTTGCAAAAATGTTAGACGAAACTGCAAAAGAGCTTAACGTTGATTTTATCGGAGGATTTTCCGCTCTTGTTCAAAAAGGAATGACTTGCGCCGATGAAAAATTAATCCGCTCTCTTCCTTCTGCCTTATCAAAAACAGAAAAAGTCTGCGCTTCTGTTAATGCCGCTTCTTCAAAGAGCGGTATCAATATGGATGCAGTGCGCCTAATGGGACAAACGATAAAAAAAATTGCAGAGGCAACCTCTGACAGAGACGGCATAGGCTGCGCGAAGCTTGTCGTATTTTGTAACGCCCCTGAAGATAACCCTTTTATGGCAGGCGCTTTTCACGGAGTAGGGGAGGCGGAAAGCGTTCTTAATGTCGGCGTATCAGGTCCCGGTGTTATAAAAGCCGCTTTAGAAAATTGCCGCGATGCAAACTTTGATGTGTTAGCTGACACTATTAAAAAGACAGCTTTTAAAATAACACGCATGGGGCAGCTTGTTGGGATGGAAGCTGCAAAACGAATCGGAGTGCCTTTCGGTATTTTAGATTTATCTCTTGCGCCGACACCCGCAGTGGGAGATTCTGTTGCCCGCATCCTTGAAGAAATGGGTCTTGAAAGCGCAGGCACACACGGAACGACAGCGGCTCTTGCAATGTTAACCGACATGGTAAAAAAAGGCGGTATCATGGCATCAACTCATGTAGGCGGTTTTTCCGGCGCTTTTATTCCCGTCTCTGAAGATGAAGGCATGGTTGACGCAGTAAAGAGAGGCTGCCTTTCTTTAGATAAATTGGAAGCTATGACTTGTGTCTGCTCTGTAGGGCTTGATATGATTCCGCTTCCCGGCGATACTTCCGCTGAGACGATTTCCGCCATCATCGCAGATGAGATGGCTATCGGCATGGTGAATAATAAAACAACTGCT
>Ga0209755_10009744_pt1 | contig 10133 bp, 3 predicted proteins | sample TergutCo191P1_FD_187301 | JGI IMG/M metagenome (GOLD analysis project Ga0209755, IMG submission 187301) | Cornitermes sp. P1 segment gut microbial communities from Petit-Saut dam, French Guiana - Co191P1 (SPAdes) (version 2) | ecosystem: Host-associated > Arthropoda: Insects > Digestive system >...
AAAATTATTCTTGGGTAGAGAAAATATTGGTGAGCAATTCCCCCCTTGCTCCTCCCGCAGCCCCCTCTCCCACACACACACACACACACACATACACACAAAGTTATGCCAATGGTTATACTAATTTATGAATATATTTGAAGTAGAATGGAAACAATATTCAGCATAGTAAGTCCATGAATTATTGCATGGAACTTGATACTTTGTGACTTAGTGATCTACATGTTACATGACTCAAAATTGGTTGTCTGTTCTGAGATATAAGAATTCGGATTGCCTAAGCTTGATTTGTCCGTCTCCTTGTTGGTACATACATGCTTGTAATTCCTATGCTTGACAAACAGAGATGTTTTCTTTAAATATTTTAATTTACTTCCATCAGCAAAAATTAATTTTGGTCAAAATTGGACGTGAAAAGTCATATAACAAGTAGGTCCAATTATATATTAGATAAATAGTGATAAGTGTGTCCTATGCTAAACAAGCTTTTGAGACAAAATATGTAGTCTTTAATAAGAAGCACATTTTAAAATGTACAGTTTATCATATAATATGACTTATACACATGTTATTATGTTTGTGAGATGTTTCCAGATACTCAATTGAACTTCATACATGTGCATTATAAATATCAAAGCTCCTCTCTGTGATATATTGTAGAGTTGTCCAAAACTATTTGCATCAACACATTCTTTCTGATCAAGAAATAAGACAGTGAAACAAATGTGCAATTCTGTTTGTTGTGTTGCTTCAGAATGGGAGAGGTTTGCTTCTCAGTTGGCTATTGTGTGGAAGGAGCTGGCTGCCACATGGATCAACTATACCAAAGGGCATGAAGCTATCATACTGCACTTTGAGAAGATTCGTCTTAATCCACATTACGATATTAGGAGGCTGCTGGATTATTTAGGCATTGCTGTGGATGAGAAGAGGATTAACTGTGTTCTTAACCACGTAGATGGTCCATTCAGGCGGCCACAGTCTTCGCAGCAAATGATGTTTAGTACAAGGTGCACAAATGGTATTGTAGACATTAGCATTTTAGGAATGTTGTGTACAAAATATTTTTAGTTTGAGACCAGATATATCTCCATACCCTCTCTCTATAAAAAGGCATGCTGAGTGATCAAGTAGTCAACTGGTCCATATATGGTACTACTGCAATTTGAACTAACCTCTTCTACTAGTAGCTGCTAAAGTAGAATTTGCTCAGTCATTTGCCGTTATACTCTAAGTTGTAGCCTAGTCATTCAAAGGTAATGCACTGTGAAGTGACATGTTTGACTTGTGTTTAATCAAGTATATCAATTTCAAGTGAAAACACATGCAAAATATGATGTTCTCAGAGCAGCACTGGCTGCAGTTCAAGTCTGCCGGGTCTGCCTGTGTCTGGAGATGAAAGCGTTATGATACACAGAAACATTGGCCAGTGACATGGCATCACTTCTCAGAAGACTTTAATCTTCATCAACACTGCTGTGTGAACCTGAAATCTCACACTTGTTGAGATGTCTTTGGTGTGTTGCTGTAATAAGTACGATGACAGTTGCCAATTACGCTGCATTTTGCAGCATTTGAAGGTAGAAGAGCTGAAATATTGGGTTTTGTGTTGAGGGAAATAAAAGGCCTAGGTTCATCGGGGCTGTGAGGTCCCGAACCCAAATGCTAATCTGTCTATCTATCTATGAGAGAAATAAAATTGTCTCTACATGTATTGTTATGCCATAAAGGTGTGGGGTGGAAGTGAAAATAATGCTGTATACTTAAAGTAATATCAACTCTAGATGGAAGTTTGGATGTTCAGCTTTGTCCTCTGGCTGCTTCACTTTCACAGAAAGAGCCTCTAATATACAATGGATTAGAGAAATAACCTTGTCTTGCTATTAATGGAAATCTGCATTCGTTCAGCTTGTAAATAGTCACAAATATTTTGTAACATTAAATTACAATCAGCTCATGGTTAATGAAAAGTAAATGTGAGCATATATTTTCATGCTATGTGAAGGTTTGAATGTTACAGGGACCCATTTTCTGAGAAACTGCATAAGATTCTGGATGCAGTAATTAATGACCTGGACCATATGCTGGCAAATCGTGGCTGGGAGAGGATACCAACTCAGCTGTACAAGTTCTTCAAACACAATTCGACATAGCACATGATCCCACTGCCCATACAGTGCCTAGGATACAAGTTCCTGCCATTAAGACAGTGAACAACAGAAAGAGTTGCTGTGAATTTGTTAATGCTGTCATAAATTATATTTCTAGATAAGTATACATATAGGGGGAGAGGCAGTTACAAGTGTTAGATACAAACATGAAGAGTAGACAGAAATACAGTCAGAAATTCATGGAAAAAAAATAAGATATACTGGAGAAGGTCACACGGGTAGAAGAGAGAAATTCTGTTTACTCGGTAGCATTAGTAACCAACCTCCCCTTTCATGTTCATGTTGCAATGTTTGCAATTCTTAATGGTGCTTGCAAATGAGACATCCCCGTTGTGTTGAATATAAGATAAAATATAATATAAAATATATATAACACAGTCATTCACAACATTATATTTTATTAGATTATGTTAGATTATAATTGCAGCTACATATTTCGGCCCAGTTGTAGGGCCATCTTCAGGCTGATTTTTGAACAGGTGGAGTGTATAATTGATAATGTTTCCATGTTGTGTGTGACTGTATTATATATATTTTGTGTTATATTTTACCCTTCATGGTGTTTCTAGCAGCATAATTCCAGCAAGCATTTTCCTTTTGACACTCTTTATTCTGTGTGTCTTGACTAAATCATTCATTCCTGTCACCAATAAATGCACATTTGACGCATAAAATTATAGTCTTATATGGCTCCTACTTCTTTCTTAACCCTTTAAACGCCGAGTTAAGTCCCATCTGCCACCTGCTAGCATTATTTGGAGCTCACCATATTCTCCACATTAGCAGGTAAAGGGTTAATCACAAATTAAGAATTCTGTGTGTTGATACTAGCTGCATGCTGTAACATAGTACATATTACTGCTGTAATCTTAGTTTTAAAATTTGTGGTATAAACGTCCCTCAAGATGGGATAAAAGACTTTGAAACATGTAGCAACAATATAAGACTATGTTTCGAAGTGTTAAATGTGCATTTGTTGGTGTTATAACTAAATAAAAAGCATATTTTTGTTGGAAATGCAAATTTACCTTGACTCTGGTCTGTGAAGCAGTAAAATGTGTCTTGAGTCTTGGCGGAAAGGAAGAAATTTGGCTTTGTCCTCTGAAAGCAGCACTGGACTAGTCACCTGAAGAACATTCAAATGTTAGATTGTATTGCTATAATTTATCATGTTTCCATAATATTTTGTAGGTTATTTGTGGATAGTGTTTACCTGACAGTAAGTCTCACAATGCAGCAGAACACCACAACCAGATGCACAGATCTGCAGCATGATATTGGAAGGTTAATATAGAGTCATTGTTTTATTTGACAATTATCAGTTGCCACTTCCTGTCAGTCAGTTTTGATGGATTTCATCCCATTGTGTTATAATTAACTGGCAGTATATTATATATTTCTGTCAGGCACAACAGTTTTATTACTTTTAATGTATGCTACATATTACAGCCACTTTCTGACCATATTAGATCGTCAAAATTATGACCAAAACATGTAGCATATATTGCCCCTGTTTTGTAAAAAGGGGCTAACTGCCACTTTGAGCTCAACTGAGTTGTGTGTAGTGAATCAGCCTACTAATGTTCCTCTGTGATATGTAAAAAGTTGACAACTCAATCTTCAAGAATAACCAAGAAAGGTGGTAGATATCCTGCCTCTTAAAGCATTTGCAACATGTAAAACTGAACCACATTTTTGCATCTTCTATAAAATTTATATTTTGTGAGTTGTCCCCTTTTTACAAAATATGGGCAATATAAAAAAAAAGGTTGTGTCTAACAGAAAATTGTAATTTATGGCTGCTTCCTACCAGTCTTTTGTCATATTCACTTAGATCACTCAACCACCCACCCACATGCACAGTGGAGTTTTGGCAGGAAATGACAAACAATAGTTGTCGGATAAATTAGAAATATATAATATAGTTTATTTTAGTTTAGTTTAATTTATTAGTCCAAAATATCACACATATGATAGTGGACTCATCAATTTCTAGCACTATACAGAAGTAAGATAAGTCCAGTAGCAATGAACACAGTATTCTACAAATGATTTCAGAACCGCTTATATATAGTGTAATAAAGCTTAAATCAGATACAGAGCTAATGAAGTTACACAGTTACAAAGTTACAGATTCTTCCACTGAGTAAAAGGAATGCAGAATAAGAAGTGATTTCAATTCAAGACACAAAGTAAAATAAATATATACAGTAGGTATTGCATGAATTAGTTTGAATAAAAGAAACGGTGTAAATACAGTAAAATACCGTTTTATTATTTTGAAACAAGTCAAATTTATTTTGCAGATTGAAAAGTACAAAAACACTGGAGGGTCATGAAAACTGTGTAGAAGCATTCAGTGGTTTTATATTGTTTCCCCTATGGGTGAAACTTTATGACTTATGAAAATGTTACATGCTACTTACAAGTTTTTCAATTTTCTGTGGACAGTGAATATGCTAACTTCTGACTAACTAAGACAGATACACTTATGGCAACTTGAAGGTCAGAATGAAGGTGTCCTCATAGTTTATGGAAGTAAAACGTTAAGTACAGTCTGTCAAGGTAGTGTATAACCTTCAAAATGACAGCTGTTTTGTTAACACATAAACTTGTTCTAAATTTCTTATCTACATTCCATGCCTTCAATAATGAGTTTTATTTTCTGATAGATAGGGTTCCCCTGTGTGCCATTACAGATATATGTACTATGATTTTCCTGGTTAACTTGATTTGTTGTGCATGAAGCACTATTTTAAGGTAAAGACTATAAACCCAAACTGAGGAAGTAATATTTCCTGACAGATAATAACCAGTAATAAATGTGAGAACATTATTCTAATACCTTTTATACATCATCAGTATTTTATATGACCCCATACTGTTGGTCACTTCTCACCAGTGGCTGCTGAGTCAGCCAAAGTTTGTGTAACAATTAAGCTGAGCAGAAGTGACCAACTGTATAGGTCAAATAAAACAAAGAACCTGTATCATGACATTACTTTTGAGCTGCAAGAAATATGTTACTGGGGAATTCTGAGTGCCGGTATTTTACTGTATTTAACTGCTGGCCTTGCCTTTTGTGAAGATGTTATTAATTCTATTTATTACAGCCATAAAGATAAACTCTGCTGGCCTAAACTGCTCATGCCATGCCTTATTTTATACAAATTTAAGATATTTCTACATTATAGAAGTTGTTTGTGCACACAGTCGTGATATAAATAACATTATTTACACCATATATTCAGAGCCTTTTAAACCTAGAGTTACATAGCAATAATATTATGTACATTTAAACACAATACTCCCATGTCTGTAGTTTCAGGACACTTGACAATTTAAAATGAAATAATGTAAGAATTTTAAATACTAAATAGAATGACGAATTGTGCTACCAATAGATTATTAACACATATATCTGGAACATGAAAGTGCATGCAGCTTCATTTTAGAGGCAGAAATAGGGGTTGTAAAAGGAGGTAACCAAATCTAGCACAACTGACATAGTACACAAATGGATTACCATAGGTTGTAGCTAGAGGATTCCTAAAGGACTTCTGTATGTTCATAATGTGTCAGTGATGGTAAACCTGCAACTGAATTACAAGCTGATATAACATTGTCTGAAGGAAAACGTGACTGCCAAAGTTTTGTTTGGTTGCTTTGTTTTTTGGTAAACAAGGCAAGTGTTGTCTCTGTATTATTATAGACTGACACAAAGCTAATCTAGGCTGTCTTACTATTTAGAAATCTTTTCTCTCTCGTATAATTCTTAACATCTGTGCAGCACATTTGCCAGTATATCAGGAGAGGATGTAACATGATTTATTACAACTGAAGCACATAAGAGAAATGCTTAAATTTTGTCCATCTCCGTCCAGCTTCTGGTATTAAATATATGCATATTTTTGGAACTGTACTTTTCTTTAACTGATGGCATGGTTAGACCAATGGCAAGCATGTGCTTTCAAGAGAAGTACAAGAAATGAAGTGTGTGAAAAGCAAGGTTAAAATATAGCAAATAATTATGTCTTTGCATTCACTGCATTAATTTGCCTTCATTGTAAAAGAATTGTAGTGCATTTCAGGAATTGCACTTGAAGATAATATTCAACTTAAACATCTTTATATATTTTTGTTCTAATAAGTAGCTGTGACTTAAGCAGCCATTGTTGTCAGTTACAAGAATGTTACTTTACTATGAGGCTTCTGTCGAGTGAAATTGTTCCGTATTTTAGGAACAACAAAGAATATATATTCTACATTGTTACTAAACATTTCAGTCCAATAAAATGATTATATTAATTTTGTTATATACCACAAACTTGCTGCATGTTTCAGATTCGTTTCATAGTGAGAGCAGCAACATGTTCTTTGCAGCCATCAGCAATCAAGAAACTGCTATAAACACTTTTACATCTTTCTGGGTCTCCAACCTTTTCTTGGGGCACCAAAGGTTTCTACAATCATGTGATTGGTGATCTTTATTCTGCTCTGTGTGAAAGTATTCTGTGATTGTCACTGGTCATTCCAGGCTTGTGTAATTCTTTCAGATAGTCAACAATAACTTCTCCTTCCAATTCTTGTGAGCTGTGTCAGGCTATATGTGAATTCATGCTTGCATTCCATTGGACCTGCATCTCACCCTAGCTTGTGAATTACCTTTCCCTAGATTCTCCCAGTCACACGGAGTATACCTCTTAACTGTTCCACCTAACTGCCATTACATCCTCAAGCTAACATTCCATCGCATGTAACATATGTATTGCATTGTCTCTTAATTCCCCCATGTATTTTTAGGGGCTTTTGCAAAATTGTGAAAAGTGATTATTAGCTTCATCATGTGTGTCTGTCTATCCATCCACAGGAAAAACTTGGCTCCCCCTGAAGAGAATTTCATGAAATTTAGTATTCGAGTATTTTTTTGGAAAATCTTGTTAAGAAAATTCAGGTTTCATTAAAATATTACAAAAACAATGGTTACTGTGCACAAATGTACATTTATGATATCATCTCACTGAATTCTACTTACAATGAACAATGTTTCAGACAAAAATTATAGAGAAAATCAGAAAATATATTTTATGTTCAGTAGCTTTGTCCAAAAATCATGCCACTTATGACACCACGTGGAAAAATATGGTATAGCTAGACAGGCCATATGTATGACAATATAATATGGCACATGCACTGTACATGCTGGATAACTTAGGCAGGAATACAGACATATGCTCAGAATATTGAATACTTATTGCCTTTCCATAGCAACAAATGTTATGATAACAAACGTTTCCTTGTCTTGTTTTTCCTGTACCTGCCAAGAAAACAATCAGACTTCAATTCCAACAGCTTCTTGCTTTTACTGAAACAGCAATGTTCTATAAACCTGGAATGTATTCTGCTGTGTGCCTTTAGTGCTGTGTACTTTATTCCTGTAAACCCCTCATGTATTATTTCCTGTTAGGTAATGATAAAACTATGTATATATTTTCATGTATTTTCAACAGAATGCAAGACAAATGATAATAAATTCTTCGAGAGTGTGAAACATTTCAAATAATTAGGAATGACTTTAACAAACAAAAATTGCATGAATGAAGAAATTAAGAGCAGATTGAATTTGGGAAATGTATGGTGTCATTTGGACCAGAATGTTTTGTCTTCTCTATGTTATCTAAAAAATTAGAAATTGAAACATGCAAAACCTGTTATTCACATTAAAGGACGAAAATATGCTGAAGATGTTTGAGAATAAGGTGCTAAGGAAGATATTTGGGTCTTAGACAGAGGAAGTAACAGAAGGATGGGAAAAAAATATGCATATTGAGGAGTTTCTCATTTGTACTCCTCGCCAAATGTTACTCAGGTGATAAAATCAAGGAGGATGAGATAGGTGGGCGGGACATGTGACAGGTGTGGAAGGAAAAACAAATGAACAAATGCCTTTGTTAGGGAAAATGAAAGTAAGAGCCTACTTGGTACACCTGAGCATAGGTTGGAAGATGATATTAACGATCAGTACAAAGTATAAAGGGAAGACGTGATCTGGATTAATCTGGCTGAGGAAAGGCTGTTCTGAGCATGGCAATGGATCTTTGTGTTCCATAAAATTGGGGGATTTCTTGACAAACTAAGAAACTATTAGATTCTCAAGAAGGACTCTGTTTCATCGAGTTGGGTTTAGCAAAACTTTTAATTATTTTAAAACTAGGTGCCTCAAAATCGGAGACGTCTGCCAGAGATTCCTGTAATTAAACAGAGTCAAGTCAGAACTCGAAACATATATTACCACATTGAATCGATCGCTCAACTGCGCAGCAGTTGCTGGTTAATGACGGAAGTGAATTTATTAGCTATTGGGGGGATTTTCTGTAGGAGAAGGAAGTAGGGATGTTACTTCAAGAATATTATTTGTGACTATTGTTATTTGTTACGACGCCTGTCACATTTTTTGGCATAATAATCATGATGTAGGTATTAAAAAGCAACAGACATGAGACTGTTGGAATCAAATCTGACGCCTGACCCTAAATCGATAGCTCGATTTCGAAAGATCGATTTCCTTCCATTCCACAACGGGTTCATTACAGTCGACGGTGAATGTGTTACGGCGGAAGTTTTTGATAATATACTGCGTATCGGAAAGTATCATGCATTAATTATAGCTCGATCAAGTGCCGAAGAAGACGTAATTACTGTGGGCTGTAGGTTTCTTTAGAAATAAAAAAAAAACTGAGTTACAAGGAAGTGCCATATAACAGGTAATATAATAGGCTAACCTTTCTAGCATGGCATTAAGAAGGCTGCACAACTGCTTGTTTTTTATACAAGCCTAACGGGCGTACTAACAACAAATATAAATTACTGCCAATATTCTTACTGCTTCTATACTGCATGGTTCATTCCTTCATTTTATGAATTCTGAACAGTAGGTAATCACGTACTGTTGCCAAAGGTTTTCCTCCTTGATATTATTTGTTGATAATTGCCACTATTGATTTCCGTGTAGGTTTGAAATTCTCGGCAGTTCTCCACCTTGACTTTGCTTAACTTGCCATAAAGAGAAGAATCTTGAAGTTGTTCGGGAGTATAAACTTGCGTGAATGACTCCGACATAGCGGGGTAACACAACGTGGCTTGTGAGTCGTTTTCCCCCACTACCTTGCTATTGCACAGATCACTCTCTCAACTCAGTCAAGCTTTGTCTTTCATTAGGGCTGACTGCTACCTTGCTTTACGGATCGAGAACATTTAATGTGTTCTATGATTCCTAAAATGGTTAGAATTTTATTAATTTTTTTTCCTTTTTTGTTATTTCATGTTTTGTTACCGGGTTTTCACGTTTTTTTTAAACAAGTAGAGATTTTACGCTGAGAATGGTTTCAAATGTTCGTAATTCTGGTGTTCGTTATCGTTTTATCGGTCGAAGTCAATTGCGAACATCAAGAATCTGCTGTATATCTTTTTTTCTGTTTGCATTTTCGTCCCGTGAGTCTAGATTGTGTCCTTTGGCGGCGGAAACGCCACATTTTATTGTTAATTAAATAATCTATTTATATATGTTTTAATCTTTTCAGTTTGTTCCACTGATGCTCACGTTGGACTGTTAAAACTTGCGTCATCTTGGACTCGCCCTGGCGTTTCGGCGGGGCGCACTGCCTCCATTTTCAAGGTGACTGAATTTGGTTCCGGTGGATGCCGAAGTTGAAATCGCTTTGTCTCGGTGCAAATCCTATCCTCTTCTCCTCTTTCCATTGTTAGAGGGTCCAAAATCACCGAAACCTTTCTGAACGATCGACATAATTTGTGCTTCTGATCACTTAAGCATCCACCTGAACCAGTTTCACTGTGAAAGTGGAAGCAGTAGGTTCCTCCGAAACGGCGAAACAAACACAATGTACTACACGGTTCAAACATTCAAAACGCGACCAGGTTTTGAACTTATCTACAGAAAATCAC
>Ga0209755_10009745_pt1 | contig 10132 bp, 13 predicted proteins | sample TergutCo191P1_FD_187301 | JGI IMG/M metagenome (GOLD analysis project Ga0209755, IMG submission 187301) | Cornitermes sp. P1 segment gut microbial communities from Petit-Saut dam, French Guiana - Co191P1 (SPAdes) (version 2) | ecosystem: Host-associated > Arthropoda: Insects > Digestive system...
CAGAGCCGTCAGACCAATGCAGTGATATGTGCCTTTGATATAAACAGTAAATCCCGCGATTCTTGCTGAATTTGTGAATTCGAAATTAACGTCATAACTGTTCGCTATCCCTCTGCTTAGTTTCCAAGCTTTTCTGGTAAAAACACCTTTGATAAAAAGAGCGTTAATTACACAATCCGCTTCAAGAAAACCATCCATCAGGCCGCCTCAAGGGTTTTGTACTCAAAACTTAACGTTATACCGCCCGGTAATTTATCACGCAATGCGGCATAAACCGCATCGGCTTCCTGTTTTGCCTTTTCATATATGATTTGTTTCAGGTATTCGTCCATGGTTTCCTTTATGGCCGCAACCCAATGACGATCCAGATTGTGGCTCATATCCCGCTTGGTTCTCGAAAGCTCCACTTCCATTTTTCGATACTCCCGCCAATAGTCCTCCATGACGCCGGTATCCACGACCTCGATAAGCTCATCGTGCCCCCGCCGCTTCATCATTATTTCCATGATGTAGTTAGCTGTAAGGCGGGCTAGAGCCTGGGCGGATTCGCTTACCGAGTTTCCGATAGAATCAAGAATAAGCTCCAGATTGGTAGATTCAAACAGACCCGATGCTGTTTTATTCACGATAAAGTGGGTGTGAGGAATGTTCCAAGGAAATCCAGGGGTTTCAAATATTATTTTACCAATTGCAATAAAATGTTTATTTTCCATGTGCCTGATTCCTCCAAATATATTATAAGCACAAAATAACACGCTAAGTTATATGATAACGCACAGCGTCATATAATGACACAATAAACATTAAAAATATACAGCACTTAAAAACAAAACAGCGTCCGGGGCTATATCTCTTCCCCAGTATCGTTCAGGGTGAACCATTGCTTGAAGCTATATGTTGCATTAAGCTTAGCGGCTATTGTTTTCAGATCTTCAAAATCAAATGTTTCACGTCGAAGTTTGTTATTAAAGCTTTCCGCACTCATACCTAGAGATTCCGCTAAAGCTTTTTGAGACATTTCACGCTTTATGAGCAGGATCTTAATCTTTTCAGCAATTCCCATTTTTTACTCCCTATTGTAGTATATCGACTTTTTGTTTATAAGTCAACTATTATTGTTCTTAATTAAACACTTAGATAGTATAAATAAATAAAAAAGGTAAAATAATACAAAATAAACGTTGCCAAATAAACATAAAACGTGTATGCTTTATAAGAAGGCAGGGCTTGCGGCCCTGCGAACTAATAAAATTACATGGAGGCTATTGTTATGGACTTACAGAAAATAAGAGTGCGCCAAGACCTTGAGAGGATGATCATAAATTATTATCTCCTGAATGAAATATCAAAGGAGCAAAGCAACAAAATTTGCGACTACATAGATATCACGATAGGCGGTGGAGAATTTCCAAAGTCCGCGCACGAGGGTTATCATTCCGTTATTCAGTTTCCTACTTCCTACGAAGGGAACAACGCACCAACGGTAAATAAAGACGAGGCGGGAATAAACGACCACGAAGTGCAGCAAGGCTACGAAAAAGTAGAAGTAATAAACGCGCCCTATGGTACGGCGTTACCTGACAACGTGCCGGACTTCCGGGAAACATTACAGCGCGATGGGCTTATTCTTATCAAGTGGGAAAAACGCATAAGCGATGAAGGGACATTTTACAATGTTCTATGGGTACAAAGCGGAACAGGAAGGCGGAACACTGAATGGAGCGGGGAACTTCGGGAAGAATATATTCCCTATGCCTTGCCACTAGATGACAACAGATACAGTAATTATTTTCACAAAAAAACAAATCTTATTTATGCCGTGAATGTTGCCCCGGAAAATGTTCTGCATGGTCCATTTTCAGAGTTTACGGAATACGTTCGAAACATAAAAGCCACCGGAATGAAAGACGCTTTCGGCAAGAAAATAGACTTTGAATACGTTTATAATTTTGCCGCGGAAAAACGCGGCCGCTGGCTATTTAAAAACCACGAACTTTTAGAGCTTAAAATACCGGCGCGTGTTATCAACATATTAAACGACCATCAAATATTCACAGTAAACCAATTAAAAAAAATGTCCATTAAAAAATTGCAAGAAGCCCGCAACATTGGCAATCAAACATTTATTGATACGCTGGCTTTGTTAGAAGAGGCTGAAATAACGCTACAATCAATCGCTGAAGCGTAAAAGACAGCGCTTACCAATCTTAGCCCCCCGCTGCAATTCAACAAATCATGGGAGGAACCAAGTGGAAAAATTTACCAAGTCAAACATAAAAGAAATTCTCCTGGCCGCTGGCTTGGATTCTGTTCAGGCAAGGAAAGCGACTGTCCAGATCATCAATGCCATGGTCGCTACTCTTGCTGCGGGGAAATCTGTTGAATTGCGCGGCTTTGGTTCCCTGGAAGTAAAGGAACGCAAGGCGTACAGAGCACGCAACCCTAAAACCAGAGAGCCGCTAATCGCTCCAGCCCGCCGGCGTGTATTGTTCCATCCCGGCCAGGAACTGAAAGCTACTCTCCGGGGCATTTCCAACAAGGTTCCAGAATAGCCTTTATTTAACTTTTTTAGGTCTTGCGGCATGTTGTTCTTTAACCCTATGTTGCACTATCGGCCAAGGTTCACAGGGCTCCCATCTTCCTGTTTTTGAATACCATCGACAAGTAAGTTCCGCTCTGTCCGCCGGCTTGTGAATCATTTTATGCGGAAAGCCAGGTTTATATGCCGGATCGGACTGCTCACGTTCAATCCATTTTTTTCCTTCCTGCTGTTCCTTGCTTCCTTCAAAAATTCTTTTAAGCTTTTCCTTCGCTTCTTCAGAAATAGATCCCTCAGAAGCGTTTTCACTTACCCATCTTTTCACAGCGATAAGCGCGTCTCGTTGTGTTTTAGGCAAAGCGTTTGCTATTATATCCAAAACAGAAAGCACTGCCCCTTTCGATTTAATTACATCAGCCATGCAGAATCTCCTTCAATTTGATATCAATCGCGCTATCGGCAAGCTCTACGGTTGCTCTTGGCCGCCCGTCTACACGATCCATGAGGTATCGAATAGCAACCAGGTCCCCGGCCTCAGCAAGCTTTATAAGTTTCTCAGCCACAGCTTCACGGCGCATTACCCCCGCTTTGTTCTCTTCGTCTAGTTTCAGATTCAGGATATCTGTAAGCGCGCTTCCTTTTTTTGGTCTGCCTTTACGGTTTTGGCGAGGATCTCCAGAAGTAAATGTTCCCAGCCTTTTTTCCTTCATCATGTTATTCCCCAGATGTTCACCAGTTTTACTGGTGCCTTATGAAACGCCGTTTCGCAACGGAATTATTTAGCCCCGCCATACGGCTGAGCGTTGTTGGCTTCAAACAGCGGCATGTCTCTCATGGCATACCCCGCCTCTCTCAACGCCTCATCAAGTTCCAACCAGCCCCGGACAACAACAGCCAGAGCTCCATGCTCCCGGACATCGGTAAGAAACTGTTCCTGCTCTCCTGAAAGCCGTCCATTCAGGGCTTTGCATTCAACACATAACAGCCGTCCGCCGTGGAGTATGCCGAGGATATCGCTGCTTCCTTTCCGGCCAAACCTCATAAACTTGCCAGGGGCTATCTGCACAGCGCCGATGTTATTTCGCCAGTGGAAAATCCCCCGCGCCTGTAGATATCGCAAGCAATCGCTGAGGACGCGGGATTCCGGCGTGATTGCTTTGCTCATGCCCCAGTCCTCATCGTAGCGCATTCCATTATTTTGTCCGAGGCGGGTGGCTCTGCGGTTTTTGCCTTCCAGTGGCCATAAACAGGTTTTTCAATAAGCCCTTTTGCCGCCAGCGTCGTTGCTTGCCGTGATACCTCATATTTTTGTATACCCGTTGTTTCGTTTATCTCTGCCGTTGTCCAGATCCGCACCTCGCTTTCCAACAAGTCGATGATTTGCTGTTGCGCTTCTGACAATCTGGGTTTTAATGTCGCTCGGTCTGTAAGTGCCCATGAGCATATATCTTTGTCCCATGAGAGCGTATAAGCGGTATCCTCTACGTCCCGGCCAGTTACCGATAAAGAAGCTTCGCCTGTTCCCCGCTTTCGCCTCATGGTAAGGCTACAGTCCGCGGTCGCATTGATCCCGGTACTCCCCAAGGCGCTTTCCATGTGATCGCCGTTGTTGTCCGCCCCCTTACGGTTGTGATGAATCACGATAACAGCGATATTCAGGCTGTCCGCAATATCTTTCAAGGCGCTCATGCCGTTTACAGTTTGAGAGTAATCGTTCAGATCGTTAATACCCATCATTTTCTGGAAGGTGTCGATAATAACTACCCGGAATTGCGGGTTTACCTTTAAATACGCTTTCAAGTTCGCCGGGGTGCATCGCTTTGTTTCCAACCGTGATCCGTTAAAGGTCTCTGTACCCTGCTTTTGGACACGTCTCTGAATGCGTTTGGGGGTATCTTCCAAGGCGCAATAGAGCACGTCCGTTCTACGGGCTTTTAACGATCCCAAAAAGCAACCGCCTTTATCCAGCGCCGTTACCAGTTGCAAGGCTGCCCAAGACTTACCGATCTTGCTTGCGCCCGTCAACACTGATAGGCCGGTGGTGATAAGCCCTTCGACAAGCCATTCCTCCGATGGGAATTGTTTTTTCAGTAGGTCATCAAAAAGTATTCCGCTCTCTGCGCCTGTGTTGGTGTGGGTTGCGGATTCCAATTCCCCCACCAGTCGAGCAACTACCTCATCCGGTGATTCCCGGTTCTCGAGGGCTTGTTTGGCCTGCGTCGTCACGTTCCATGCTCTCCGCCCCCGATATGCCGTCAGGATTTCTGTCTCATAAAAACTCTTGTTTGAAACGCTTTGTATGTTTGTGAGGGCAGCCACGTCAGCGGCCCCTCCCGCCATTTCCAACGGCTTGCGTTTTTCCAGTTCCGATACCAGGGTGATAAGGTTGGCTTCCGCATCCAGGGTTTTCAAATCCTTAATCGCCTGAAAAATAATTTTATGCGCGTTTGGCGCAAAAACATCTTTGTTTACCCTCTCTCCAATGTCCGCGCCCATAATATAAGCGCCCAAAAGACAGCGCTCATATTCGACAATAATTTGATCGGCGAATGGCATTCCGGGGCCTATCTTATTCGCCATAGTCTATGCTTCCCATGTGCGACCGTTCCCGGCCAGTAGTGAACCGCGCAAACCGCCCATCCCGAATGTGAATGGTAAGGCTGGTCGTTCCATGCACAAGACCCAACAATTCCTTTTCAAGGGCGTTAATTGCCGCGGGTGGAATGTGGCCATTGTAGCCTGTCTGTGTTATAGTGGGGTTGTCGTTGCCCCGGATGGGTTCCCCCTGAAGGGGTTCTTTTTTAGGCACCACAGTCTGCCTTCGCGGGTTTTGCCGGAACCGCAGCCGCTTCAAGATATGCCTCCAGATCTTCGGGGGTGAAGAATATCCGTGTATTCTTTCCGCCAGTCCCCAGCCGTCGATATGGGATAGTTCCCGCCTTTACCATACGTCGAATTGTGATAGGGGAAGTTCGCAAATTTTCGGCGGCTTCTTCAATGTTCAATAATTGCATTAATACTCCTTTGCGGGCTTTTTGCGCCACGCAAGAGCATTTTTTATCAGGGGGAGACTAGGAACAAATTTTCTAAAAAAAGTCAGGAAAAGTCAGTTTTTTAATGATTTTTTTGGCCGATGTTTATTCAGTGTGCTTTCTACTTTGGTCATGTTTTGCATCATGATGGCTCGCGCCCGCATCTCACTACCTGTAATCTTCGAAAGCTCATCAAAGACATCTAAAATTGCATAACCTTTTTTTACGATGTATTTCGTCGAGCCCTTTACGCGTTCGTTTTGCATTATGAAGCCGGTATCTACCAGCCGTTTTAGGCATTCCAAATCTGTAAGGATAGCGGTTTTGTTTTGTAAAATTTCAGCTATTTCATCCGCCATCACCTTAGCTAATTCCTTCTTTTCGTTTTTTTCAACTAATCTTCTGTCGTCCCATGCCCGAGCTTGAATACACAAGTCATGATATTCGCTGCCAGTACACTCGTCCACTCTATTTAAATAAACCTTGCAATCATGAATTTTATATTCTGTTCTCCTTTCAAGGCCATCAGGGTATTTTAGTATCGCTTCTTTCCAAGGCATTTCGCTAAGTGCTTTGAGCCTCTTTTCTATCATCTGGTTCCATTCTTCATCAGGTATTTCTAAGGTGGTTACCTTTCCGTTTCCCCGATAACAATTAAATTTCATTTCCCCTCCGCCGGTTCTTCCGGTAGGATTCCCCCTTGCCGCTAGACTTTTTGGAAGTTTGCAATTCCCTAGTAACGTGCAAACTCTGCAAACTTTCTTTAGGGCTTCATATCCCTTGTCATGGCCGCCCCGGCAAGAACTCCCGCGAATACTACAGCCGCCGCCTTGCCCATATCCGTAATAGCCGCTTCTGTTACACGGCTAGCATATTCATCAAATATTGCCTTGCTCTTGTGGCCAGTAACTCTTGATACTTTATTCGCCGCCTCAATGTCCGCCATTCGCGATGCATAGAAGTGCCTGTGGCTATGAAAAACGATATTACGGCCCCGCCAGTCTATGCCCATTGCCGCAAGCTCTTTGTGAAGCGCGCTCAGCATAAAAACACCATCATAACGGGGTTTCTCCGGGGCAAGTCCCCAAAATACAAAACGCTCCCTCTCGGGAATATCTGTATGTGGGTTTGTAGCAAGTTGTGCCAAAAGAGCATCCCTGACTTCCGGTAATAGAGGAACCCTCCGAGCCTCGCCGTTCTTGGGCGTTTTAAGCCCGTCCGCCGCACTCCACGAATGAGCCACAGAGAGGATTACCTCACCAATGTCCCTGCCCCGGACAGCCAGAATTTCCCCCTGCCTCATACCGGTAGTCGCGGAGAGCAAGTTTGCAGCCATTGCCGCGCTGTCCGCCCAGGGTTTAGAAAAAAGCGCTCCTGCCTCCTCCATGGTAAGTATTCCCCGTTTGGTAGCCTTTCCACCGTAGCGTTCAAAATCATTTCCAATGTCGGCGGGGATCATTCCCTCTTCAAAAGCCCACCCCAGAGGTATAAGTCCGGCGTTTAGAATGCTGTTTTTGTAGGAGGCTGATTTTTCGGCAGGGAGGGATAGAGAAAATGACTTTAAGTCATTACGGGTGATACTCGCCAAGGTTCGCCCCTTAAAAGCGGGCTCCCAGAATAGCCGGATAAGCTTCAAACTTTCCTTACAATACCTTCGCCCTATAGAGTGTCCATGCGCTAATCGACTTTTTACATAAGCGCTTTTGTCATAGTCAAAAAAGCCTGACAAAAAACTGGCAAAACCTACGCTCCCCTTCCCAGCGGGAACCGCGCCGATATCAATAAGGCCTCGCGCTTTTAGGGCCTTCACAATCTCTAATGCCCCGCCAGAGTCAAGTTCGGCTTTGCGTATGCTCCGGAGTATACCGTCAAGGTCAAACACGGCCTCAGCCTTCCGGCGTTCTCCGTTCTTGCCCGGCAGGCCATCTCTTAGCCAACCAGATACTACTATAAGCGCCGCATCCCTTTCGCGCTCCCCAGTTGATCGGGCACTCATGGAAAGCCCTGTCTCTTGGTTCACCAAGCAAGCGTAAAAAACACCGCCCCGCTTGTGCATATAAAACTTCCGGCGCATAGCCTTCTCCCTCACAAAACCCACAGACAAAAACTCTCATTCCGTTTGTCATAGTGTTTTGCATAGTAAAGATAAGCATAGCGCCGGTTCTTCCGGTGGCTATTGTGTAATTCCTTATAACACAAGGAATTAGCGATTTTCCCCAGGGAGGATTTGAACCCCCACAAGCAGATCCAGAGTCTGCCGTGCTACCGTTACACAACCGGGGAGTGTATCCAAAGTTAAACACCTTGCATAGCTATGGAAATAAAGTATATTGATTTTTTGAAAACTGTCAACGCATCTTCAAAACGCCACCTTCAAATTACTCGACAATTCCTGTGACGGTATCCTTACAGCAAAAATCATGATCCCGAGTGGGGTATACCCCTTGGGCTAATGTTCATTCACGCCGCAGTACGAGATGCCTCAAATAGAAATGTTACCGAAAGTTATGGATGCCTCATTTAGAAAATGTTACCAAAGCTAATCTTTGCCCATAGTTTTTATACGGTTCGATTGGGCGAGCCGTTGCCTTAGGCGCAAGATAGCCTTGTTGACATTGTGCTGCAGCTCTACCGGATTGTAAACAGCGATTTGAGCAAAAAGGGAATCCTTTGTTTTTTGCGGCGTTTTCTGCGATTCGGTAAGTCGCTGGAAAGGGCTGCGTGGCGTGTCGTAGACTTTGATCTCTTTGGAGCCAATCCTTGTTTTGCTTTTGAGCTTTTGCGCAGGCATGAAGAAATTAAGCAATGGAACCAGCGGTTGGTAAACGGCCGCAAGTAAGGTTTGTTCCTCGATGCCCTCAAGCCTGTCGTAGCCGACATAGGTACGGACAACAGCGCCGTTTTTCTGTTCGATGAAACAGTTATCGTTTTTCTTTTGACTGCGGCTTCTTGTAAAACAGATGTTGTTGTTTTTACACCAGGTTTCCGTAGCATTGTTGATAAACTCAGAGCCGTTATCGGGGTGAAACTCCAGAACCGGAAGCATGGTTGCAGCATTGATATCCGACAAGGCTTCAAACGTCCATTTGTGGGCGTTATTCAAAAGGGAGCGCAGCTCTATCCAGCCTGAAGCGATGTCGGTGGCGGTCAATGTATGCAGATATTGGCCAGAAGTGACTTGCCCGCAATGGTGGACGGTGTCAATCTGCCAAAACCCCGGTGTTTTACGCTCATCTGAGGTGTAGAATGTGCGGATGGGGATGCGGCTTTTCAGGGAATCAAGCGGTTTGGTCAGGCTTTTTCCTCTGAGCTTAAGGCTTTCCTTGTCTTTTTTCAGGTAACGGTCTATGGACGCCGGGCTTATCTTTATGAGTTTTTCCGCCGTTTCCTCGGTGATACCGAAGGTTTTCCATTGCGCTATGAAGCGCATCTGCTGCCTCATAAGTGGAGCGAGGATTTTCCCGCATTTGAACCAGAAGAACGTCCAGACCAGCCGGAGGCAGCGGACGACCTCATCTGAGTAGATACGTTTCCCTTTTCGATTGGAAGGCCGTTTTTTCTGTGGCTTAAGTTTCACCGCGCCGCCTTTGGTGTAAAGCATGATCTGCTTCACCTGTCTTGCGCATAACAACCTAACGGCTGATTTACGGTGGTAACCTGTTAATTTGGTAAACTCATCCAGCAGAGCCTTTTTCTCTTTCTTGCTTGCCTTTTGATATCGTGGTTTATACTCCCTGGTTACTGCCTGTTTTTCTCTCATGTTTAACCCCATTAGGACACCCTCCTTCAGGTGCCCTCAGACTAAAATCTGCGTTTAATTTGGGTAACATTTTCTATTTGAGGCATGACCTTTTTTCGGTAACATTTTTCATGAGGCAACGCGTGGGCTTGACTTAAATGTGATTATGGGCGATAATGTAATTGTTAGAAGGGAGTAGTTGTAAAATTCAAAGTCAACATACTGGTAAATAAAACTTTACCTGGCTTTGAAACCTTTTCGTGGTAACGAGACTTTTAACATAGTTTTCCTTTTCGGAGGAGAATTATGTTAAAAGTCTTTTTTTTGGTCTATATTTAAGGAGGAAATTGAATTGAGTTTATTGGAAATTGTATTGATTGCCTTGGGTTTATCAATGGACGCATTTGCGGTATCTATTACCTTGGGTTTATCTGTAAAAAAGCCAAATCTTAAAGAAATAATAATCCCCGGCATATTTTTTGGTTCTTTTCAGGCATTAATGCCGTTAATAGGCTTTTTTGCAGGGATAATTTTCGCAGAAAGAATACAAGAATTTGATCATTGGATTGCATTTGTTTTACTTGGGTTTATCGGAGGGAAAATGATTAAAGAAAGTTTCTCAAAAAATAAAGATGAGCCAAAAGAAAATTCATTCAAATTTATAAAATTGCTGATATTGGCAGTTGCGACAAGTATAGACGCATTGGCAGTTGGAATAACATTTGCATTTTTTCAGATAAATATTATAACTGCTGTAATAATAATTGGCTTTATTACATTTTTTATATCCATGTCTGGTGTAAAAATTGGCAGTATATTCGG
>Ga0209755_10009746_pt1 | contig 10132 bp, 8 predicted proteins | sample TergutCo191P1_FD_187301 | JGI IMG/M metagenome (GOLD analysis project Ga0209755, IMG submission 187301) | Cornitermes sp. P1 segment gut microbial communities from Petit-Saut dam, French Guiana - Co191P1 (SPAdes) (version 2) | ecosystem: Host-associated > Arthropoda: Insects > Digestive system >...
AAGTCGCCATAAATCAACCCGTAAAACAATGAAATTTCTCGTACAACGACTGGATTGCACGCGGAAAATCACCGCTTTGCAATGACGAGGCTGTTTGTTTGGTCTAAAATGGAGTAATTTTTAATTTCGTTACAACCTTAATGACAATGAGTAGTCAATAGTTACATAGAAGTATAATAAATCATCTCTCGCAAAGGACACACTATGACCACACTTACCCGCTCCACATGGGGCAAAAACATTCAAATCACCATCTTCGGCACTTCCCACGGGGAGCATATCGGGGTGGAAATCCACGGCTTTCCTGCGGGGCTGGCTTATGACTATGCGCATATTGCCGCCTATATGGCTCGCCGTGCGCCGGGTGGGGCTCTTGCCACATCCCGCAAAGAGCCAGACGTGCCGCAACTACTCTCCGGCTTTGCCAAGGAGGGCGACTTGCTGTACACCAATGGCGAAAAAATCGAGATGCGCATCGCCAACACCAACCAACGATCCTCCGACTATGGGGAGATGACTGTTCCCCGCCCCGGTCACGCCGACTATCCCGCTCATGTGAAGTACGGCGGACAAGCTGACCTCCGTGGCGGCGGGCATTTTTCGGGTCGGCTGACTGCCCCTCTCACTTGGGCGGGAGCGTTGTGCGCCCTGTACCTGCGACAACGTGGGATTGAAGTGGGCGCGCACATCTGTCGCATAGGCAGCGTGACTGATACCCCCCTTGACCCAATGAATGTGACTGCCGACCAGCTTGCCCATATGCGAAGCCGCCCGTTTCCCACTATCGACCCTGCCTGTGGTGAAGCCATGATGGCAGAAATCGCACGGGTGCAAGCCGAAGGGGACTCTATCGGAGCGAAGATTCAGTGTGTCGCCGTTGGCTTGCCTGTGGGCGTTGGTGAGCATATGTTCCGTGGGGTTGAGGGAACTATTGCGTCAATTATGCTGGGCATTCCTGCTGTTAAAGGGGTGGAATTTGGTGCCGGTTTTGACTTTGTCACCATGCAAGGGTCACAAGCCAACGACCAATTCCGTTACGAGGACGGCAAAGTCATCACCAATACCAACCATTGCGGCGGCGTGCTTGGTGGCATGACTAACGGCTCGCCAATTGTGTTCCGTGTGGCGTTCAAGCCCACGCCGTCAATATTCCAGCCACAGGATTCGGTGAACCTTGCCACAGGCGAGAACGAAGTATTAGAAATCAAAGGCCGCCACGACCCGTGTGCCGCCCTCCGTGCCGTGCCGGTAGTAGAAGCGGCGGCGGCTGTGGCACTGATGGACTTGATGATGGATTGATTGTGATGTATAAAAGACCCCCCGCCCATTGTGCAAACAAGGGGCGGGGGGTTATTTACTACCACGTTCGCAATTTCATAGTGTGGTAGGAATTGTTCCCAAGGCGGGACGCCAGGGACAACCTCCCCTACAGGTGCGGTGGGTCATGGGATGTAAGCGGTGTAGGGTGAAATTCCGCAACTTTGCCCTTTATCGTACAAACAAAGAGCGAGCTTACGCCCGCTCTTTATTGCTCCACCAAACAAACATTACACATTTTGACTGTGAAAAAATGCGCAGTCCGTCGTTGCTCGTCGGTTAAATATTCTTGATATTCGCCCTCCTCCCGCCTTGGTCTGCACAATTTTTCTTTGTCAAAAAATGCAACGTTTATTCGGCGGAGCAATAATTTATCACCCAGCCAAATAGCTGATAATCTCGGCAAAGTTTTGTTTCACTTCTTTAGGTGACATAGCAAGCAAATCCTCACGGGAAAAACTTCGCTCGCTTCCTGTGCCAGCCACGCCACCGGTCGCCTTACGGCGATTTTCTTCTTCCGCAAGAGCGGCAATCGCCCGCTTTGCCTCCACCTCCCAGGCATACACCGCATAGGCGGCGTACAAAGGCAGCCCCTCTTCCTTGGCGTGGTCAAAGACCTGAGTGGGAATGGTGTCACGGGTCACGTCGGGGAAAAGGCTGGCAAACTTTGCGTCCTCGTCTTTTCGGTATGCTTGCTGGGCAAGCTCGGTGGTAAGTCGATTGTTTTCTTCTTCCAACTCGCGAATGCGGTCACATTCGGTGGGCTGGGTTGTGGTTGTTTCTTGCAATTGTTGTGTTTCGATCATGATTGTTTCCTTTCTGGTGGGGAATAATTCGGCGGGCAACTGCAATGGTCGCCCCTACAGATGTGGCATTTTTAGTTTTGCATTTCGCTCTCCACACTTCCCATCAAAGACGCCCTGTCGGGCAGCACTCCCGCAGGCAGTCGCTGTAGATACTGTTCAAATGTGATATGCCCATCACGGAGCAAACTCTCGAGAGTGTTCAGCAGGGTCACTTGAGAGAACCTTGTCGCCGCCGCGCTGTCGTCCACACTTGCTCGCAGCACGTCTTGTCGCAAGCGGGCAAAGTCAACGGTAGCAACAAAACTCTCATCTCCCTGCACGTAGCACACAGGGCGACCATCGGTGTAGTATTCGCACATCATTTCAAGCCAAATGGCGGCAAGCTGCTCCACACAGCGGTTGATGTTATCGCGAATAATCCCAAGAGGTAGCTCCGCCGCCTCCCGCAGAGCCAAAATTGCGCTGGTGTTGGTGGGGTCAACTTCTCCAAGAGCAATTTCAGTCGCCCCGCTCATCTCTTTGGTGTGGCGGATAACCTGCTCGATTACCTCAAGATAGCCGTCCTGCATTTCGCCAACATCAAGGGTTTTGGCAACTCCGTCAATGTTGCCGCCCGACACAACCCCAATGGCTTGCCCAACTTCGTTGCTCCACTCAGGTATCAGCTTTTTATCGTATATCACCTTTGAAAAAGCGGTGTCCGTCATGTGCTTCATCGCCATGGCATACGCCTTGTTAATATACTTCTGGTTGCCGATAAGCCCGGTGACAGGACTGTTTCCATGGAAAGAATTTCGTGTCCGCTCCCAATTGAAATAGGCAATGGGGTACAACTTCATGCCGGTTTCTTCTCGGCGAATAACGCATGACTTCACGCTTTTCTCCCACACCACACGCCCATCTAAGTTACGACTGAATTTAATCAGAAATGTCGCCTTGCCTGCATTAGGGTCAGCGTTTTCAATGGAAGCGAAATCTCCCGATTGCTCCAAAGTGTCGCTGTCTGCCACAATGCGGGCAACGTCGTCAGCCGCCACACCATACTCCGTTGCCTCACGGCGCAACGCGGAAACGCTTGCCCGCCCCGCAAGAATAACATACTCCTGCGACTGCAAGTCACTACTGTTCACATCAGCCACGAACAGATTCACATTGTCCACAGTCACCGTGCGGAAGTCCCCACGATAAGGGAATCCTGCGTCAATGCTACTGTCCCAATAGGTGAAGAACACCCCATCTCCTGTAAGAGCCGCATCAAACACCCCATCCTTGATAACCGAGTCAATCCTTTCCCGCTTAAAGCGATAGTCCACAAAGCGATTAAGACGCTCCATGTACTCTCCCACCCGTGCAGTATCTGCCGACTGGTGCATAAACGGCAAGCTGTCGTCGTAAAAACGAATGCGAATATGGTACGCCATCACCGCATTCACAAGATAATTCACAATACGGGACACCACATTGAACACCGGAGTGGGCAACCCGTTGCTTTTCACCCCCCGCCATTGGTCGCCGCGATAAAATCGCTCGTTTTCTCGTACATTCTGATAAAGCCCAATCCGTCGCTTATAATCCTTGCCGGAGTTGTATTGCTGCCACGCAAGGGTTTGATTTTTGTTTTTCATAAAAACTCCTTTCTGCATCCAAAGTATAGCAACCGCCCGCAGTACAAGAAAATTGCACAAAGTAGCAAGGAAAACCCACCCCAATTTTTCGGGGTGGGTTTTATGAATTATGACTATCAGGCAAGAACATAATACAAAGTTTCAACTGTTTTTTGTCATTAAACTTGTATCGAAACAAAAACATTGACTAAATACTGGCAAAATTGAGCGTTTTTTGAAGATTTTTTGTTCTGCGATAACCCTAAGTTGCGGGACGCCGAGGGCGTCGTCCCCTACATGGGGTGCGGTTGAAAATTGTAGGGGACGACGCCCTCGGCGTCCCGCCTTTTGGGATAGCATTAACATTTTTGTTTCGTTACTAAAGCCTATACACCGGCTTTCTTTTTCATCATAATCCCATAGCCAGTCACCGCCAAAACAATTGCTACAACGCTAATTGCAATGATTGCAGGTTCGCCTGCGGGTGGAGTTTTGTATGGGTTGTTTTGATTTTGGTTGCCTGTGCCTTGGTTGCCGCTGTCGCCCGTGGGTGGCACATCTTCTACGCAGTCGCAGGTGGCTGTATCGCATTCGCCCTCACAGTCGCAAGCGGCGGTGCAACAGTCGCCCGTGGGCGGGGTGTCGGCTGGGATATACAGGGATAAGGGGACGATTTTCTCGCCTGTACGTTCTTCTGTATCACCTTCAACCCAATAGGAATAGGAATACACCGCTTCAAATATATGCGTGCCGGGAGCAAGGGTTGCTACAAATTCATTTGAAAGGTTAAAGAGCCAAGAGAAATACGGTCCAGACAGTCCTCCAATCCCAAGTTCATATTCATAAGTAAATTCTGTAGCGGTTAAGTTTCTATTTTCAAATCTCAAGTTTTCAAAAGCATTCCAGCTCCACAAACTGCAAACGCGACCGGTTGCACCATGCTCAGACTCTGTTGTAAAATCGACTGAACCGAATATGCCATATCTATCTGAAATAGTAGCTTCTTCTGTAACTATCCGTGCTATGAGAACATCGTTCTCAAATATTTCAATGGTGAAGTGAACAGTTTCGGCAAATAATTCGCACTCATCCCAATCCCTATGCCATATAAATTCGCAGCTGGAGCAAAGCCAGGGCAAGGGGTTAATGCAACCACATGGATTTATCAATTCAAAAACTTCTCCACAGCAGATAATTTCATCATATCCCCAAAAAGCTCTTCCAAAAACACTAAAACCAGGATTAAAATCAATGTATAGGTCGCTTGAAACTACAAATCTAAAATTTGAGCCGAAACGAATCAAATCATAATATTCTGCAGGTAGTACAGCAAAAGCAAGCAAAAACTCTCTGATACAAACTCCACCATTAAAAGATGGTAAAATTGGAAGCCACCACCTTGTGTACGGGTCTGTCCATTTATCTCCACCTATGTAAAAATGCGGATTACTACTATCCACCGGCACAACAAACGTCGGCACTTCCGCACCCCCACCAAACGCCGTAAACGGCACGAACAAGCCAACCAACAACAAACCTACAACCAACAAACTTAATACTTTTTTTAACTTCATTTTTCCAACTCCTTAAAATATAAATTTTCCAATATTGTACCATATATGCCATACCGAAACGACAACATTTGTATTCAACAATATATTTTTTCCATTTACAATATAGTGAGTGTCGAAAAAATGTTTTTGGAGCGGGAATATATGTTGTGTGCAAAAGTTGTTGGCAAAGTGGTACAATATTACAGAGAGAAAAAAGGTGTGTCACAAGAGGTTTTAAGCGGGCTGGCGGGCATTGGGCGAACTCATTTAAGCGCCATTGAACGCGGCGAACGAAAGCCAACCCTTGAAACATTTTTTCGTATTTGTCATGCTCTTGATGTGCCTGTAAGCAGGGTGGCAGGCGACATAGAAGCGGAAAATGTTGCAGACTGGGATTGACAATAAAATGAAAACCGCCCCCGTGGTAGCACAGGGGCGGGGCAGACCTGAAAAGGTCAGACTTTAGGCGTTAAGCCTTTAGTTTAGCGCATATTATAGCCGCCACGTTGGGGCTTGTTTGTGTTGCTTTTACCACGCCGTGACGTCGGTCTAAGTGGCGGGGGCGAATTGTAAATTATTTGTGAACGGGGTGCGGTGCGGGTGTCCGAAAACACCCGTCACTCTTTCCCCAAAAGAGGGCTTGGGTGCGGTGTGTCCTTGACCTTAATCCCCTTCCTTGGGAAGGGGTGGCACGAGCATAGCGAGTGACGGGGTAGGATAGGACACAAACACGACACCAAAACTCAAAATCTTTCGTTTCACACCTACCCCGTCAGTCGGAAAATCGCCGACTGCCACCCCTTCCCAAGGAAGGGGATTTACAGAAACGTGCGGTTTGTTTTTCGTGCATTTTCGTGAATTTCGTGGTAAAATGCCATTGCGCCCTTGCCCTTATCAAATAAAATAATTTGCGTAGCAAAATTACCTTAATTCTTCATTTTTCATTTTTAATTCTTCATTTTTCATTCTTCATTCCCTCTCCAGTTCCTCTAAATCCAATCTCGCCTCCTGCTCAAGCACCCGCTCCATTGGCGGGCGGGTTTTGGGGTGGCGAGGGGTGAACAGGGCGCAACAGTCGTCATAGGGCAGACATGAAGTCTCGAAAGTGTCGATTTTCCGTGCAATGACAACAATATCGTCCTTGTCCATGGCGATACACGGACGGAACACAGGCAGGGTTGTCACAGCGTCAGTCACACCAATCGCCATCATGGTTTGGCTTGCCACCTGCCCAAGACTTTCGCCGGTGATAAGGCTGTCACAGCGGTGTTTTTTCGCTAATTTGTCCGCAATTCGCATCATACTTCGCCGCAAAAGCAAGGTGAAATATTCCTCTTCGCAGTTAGCGGCAATGGCTTCTTGAATTTTGGTGAGGGACACAATGTGCAGGTCAATTTTTCCTGTATATGCGGACATTTTTTCGGCTAACGCAATTACTTTTTCCCGCGCACGCAAGCCGGTGTACGGGGGTGTTTCAAAATGCACCGCAGAAAGAGCGCACCCACGACGAGCCATCATATACCCTGCCACCGGGCTGTCAATTCCGCCGGATAAAAGCAGCATGGATTTCCCTGCACTTCCCATGGGCAAGCCCCCTGCCCCCCTCACAATACCGGGAGAAACATAAGCATTCGACTCCCTAACCTCTACGCGCACAATGGTTTTCGGCTCGGACAGATTTACTTTTATGTGAGGGTTACTCTCCAAAATCGCACCCCCAACTTCCATAGAAATCTCGGGGGATTTTAGGGGGAAATTCTTGTCGCTTCGCTTTGACTCCACCTTAAACGAGGATATGTTTTGCAGATGTTGTGGCAGGTATTCCGTCGCCACCGCAAGGATGCTTTCTATGTTTTTCTCTGCCACTGCGGCACGAGAAACGGCGGAAAATCCGAACACACGAAGTGCCGAATTCATGGCAGCATCAATGTCGCAGTCCTCGGTAAGGGGGACGGCGTAGGCGGTGCTTTGCACAGCATAAACATCAAATTTGCCGTGTGGGGCAAGGCGAGAGGACAAGTCGGCAAGCATTTTTTTCTCGAATTGCCGCTTGTTCAAACCCTTTAGAATGACCTCGCCGTATTTACATAAGATAACTTCTTTGATTTTCATAAACTACCAACCCTCTCCCGCACTCGTTCCTCCCCAAGCAGTACCATCACTTCTCGCAGGTCGGGGGAGTTTGTGCGCCCTGTGACGGCGATACGGATGAACCCGCTAACGTCGCCTACATGACCGGGAAATGCGTTCGGGTCGGCTTTGTACGCTTTTGGGTCGGGGGCAAAGCCGTGAGCGATTGCCACCTGCCGCACCTGCTCGAACCTCTCTTCCTGCGGCAATGTCAAATCCATCACATCAAGATAGGCGGACAGAACCTGACGGACTAAATCCGCGGAAAATTGCTCGGGCAAACTGGTCTCTCGGACAAAAGTTTCGTCGTAGAATGGGGCGGCATAGGGGGCGACGTCACGCCATGTGGCAATGTCTTTCCGTGGTTTTGCCCCGCCACGCCCAATAGCGAAAATACGGCGGGCATAGTTCGGGTCGGCTGTCATAAGGGCGTGAATTTTCGGCTCAAACTCCGCCGCCCAGTCTATATATTCGCCGTAAACCTCTTCCGCTGTCATTGTGGCGACAATGTTTTTGCTTACGTCCTGCAGCTTCGCAAGGTCGAACAAACACCCCGATGGTGTGATTTTTTTCGCCGAAAAGGGGAATTCGGTTAGGTCGGTCGCAGGATTTGCCCGCCGCCAGTCCTCGAAATTTGAGTTGAGTATGGTCAGCATATACTCCCGCACGCTATGTGCCGGGTAGCCGGATTCCCTGTAAAAAGCCAGGGCAAGCTCCGGGTCGTGGCGTTTGGAGAGCTTTCGTTTGCTTGTGCCGTCCATTTTTTGCAACGGTCCAAAGTGCATGAATTTTTGCGTACGAAAGCCAAGGGCGCGGTCAAGTTGCAAGTGAAAAGGAAAAGTGGCAAGCCACTCGTCTCCACGGATAACGTGAGTGACCCCCATCAGCTGGTCATCAATTGACCGAGCGAGGTGATATGTTGGTATGCCGTCACTTTTCAGCAAAACATGGTCAATGGGGTTAGGTGTGATATTTATCTCGCCTTTTACAAGGTCGGTGTGCTTAAAGGAGGTGGCGTTTTCTTCTGGAACACGGAAACGGAGAATCCAGGGCGCGTTTGAAGCCAGCTTTTCCTGCACTTCGCTTATGGGCATATCACGACAATACGCCCACTTGCCGTGGTAGCCGATGTTCGGCTCTTTCTGCTCCATTTGCTGGGTGCGGGTGGCTTCAAGGGTGTCCTCACAGCAAAAGCACGGGTAGGCAAACCCTTGCTCCACCAGCCATTTTGCATAGACGTGATATATCTCTGCCCGCTGGCTTTGGGTGTAGGGAGCGTACTGCCCGCCAAAGGTTTCGCCCTCGTCAAAATTCACGCCGTAATAGGCAAGTCCGCTGATTATGGCCTCGGTTGCGCCCTCGACTTTTCGCTTTTGATCGGTGTCCTCGATACGCAAGAAAACAACCCCACCTGACTGGTGAGCAAGGCGTTCGCATATAAGGCTTTGGTACAGGTTGCCCAAATGGACAAATCCGGTGGGAGAGGGTGCGTGTCGTGCTACCACAGCCCCCTGTGGCAGGTCGCGGGGGGGATATGCCGCGCGCACGTCATCGGGGGTGCGGGTCACGTTAGGGAAAAGCAGGTTGGATAGGTTCATGGGGGAGGTTCCTTTGGAATGAAGAATTAAGAATGAAAAATGAAAAATTGAGGAAAATTTGCTTACGCAAATTATTTAATTAAAAAGGCGGGGGGCGTTTCACCACGAAACGCACGAAAAAGGACGAACAAAAATAGGTGTGCCGTGGGGAACGACTCCGCTCTGCATTTACTGCATTAGCTGAAACAGGGTACTGTACACAACAACGGCATCGTCAATGTGCCAAGTGTATCTCCCCGACGAGGGCGGAAACGCCCCCATAGTCACCAGGATATAAATTTCGCCGTAAATTTCGGTGAAACTGGCAAGAGTTTGTCCTGCGGCAAAAGTGAATCCCGTTCGCCCGCCCAGTATGTACCCTCCACCATAATAGGCAGTGTCCATTCGCCCAAATAATGTGCTACCCAGCACACGCCCTTCGGCTTGTCTGTTGGTTGGCTGTGTTGTGTGGGTAGACTGGGTAATTATATCTCGGAAAGTTTCGTTTTGCAGGGCGTATGCAAGCAACAATGCCATATCCTCGGCGGTTGTGTATTGATTGGCGTGGGGCAGTCCGCTACTGTTTGCAAAATTAGTGCCGTGCATACCAATTTCCTCGGCTCGCCTGTTCATCAGGGTGACAAACTCCCTTTCGCTTCCTGCAATGTGCCTTGCCATAGCAACGCTTGCGTCACCACCGGAGGGCAGCATGATTCCCATCAGCACATCAAATGCAGGTGCGGCTTCGTGTGGAACAAAACGAGCAATAGACGCACCGATTTCCCTTAATGGAGGGAAAATCGTTGGAGAGAAAAATATATTTTCCGAAAGGTCATTCAGGTTTTCAATGGCAACAAGGGTTGTCATCATTTTCACCATGGAGGCAGGGTACATTCGCCTGTTTGCGTCAATGTCAAGTAGCACTTCGCCTGTATTAGTATTGATAAGAAATGCTGTTCGACTGCGTAAATTTAGGTCGGACAAAATTGCTGTGTCTACTGGCGGTAAATCCACTTCTGATATATATATATATATATATATATATCAAGTGGGTCGAGAGGGGATATCTCCACGTTTTGAAGGTCAAACTCCAATATCTCGCCACAAGAAGAAAGAACCAAAGAAGAGGCGAGCAATGTTACAAT
>Ga0209755_10009748_pt1 | contig 10130 bp, 6 predicted proteins | sample TergutCo191P1_FD_187301 | JGI IMG/M metagenome (GOLD analysis project Ga0209755, IMG submission 187301) | Cornitermes sp. P1 segment gut microbial communities from Petit-Saut dam, French Guiana - Co191P1 (SPAdes) (version 2) | ecosystem: Host-associated > Arthropoda: Insects > Digestive system >...
CATATCTGACCACAACGGCATAGTAATATGTTGCAATAAGCAACTTACATTTACCTATCAGAATCCACTTCGATAATATAACTTCTATCACCCGTTACTACATGTTGCATTTCGCCATCTTGTTACTTCTGGGAAGTACACATATCATTTGTCCTTTGTTTCTTTATAGTGAAACACTGCAAGAATTGCTGGGCTAACAGCAAATCAGCAGTAGAGTTAAAAGTACTAAAATGCAGCTGCCAGCCTCACTCGAATGGGAGATCTAATATCTGCTGAGCAGTAAGATTAATTACAGTCTCCTCTTAAGTAAAAACTGGGTTAATATGCTATTGAAATATTCATAAAAATACGTAATCTCTACAACGTAAGTAATGCATATAATGATCAATAATGAGCATCCATCAACAGTACAGAATAGTTCCCGTGTGTGCCTAAGGGCTTTGCCCTTACGCAAAACAGGGTGCATGATTTGTTAACCCCTAGGACATAGCCTATAAATTTCAACATAGTGATATTCACTGACAGAAGAGGCTTTTCGCATTTTAAATGCCCATTTCTGCATGCATTTGTATTATCCACTGCATTTCACATATTTTCAAGAAAAAAAGTTCAACTAAGTAACAATATTGGCAATTTATGTGAAACATAATATTGTGATGTGTTCATGTAATCATTTCGCAGTGGAAACAAAGTGATGTATCCCATGTGTACTGTTCCTGAGTTACATATCACTGTCAAATATATATAAAATATGGACTGTTGCACAATGATGTTTTTAAGATAAATTTATGTCATTGGAAACAATGCAATTATACGTATTGGTTTCAGAAAAATTCGACAAATAAGCAGTAGCGGAACATAGCACTAACCATGACCACATTATCAAATTACAGGACACAAAACTCCTTTCTGCTACAGCCGGATACATGGATGGGCTCATCAGGGAAGCTACTGAAATTGAAATGCACCCACACGACTTCACACAGACAAGATGGCCTGACCCTCAGCAAATCTTGGAAACCACTTCTACAAAAGCTTAAGGAAAGGAGACAGCCACCTAATAAACAGTACTTTGACCTCACCCTGACACGCGCCCTTCTCCTTCACACCCTCCACAGCCTGTTTCTGTACTCTGAACTGCCCCTAACCTGTCACCCTCCTTCCTATTGGATCAAGCTATTTTCAAGCCAAACCTTTTCCTGTATAAATACTCCAACTTTTCTCAATCCAGTCATACTTCATACCTGAAGATGGAACAGACAGAGTGTTCCAAAACGTTGGCATATAAAATTCAGACAATGGGGAATTAAAAAGAAGAAAGCATACAGCATTCAGAACATGGCGAAAGTTTGAAATCAAGGATATTCCAACTAATTTGCACACTTTTCACACACTACATATAAACACTGCACTGAAATACAAGAATGTTGCTTTATTCATGGCCTTCTTCAGACGCACAATTTGGGTGAACACATCATAATGACAGGAAAGTTGCCTATTTTCCCAGTTTTTAACTGTACTTGCAAGACTGCAAAAACAAAATATCAGCTTCGTCTGTCTGTCTGACAGTCCATAACAACTCTAATCCCACTATTTGAATTTTCACTAAATTTGATATTTGGGTATTTTGTGAATATCTGTCACAAAAATTCAAGTACAAAATCTGATAAGAAGAACATGTATTTTGTTTGAAACCCAACACACATTTATTATAGCATCTCAAAGAATTCTTCTTAGAAAGAGAAACATCTCAAACAAAATTTGTGTGGAAATCAAAACTAGCATTTTACAAACAATAAATCTGTCTGAAAATTATGCTGTTTATGATGTAATGTGGAAAACTATGGCAGAGAAGACAGACCACAGACTAAAATATGATAATGCGCGTGTGCTTTGTACATGGGATAACTAAGGCTACAAACACACACTCAGTATATGTAATATTTATTGCTTTTCCACAACAATGATTAAGTGAATGTGCAGGGAACATTATACATACATTGCCTGTCCTGTTGTTGCAACAAAACACCTTACGAGATCAGACAGAATTAATCAACTATGAAGCAATATACATGAAATATTATGATTGTGTGTCTCTATTCTTGCCTTAGAAATCCAGCATGCAAATCATCTTTTCTGTGTCACATGCACCGTCTGTAGCCTGTCTGGCTCTACGATACTTTTCCAAATCATCTCATAAGATGGCATGAATTTTCAGAAAAAAATTATGGAACATAAAATGTGTGTTTTGATTTTCTCTACAACATTCATTTGAAACATTTCTCATTCTAAAGGTAGTTCAGCATGACATTTTCATAAATGTACACAGGCCATCATGTAAAATACCAGATATAATGCTCACATTTTTATAAAATGTGAATTTGCTCGACATACATTCAAGAAATTTGCAGCATCATATTTCATGAAAATCTGTTCAGTGGGAGCCAAGCTGTTCCGTGAGGATGAACAGACACAACTAATCTAAGCTGCTTTTCACAATTTTGTGAACGTGCCTGAAAAGCACACTGTTAAGCATGAATCTGTCTATTCCTGCTTAAAGTTTTGAAACAGCCCACCTATTTTCACACAGCTTAGCCTACATTACCTTTTAAATTACTTCAAATTTACTTAATACTGTAGATCCTGAAAGTGCCATTTCAGGGAACTACTACTATATATGGGGTACACCCTGCTACTAAATTTTGAACAGAATGGTTCGCCTATTTCACCATCTTGTTTCTGTTTCTTGAATGGTGGTCAGCTGAAGTAGTTCACACTCCGTTTGAATGCAACAGGGCAAGAAAGAAACCCAAAACTGTTTGTCCTAAAACTGAATGGACCAATATAAGACCAAAGCAAAACTTCCTTCATTCTGCTGTAAGGATTTGTTATGTGATTTTTGCATATTACAGTTTCATATTTTTGTTCGTTTTCCACCCAACAATCTAGTTTGTTTCCATCAGAGCTTTGAAATATGTATGGCTGTGAATTGCAGCTTAGCCACACTACATAAGTCACATACACAGTTTTCTTTGCTCCATGCAGTTTCATTACTTCTAACTGCAACATGAGGATGGCTACAAGCAAGAACTTGCTGAACAAGACATAGAAGAACTGATATTAGAATCTGACCCTAATGCACATTCATCAGACACGGATGACATTACTGACACAAAAAACAGACGGTGAGCTGACACTTTGCATCATTAACAACCTTCTACACCTGCAGTACAGTACACTTATTAACTGTGTGTGTGTGTGTTTGTGTGTTTTGCCATCATCATTGTCAAAATGGGTTGACACAACACAAGGCACCCCATATTAATAAAGACTTGCATTTCACTAAGTATGTTCCGCAGAACACTGGTATTCTGCAAGATGATAATATACTTGCTCTAAAAAAAAAATTAAATTTGAATTCAGCATATATCATCACAGTTTAAGACACTGTTCATACAGGATTTGGTTACTAAGATATAATGTTGCACTGACTTTTATATGATAAATGAAGGACCCCAAAACACACGTGTTCCTTAAATACTGAATAAGATAAAAAGTGTTCTGTGACCAAAAATGTTAGGAAAACCCTGGGGCAGACTCTATCCCACTAGCATTTCCATGCTCTTCTTCCTCAAAACTATTCAACTGCTGGTTTAAGTGACGAACAGATTATATCACCAATGCTCAGACGTGGTAGATGGAAGACCCTTACTACTGCCTTACATGAGGACAAAGAAGATGTGCATGCACTTATCTACCATCTGCAGACATGGCAGATCAGATGATTACACTGATATCTTACTGGTCCGCACTAGAACAATTTGTATTGCCTTTTACGTAAACACAATTACACAAGACAAATTTCATTATATACATAGATTTTCTATATTTTAGTGACAACAAAAGTGAGCCTGACAAGAAGGATGAAAATTATGACCAATTATGGAAAATGAGAACTTCATCTGACAAGATCAATATGTGTATGATATATTACACAACAAATGAACATTTATCAGTTAATGACATTGCTGTATTTTTAAAGGCAAAGTCATCTCCAAAATATACATACCACAGAAACTTTGACAGTTTTCCTCTTCCTGTTTCTGTGATCTACTTGTACTCCAAACACTTAACTGCAATGCTAACAAGTATTAAATTAAGATTCAATTCTAGTCAAACATGGCACCGTATCAATTGGTGAAGAGCGAGCAACTTATCAGGGAAGCCTGTTGCCTCCATTTTCAAGGTCTACACAGTTGACTGCTTAGGGCCTGAAGATGAAGAAAGAAAGCTTCATAAAACAGCCAGGAACTATTTGCCAATTAACACGGCATCAAAACCCAGAAGACTTGAATTATCAACACAGCTGTGAGAACCTCCAATTTTGGAAGTGTGGAATATATACTCAAGCAGTTCTGATGCACATGAAACACATTCAAAAGACCACACCTAAAAAGCTTCCAGGTGAAAGAATCCATTTCCCAGATGGCAGCACCAACATTACATTCATTCCTACAACAGTGACTGACATCCATCAGATGGTGACTGTGAGATACATTCCGAATCACTGTGAGAACCCTGACACTGTCAGAAGAAACAACTAAGGCTGACTACTAACAAGACCCCATTCAGCCAGTCCTGAACTGAAGACCTAGGGCATGCAGCCACACACTTCAAATACAGACCAGGATTTTCCAAATCCTCCTGCCCATGGTACTTTCTTGGTCTGCAGAGTACTGATAAAACTCTGCCCAGAACAAAAGTTGAATATACAAGATAACAATGAATGATGCAGAAAGGCAAGGAAACTTCAGCAGAAAACATAGTGACAGTCAACTGAACAGTTTTAACCACCTTTTGTACTTTAACATCATAAAAAAAAAGTACAACATACAAATGCCATTTAGTAAGACACATTAACAAAAACATGGTCCTCCTCCTCGCGCATCATAAGTGAAATTTCTCATTATGCTTTGGCTCAAAACTCTGTAATCTGCCCACATCCTTAGAGGTCTTCTACAATGCTTTCTACCTTTGGACTGCGCTTAAGATATGTTCAATCTCAAAATTTGCATGACAGCATTTGCATTACAAACATTCAATTTTCCAGTCTACAGCACCTACAGCACCTCCAACTGTATTTTTGGTCTTGTATCCTCCTACTCAGTACAAAAACATTTAATCTTTCCACTTCAGTGTGTTCTTTGTGTCATACGTGTAACAACTTCACCCCTTCAATTATACTTTTATTTTATCCCATGATCCATAAAATAAGTCACAAACAACAGACAAATTACATGCAAACCTTCTGAGGCTCATTAAGCATTCCGTTACTGTGATCAAAGTAGGTTGAGAACAGTGTGCATTATTTAATGACAATGTTAGTTACCAAGCTTATAGTGCTGGTGATAGACGAATGAATACTGAGCAATGTTGGAATGATAAAGACAAGAGAAAACTAAAGTACTCTTGAGAAAACCCTGGGACTGAACCTGGATGTATGTAGTGAGAGACCAGCAACTGACTGCTTGAGATACGGCATGACCCACATGGAAAAAGAATTTGTTTTCGCTTTGTAAAATAGAGTAGATTAAACAAGCACAAAAGTCTTTGTTCAGCTTTATTACTTGTATGTCTGTACTGCAAACTGTTAATGAATGTGTGTTTGAGAATCCACTCACTTGAGCCATTTTGTCTCAGCAGGCAAGTTGAACATTCTAAGTTTGTGTAGTATAGCTTCATTTACAGACTCCACTACACTTGGGTCCTCCAAATTTGCCTGCACATTCTCCAGCCATCTGTAAAAATAAAAAGTGTATATACTGTTCCTGGATGACACTACTTATCACATTTAGGGAACAGGTCTACAGGTGTATACAAAACAATCTGCTGCAGCAAAATCTGAGAATGGGAGGGGGAGGGGGTATCAGATTCGGTAAGGTTCACAATTCACAACAAAATTACGCTTCATAATATGTTCAAAACCTTATTACTGTAGTGTCTGGCTATGCCTTAAGAAAGCACTGTGAACTGCCAGATTATGCATGCAGAGTTTAAAAACATGGCAGTGAAGTTACTAACATTCTTGTAAGAAAAGGTGGAAGGTGTGAGTGGGAATATTCTATTGTCATATTTTAGCTGCATTTCTCTCTCAAAACAACAGAATCTTACACTCTTTCCCAAATCATATGAGGTAACAATTTACATAAATTAAACAAACAGGCTCTGTCAATTTTCCATAACCCAAAGGATGAAGACAAAGACTTCAGCCTACAGAATCATGAGTACACAGCCCTCACACCTGTAAAATTTTAATCTTACTAATATTTGGATTCAGAATCCCACTTGAACACACTTTATAAACATCAGCTGTTTGTAAAGAAACGGGGAACTGATACAGTACATAAACCTGGATCATGAAATTACAGTCTGGCACCATGTTATCTAAAGTTGGACTTGAATTGTATAAAAAGCTTTTCTGGTACCATGTATAAGAAAACATGCCCCAGTACAGTAAGTTAACGGTGAGAAAACTATGAGTGCCCACCATTCAACTACAAACATTCCAGCAACACTATTTCCATTCCCAAAAAACATCAGAAATAATGTGTGTTCTGAATGTTTCAGAAGAATTTCCAGGACTGTACAACTTCCATTAGGTATTTCTCCCATCCAATCCATATACATCCAGAGTCACATTTAGAAACTTTAAATTTTCTCACATGAATAGTGGCAACGGAACAAAATCAAATAGAGGGAATGGTCAAATCACTATTGGCGACTACAGATTATCATTTTGTTCAAACTTGCAAGAGTCCTTACTTTACTTTTTTCTAATAGTTAGACCTGGCATGTGACATACCCATCAATAGTGTCCCATAACCATCGTGGTTCCTTATTAATGGGGACATTCATCTGATGTATGCTTGCCATTTTCTCTGCAATCAAGACACTAAGCCGAGGATCACCAAGTTCCTTTGTCTTCAAGGGACGAGCCTGGAAATGAGTATTTACTTGAAAATTCAGATAATTCTGCCAGTAACTAGCAGACCACAAGCCATTCAACTGAATGCTCCTTTCACTTCACTACAGAACAGCTCTCACACTGTAGTTGATGTGACAAATTGTATCTGAAATTCTTCATGGTTATAACATTTCAAAATCCCAGAATCAGGATAACTGTTCTCTCAGCCTGATGGCTTTTTCTGCCAACAACAAATCCTGGGGAGTGGAGATTTTCTATCATAGATGGTAGAATACACAAAATATTTAAGAAATATTAAAGCATGGGTACATGTAATTAGACCTGATGAACATAATGTATTTATGATCATCAGCGGACAAAACTGCCAGCAGGGTAATAAATATAATGTATTGCTGGAGATGGAATGAGGATACGGTAAGTTCTAAGACATCTTAGAAGAGAAGTAAATTAAGGTACATCTAGAACTAATGTACATAATTTATGAAGGTACATATGATAAGAAACTCACTGGAATGTACTGCTCAATGCGGCCACCAGGGAATACACCATGTAGTTTAGGACCCAGCCGCCTTTCTGACAGCAGAGTGAAAATGACAGATTCTGTGATGAGGCCTTCCAGAGCTCTCTCCGTGCCATGCACATGCCCATAGAGTCGTAGAAGAACCTGAGATGGCTCTGTTGATTTTGGGGGGTGTGTCTCAGGAAGGGAGACATGATACAGCCAGTTGCTAAGGCCACCACTAGAAGATTAAGAACAGTGTCACAAGTGTCCACCACAATTTAATCCCTCCCAACCATACATTTATAAACAACATTTCAAATTACATACAAGATACTTTTACACATACAGGCATCACACTAACATCTTCAGTATCATATCATATAATTTATTTACCTTCCGTTGATCCATACAGGATTACAAAATCCATATGGATATGGAAATAGTCATATTTTTGGGAATCAAGAGGTGAAACCCACACAAAGGTGTACAACAATCATGTGGTCCAGTACAATGTTTGAGGTTTCAACACAATACGATTTATTTAATATAATAAAGTATAATAAAATAGAGGCATGCATAAGAACATTTGAAGGTAGGTACTAAACAGAAGATAGTTCACCACGTTAAAGATAATGGTTTGAACCTTCATCTAGTTATATATACAAACAGATATATGATACAGATTGGTACACTCTATTCAACAAAAATTAAACAGCCTGATATTTCGTACATCCTGTGCAGGCAGTGATGTGACGTACAGTCGTCATCATAATTCGAGTCATTTTACTTTCCCCATATTTGTGCATTCGTGGCGTTTCTCTGTCTTCCAATCACTATAATCAATCACGTCGCATATATATTAACCAAAGACACCAACAAATTCACTTAATTTGAAGTTAAAACATGAATTAAAGGTCATTAATTTTCCGAGGTGTGTGGCTTGCTAGCTCTGCTTCAACGGACGGATGTTGTGAAAGGGTGGTTGTTTGCTGCACCTGGAGGTAACCAAGCGCGTTAATGCGTGATGGAAATACTCTTCAGAAACAACAACATTGGTTCGATTCCCAGTGTCACCACATAATTTTTTCTTTTTGAATATGTTTTATACTCACAAACACTCAATCAAATTATGCAGTAACACATCCATTATTTAATTATGTTTCAAAAGTTATCTTTGCTCCAGTGGCAGGGTTAGAAATGCGAGTGATGCAGATATTTCTGTTACTTTTCCATAATTCTTTTTTCTTTGTTTACCAACATTCTGATTTAGGGGGTTCGTTTTCGAATGGGACTAAAACTAGGCACGTGAATCTCACTGTTGCTTGCAGACTGTAGCGGGTCACGAGATCTGACAATGGGCTGCACAATTTGAAACATTTGCAGAAAGGAATTGTTCAGCATGTAGCCAAACTTTTTTGATATATTTGTTTCTTAGGTTTGCTGGTGTCAGTTATGGACGGTTCATGGCCATGCGTTGTAGGTTAATCTGTCATTGTATAGTCAGGACCGTTGGTGATAGGTAGCTGGGGAGAGATTTAAATGCCGAAATGGTTAGCAGCTGATAATGGAGGCTAGCAGTCCAGTAAGGAAGTCAGTTGCGTACGAGAGGTGTGAGTGAGGGAGTACAGTGACTGTGTTATTTTAATAAAATATGATTTAGTTGTGTAACTTGATACAGCACGCCTTTTTTCATTTTATCACCAATAAATTGAGTAAATAAAACAAGTAAAAAAGAAATAATTAAAACTACATGTGATGCGGTGAACCACAACCGTTTCCCAAAAGAGGATCACCTACCAGACTGTGCATGTTGGGACAACAAAGTTACTAAGGGTCATCGTGTAGAAGCGTGTGCTGGTGAGGTCTGGAATGAGTGAGGTTTCACTCTCACCATGTTTCCAGGGTGGGACGTGGCGAGTTAAGTACTGTTGGAACAGATGCAGCACAATTTTAGCTTCCGAAACAAGTTCATAATTCTTCTTCTGTGTAGCCTTCTATTAGACAATAACACATTTTCAAAAATATGCGTTTTTAAACTGATTACACTGATTATGGTGACTATGAAAACCGAAATGCGCATTCTTTAATAATAATAATAATAACAATAATAAAATCAAAGGTAATGAAGATCTAATGTTGATTATTTTAAATTGTACTTTACTGTATGATCAAAATGATGGTTGGGCTGTGCCTTACCCTTGTTTAATGGTTTGTTGTAAGAATATTTATCTAAGAATGTTATTTAAAGAAGCCTACATTGCTTGATACAACATTTTATATGACTTCTCATTAAATTGAGTTTCTTTAAATTTTCTGCCATCTGAATCAAATGTCTTCTGCAACTGTGTTATACTTCACACTTTTTGAGCCATGGACCAAAAAGGATATACCTGCTGCTGGTCATGGATGGAAACTGTGGGTAGGGGATTATCCATGGATGAAAATTGACCTGTCAGACACAATACAGTCATTATCCTTAAGTGTAGGATGAATCCCTCTTCACGACATAACCACCACAATCAGTGTAGCCAGTAAGACTTTTAAAAGACACATTTTTGAAAATGTGATATGCGGCAAACAACCCCCCTTTCGCAACACCCATCTGTGGAAGCAGAGCTAGCAAGCCACAAGCCTCGGAAAATT
>Ga0209755_10009749_pt1 | contig 10129 bp, 10 predicted proteins | sample TergutCo191P1_FD_187301 | JGI IMG/M metagenome (GOLD analysis project Ga0209755, IMG submission 187301) | Cornitermes sp. P1 segment gut microbial communities from Petit-Saut dam, French Guiana - Co191P1 (SPAdes) (version 2) | ecosystem: Host-associated > Arthropoda: Insects > Digestive system...
CTTTTATCATCAAAACTATAATAATAAATCCAGCCGCCGACTACATTGATATTTAAACATTTTCCGTTATTAATCGTCTGCCTGCCCGTTCCGTCTGTCCTGACTTTACAAAGCTCGCCTGAAGACCAAAAACCGGAAAAATTATTATAATAAAGCCATCCGTCTTTTAACGCGAAATATCCGTTGCTGCAAAGATTGCCTTCGGAATTTCCCGAAAAAACTTCCGCTTCCGGCACAGCTAGTTTTTGCGAAGTGGGTTTTAAAATTAAAGGAGACTCTTCAAACATTGAAACCGAATGCGGTGTTTTATTAGACTGTAGTTTATTATAATCGATATCCCATAGTTCAAGTATCTTAACTGACGCATCATCGCCTAAAGCGGCTGCCAAAGTAAAATCGTTAATTCCTTTTTCATTTTCGTTTTTTTGCAGATACGTCAAACCGCGTTGCGTAAGGCATTGTGCTTTCTTATCAATAGTTTTATAAGCATTAAAATAAGCAATAGCTTTTGTGTAAGCGATGATTGCTTCGTCAAAATTGTTTTTATCAAACAGAGAATTACCTTCGCGAAAATACTTTTCACCTGAGGCTATATCATCCGTCATTTTTAATTATTCCCCTTTTCTCAAGCTCATTAAGAACATTTTGAGCTTCGATGTGTCCCTGTTCCGCCGCCATTTGAAGTAATCCAACCGCGACATCTAAATTGCGCTCTGTGCCCTGTCCGTTCAGTACGCAAACGCCAAGATGATACTGCGCTTCATCAAGCCCCTGAGACGCGGAAACTTTGAAGACATCAACCGCTTTGGAAAAATCCTGTTCTACGCCTTCGCCGTAATAATAACAAAAGCCTAAATGAAACTGCGCCCATTTATCTCCCTTTTTGGCGGCTTTGTAATATAAGTCAGCGGCTGCTGTATAGTCCTGCTCCACACCCTGGCCTTTATGATAACAAAGGCCAAGCTGAAGCTGACCTGACGCGTTTCCCGCCTCCGCGGCTATACGGTACAAATTAGCCGCGCCCGCAACATCCTTCTCAATACCAAGTCCATGCTGATTGCAAAAAGCAAGATGACAGATTGCTTCAAGATTTCCCTGTGCTGCCGCCAGACTATATAGATCGACGGCTTTTTCAAGATTTTTTTCTACACCTGCGCCAAGCTGATAAAAAACACCGAGTTCATTCTGCGCGTTGGCATTACCCTGATCCGCGGCTTTGCTGAACCACTGCGCCGCGTTGACATCGCTTTTTTCCGTGCCCAAACCTCCGGCGCAGCAAATACCCATCATAAATTGAGCTTCAGCATATCCAGATCCCGCAAGTTCTTTAAAGATTGAAAAAGCATCATTGAATCGTTTATTGTCAAATAGCCCTTTTCCTTCTTTGAATTTTTCTATCATTTGTTGTTCTGTCATATTTCCTCCGGTAATTACGGACAAACACGATCTCTCAAAGCCATATCAGCCATATAATCTTCTTCTAATTTTTTTAAGTCAACATACTGACTATTGGAAATTCCGTATTCCATTTTACAATAAATAAGATCCGGCGGATCGCTGTTATAATGTTTTATCTGCGCCATCCCCTTTTTAATTAATCCATTTACAATATTTTCAACTTCTTCTCTTTCCAGACTGAAATTTTTCTGAATAGATTTGAAACTTAATATTGTAGTTTCTTCATTTGCCGCCAAAGTTAAAATTTCTCTTTCAATCTTTGACAATTCATTAATACTCACCATAATAACCTCCTATTATTTTTTTCGCCCCTGTTTTTGAAGTGCGAATTTGATATTTTCTTTACAATCACTTTCTTCGCTGTCAAGCCTGCGATAGGCGCTGTTCCACGCGAAATTGCTGAGTTCGCTTTGTGTTCCGTCAAGAAAATGAAACGCTCTTGCCTCTTCATCTGTTATATCGCCTTCATCATAACGCATATACAAATCGCGTCTCTTCTTTGCGTACTCCAGCCGTTTATTGCATACTTTTACGGTTTCATCCCAGCGCTCAAGATTTTTATACGCTTCTGTCTGAATGTAAAGCCAGTATGAATCAATAATCAGGTCAATCTCGGTTGATTCATTTAACGCTTCTTCGCAAATATCTAAAATCCCCTTATAATCGTTTTTTGTTTCGCATAACGTCAGGCGTTCTCTGCGTTCATTATATTTTTCTTCCTTTTGTCTGCGGACAAGCGCTTTTTCTTTATTCCATTTTTCGTAAGCTTCCTGTACTTTTACAGACAGAGCCGCTTCTTCTTTTTCATCAAAAGTATCTTTATAAAGATAAGATAGTATTTGCGTATGATACGCTAATGCGGGTTTCCAGTCAGGTTTTAAGACCACAGCTTTTTCTATCGCTTTAAGAGCTTTATCGTAATAACACAGATCATCACCGTAGAAAACAGCCAGCGTGTACCATGCCGCCGCGCATTTAGTCGCTTTTTTCAGAATAATTGGGTAGAGGGTATACATTGCGTATCTTTTCCAATAACTGCCGTAAAAAGACGAAGGCTCCCCTTCTTTGCCAAAATTATAAAATTCCGCCCTCATATCGGGCTCGCTGTCAAGATCAGGTTCGTTATACGAAATATCCCAGTTCATTTTTTCCTCGGCTTCCTTAAGCGCGCAAGCGGCGTTCTTGTAGTCACCTAACACAGCGTAAGCCAGCGCAAGAATATCCCAAGCCTCACGCTCTTGCGGGAAAAGAGATACTATTTTTTTATTGACTTCAAGCGCGTCTGCCCAGCGCGCAAGATAACAGTATGAATTACTAAGCTTCAAAAGCCAAAACGGAGAGTCCTTGTACTCATCCTTTTTAAGAACATCTTTGCAAAGAGAAACAAGCTCATTCTGTCTGGACTGCTGCCAATACATTTGCGCCAGCTCTTCTGGCGTTTTACCTGTCTCATCGTAGTAGGAGTTATTCTTTTTTGCAGCCGCTTTTTTAGCCATAATATTCCCCTTATATCATGAATTATATCATTAAAAACATTAAGAAAAAATAGATAAAAAGCGTTAAAACATGGACTTTTGTTGCCTTGAGTAATATTTCAATTAATCAAAAATCGCTGTACCTATGCAAAAACATAGGCTCATTAGAAAAAAATCGTACAATGGGAAGCGGCAATAAAAGTTTATAAAAAAGCGCGATTTGCCGATACCATATTGATATTTTATGCGAAATAATTAAATTAGAGAGATATTACCCGTATGGGTTTATATAAATGTATGCGGGTACGTTTCAATAGGAAACGAAAACGCAAAGGAGTGTTTATGAAAAACACAGTAAAAATTAAAGCTATCCTGAAGATAGCAGGGATTATCACTCTTACAGCGATAATCGGGTTAATAATCACAGCTTGCGGCGGCGGCGGAAAGTTGAGCGGAAGATTTGAGCTGGATGATCGCCCCGGTTATTTCCGTACTTTTACAGGTAGTAATTGCACGTTTGAAGGACCTGGCTTCAAAGTCGATGGAACATTCACAACTTCCGGCGATGAACTCTCCATTACATCTGACGGAGATGTAACTGTATTTAAGTTTAAACTCAACGGTAATAAACTACAAATAGCGAATGTCAAAGCCAAACTCGAAGATCCTAATCAATGGCAAAACTTAACTAAAAAGTAGGTAAGGAAGAAATTAATCATAGAGTCACACAGAGTAAAGAGAAGATACTATAACTTAAAACTTTGTGTTACTCTGTGGTTTTTATAATTCCGTGATAACCTCTAAGCCCGTTGTATCCCATCATTTTATCAATCCAGCCCCAATGAATCAAATTCTTCATAATTCGATCTTGAAACTCCATCGCATTTATCAATTATTTTATCCAGCTTAGCAGGATCAGGACATTCCATTTTAGAAGTGATTGTAAGATTTTCTGCATCTCCAAAATCCACACCCGCTGGATCTTTACCCAGTTCATTCTCGATAGTTTCCCTTGCCATTGCCCAATAAAGTTTGCTGCTAAATATGTATCTTGCGTTTACTTTCTCACCCGGCTCATCCTGCGAATTATTTTCATCAGAATCAGAATCATCAAAAAGAATCAATAAATCAATTTTATCACTTTCTTTTGGTGTTAAATTAGCGTAAGAGTTTAATACATAATAAAAAACACTGAATCTTTCCTGCTTCCGAATTCCAAGCACCGCTCTTTTTTTTATTGTTAATAATTGGCGCGAATATTTATCTTTTTCAAATGCTATTTTATTAGAAAATATTTCATTGATTACGGATGACTCCGTTTCATCAATGACAAAACGCAATCCCATTCTTAAATCATTATCATCGAGATCGTATATTTCATTTTCCAAAGATGAAATCCCGTACTTAATCGCTTTTTGATTAAGCCTTATCGCACACTGAAGAAAATCAATGTACAATTTGATAAATCTTTTTCTTGTCATATTAACTCCTAATGAATTATATCATTAAAAACTTCCGAAAAATATAGAAAAAAAGCGTTAAAATATGGAAAATTGTTGCGTTAAGTAATATTTCTAAGTAATATTACGCTCTCAATCCATGCGCTGAGCAGCCAACGGGAAAGCCCTGACGGTTCTTAATTGAGACTGTCGCGGTCATTTAAAGGGCATTTAAAAGGCTTGAATTTATTTACGCGCTGTGGTAGCTCGCAAGACATTGATTTAATATAGCAGCATTAATTTTTCCTGTGTCGTATGTAACCGACAGGGCATTTCCGCCATCTGCCCAGCGCATGGACACGAAGATTTGTACTTTGTTATATTACATAACTACTCCTGGTAGATAAGTATTAATAAAACATTTTATTATCTACATTCCGCTCTTCGTTATTTTATAATAATAAAAAGTTGACCACTACTCGTATGCGACAGAGGCGGCAAGCAGGAAGCAAGGAAGAAAGAGAAAAAGTTTTCAAGCCTTTTAAAGATAACCCAGCCGGAAGTGGAAACGTGTGCAGGGGGAGGAATTTGACGACATTCCGCTTTGGTTATTTTTTAGATTCGCACTACGCGAGCAAGGAAGGGATTTCTTATCAGGATATTGAAGCTTACTGTAACGCGACACAAAACAGATTGACTATATATGAGGTGAATTTAATTAGGTAAATGTCAAGCTGGGCGGCATCGGAAATAAACAAAGCATACAAAGAAAATTACTAAGGTTAGTATTCGTCTCCTGTATCATTCATTTTAAATTTCGGAGCGGTTAAAATTACAGTGCAATTTAACACTGACGCAATCTTCTCAAGATCAGTGTTTGAAAATTTACCACTCTTCATCTTCCGTCCAAGATTTGAAGGCTTTACATCAAGCCGTCTAGCCAGCTCTGCTTCTGACATATTATCCCGCCGAACCAGTATGCTACGTATTTTTTCTTGTATTGTCAAAATATCCTCTCCTTTGTTATCAATATATTATATTCTCGTATCAAAACAATCAAATAATAAGATAAAAATATCAAATAATGATAAAAATATATAAGATTTTTATACTTTTATCCGATAATGTGAATAGAAGGGATTGGATGTCCATTTCCAACCCCTTCCATAATCAGCTAGGTTGTACAAGAGTGATGATAATACTGATTATGATAAAAATATCTGCCACTGTGTGAATGACAGCTCGCATCCAGTAGACTGCTTTTTCGATTTTGAGACGGGAGAGCAGTCTACGTAGTTTGTCCATAATGGACTTGATAAGCTTCTTCATAATATGCTCCTTTGTGCCTAGAATATAGATTGTTGTTTGCTGGGATTGAACAACGGGGTAGCCGCCCTCCGCCGCGGCTATATATATAGATTATCGGCAGAGATCGTTAGCTAACTTACAGAGTGCTATAGTTTTGTGTTTATTAAAAAGTATTAAAGAATAGCTAAAGTTTTATTAATTAATAAAATACAGGTTAATCAGTAACCCATATACTCAGGATTATAACGGCAAGCTAATAAACGATAATTATACTTATAATACCTAAACCGCTTATATCACTGTATATATAAATAATTACACCACCTAATATAGTTAATATTTACTTAGACTATACTATCGAATTACAAAAAATTACAGTGAATGTAAAATGTTTACTGGAGGGCATGTATGTCTTTTTTATTTCACTTAGAAGACTACGTTATGGTTAATGGAAAATTGATCTGTTGGGATGTTGAAAAAAGACAGGCGGTTGTAATTAAAGTAGAGCCCGATACAAAAGCGGATATAACCGAAGATGAATTAATAATACTCTTTGATAATATTAAGAAAAACAGATACAAGGAGATATGATAGATATATGGCAATCATAAAAGATGAAGATTGTATAAGGCGTAATGATGGTTCTTATGTGTGCTGGGATAGAGAGCAGGATAAATTAATATTTTTGCAAAAAAGAGAGGGCTCTTTTGAAGAATTAACCGCAGAAGAAGAAACTAAAAAACTCATGACAATTGTGGGTAATGCGTGCCATATATAGTTGCAGATCGACCAATGTTCTTAGTAAACTGTATTGAAAAAAGAGATTAAATAAACCGCGGGCGCAGATCAAATTTCTTAGTAAGAGCCCATAACATTTTTTGTGTAAAACGCAAAATATCTCATAAGGGAACTCTGTCCCCATAAATGAGCGCAAACTGGTTTAACGCCTCGCCCCAATTTCTTATCGGCATTGTCCACTTTTTTTTGATCCTTTGCAAGATCATAAAAATTAATTTCATCGCAGCTTCATTGTTAGGAAACGAAAGGCGGGTTTTTAGATTTTTTTGAAGAGTGTAATTTAGTGATTCTATCGCGTTAGTTGTATAAATCGCTTTACGAATTTCAGGTGAAAATTTCATAAACGGAATAACCTCATTCCAGCGATTTCTCCATGACCTGGAAATCATGGAATATTTTTTATCCCATTTCTCCGAGAAACGATCCAGCGCGGCAAGCGCGGCATCCTCAGACGGAGCTAAATAAATTTCTTTTAAATCAACGGTTACCGCTTTTCGATCTTTGTAAGGCACGTATTTCAATGAGCCGCGAACCATATGAACCATACAAAGTTGTACTTCTGTTTTTGGAAAAACTGTGTTAATGGCATCGGGAAATCCTGTAAGCCCGTCGACCGCGGCTATTAAAACATCTTTAACACCCCGGTTTTTCAGCTCGTTCAATATTCCCATCCAAAACTTAGATCCTTCGTTTTGCTCTATCCATAGCCCTAAAACCTCTTTTTGACCGTCTAAACCTATCGCCAGAGCCAAATAAATAGACTTTTTACTCACATGCCCTTCATCACGAATATTTACACGTAACGCGTCGAAGAACAGCACTGGGTAAAACGCTTCCAAAGGTCTGTTCCGCCATTCATCAACCAGCCCTTTCACTTCATCGGTTACACGGCTGATTAATTCGGGAGACACATCTACGTTATAAATTTCTTTTAGGTTTTCCTGTATCGCTTTGGTTGAAAGACCGAGGCCGTACATCGAAAGAATTTTTTCATCGAACCCGCGCCATTCTCTTTGGTGCTTCGGTACTATCAGCGGTTCGTAATCGCCGTTACGGTCTCTTGGAATCTCAATTTCCATCGGCCCCTGATCCGTCCGTAGGGTTTTTGATGACGCGCCGTTCCGGCGGTTCTCTGTTTCTTTTTCTCCCGCTTTACTTTTTTCATAACCGAGCTGCTCGGTCAGTTCCGTCTGCATTGCTCTTTCAATTAGAGCCTTGCTCAACTGCTTAATCAGGCCGTCTTGACCGTAAAAGTCGTCCGGTCCTTTGTACTCTTTCAGCAGTTCGTCCAATACTTCTTTGGTTATCGCCATACTATCCTCCTTGGTAGTATAGCGTTTTACACAAAATTTGTTATTAGCTCATATTTCGTTATTTGTAATTATTTCAGATTCATACTTTTTCGCTTCTTCCGGGTGCATATCTCTCACAAATTTATTTAATAGTGAATTTATCTGATTTATATCGATTGGTTTGGGTATAAAACCGTCAAAACCGTTATTCTCAAACATCTTGTCATTTCCTACCAGGGCATTTGCCGTCAGAGCTACAATAAATCCTGTGTAGCCTAGCTCCCGCAGTTTTTTGGTAGTTTCTATACCGTCCATTTTCGGCATCATGTGATCCATGAATATTACATCATACTTTTTTCCGTTTACTATTTTTTCAATCGCCGCAATGCCGGAGTCCGCCATTTCAACCTCAAGCTTATAGGATAAAAGTATTTCGCAGGCTACATAAAGATTTATCTCTACATCGTCAACAACCAATACGCTGCCGTAGGGCATCAGCTCTCTTGTTATTTCCTGCTTATTTTGTTTTTTATTTGTAAATGTAAAATTGCTTAACCGCTGCGCCAGTTCTTCCCCGATTGGCGAGTTATCAGATGATTGCTGCATTATCGTAACGGTAAATGTACTGCCTTTTCCAAATTCACTTTCTACGCTGATATCTCCTTCCATCATTTCCGCAATTCTTTTTATTATATTTAATCCAAGCCCTGTTCCTTCTATTGACCGGTTTGCCGCCATATTAAAACGCGCATACTCGCTGAATATTTTTTTTCTGTCTTCTTCTTTCATTCCCTGTCCCGTATCGCTTACGGAAAAAATAAGCATAATATTTTCGTTAATCATTATGTGTTTTACAGAGAGGTGAACCTGTCCTTTTTCTGTGTATTTAATCGCGTTAGAGAGAAGGTTATTAAGAATTTGTTTTATCCTTATTTCATCGCCGATAAGCGTCGACGGCAGATTTTTATCAACGGTTAATTTAAATTCGATAGGCTTTGATCCTATTCGTACAATGTTAAGCTGAATCGCGTCGTTAATTAAACTGGGCACATCATATTCAAACGGGGTTAACTCCATTTTTCCGGTTTCTATCTTTGTTAAATCCAGAATGTCATTGATTATCCCAAGAAGGTTAATTCCGGAACTATGTATTTTTTCATAAGCCGCCATTTGTCCGTCAGGCAGGTTTTCATTCTGCATTTCTATTTGAGTAATTCCCAGTATTGCGTTTAACGGCGTGCGAATTTCATGGGACATTGTCGCGAGGAAATTACTTTTCGACTGGTTTGCGGCTTCTGTCTTTATATTAGCGTCAATCAACCGCAGGTTTTGTTCCACAATGGCGTTTTCAGATCTGGCAATGAATATATTTAACACAATTAAAATAAAAAGAATTAAAAAAAGCATGCTGAAAAATAATATATTCATGGATTGATTAAGCGCGAATATGCCATACTGCGGATAGCTGATAACCGCGTACCACTCCATCTCCGGGATGGAACTGACAAGATACATTTTTTCGTTTTTGGTAAAAATCTTTTTCTCTCCGTCATAGAGCATTGCGGCTGTACTGATAATCTGTTCGCTTTCATCTGTGAAATATTCGTCAAGGTGTATTTTGTTATTTACAAGCTCAAAATTACTGGCGGATGTAATCTCGTGAAATTTGTTAAATGTATAAGCGGTAATATTAATTTCAAACTCCCTGTAGGCGTGGGCAATGAAATTCGAAAAATTTGTCAGGTCAATGGCTGTTCCAAGCATACCCAGAGGTTTTTTATTTTCTTCGTCAAATACAGGAGCGTTAACCCAAAGGTAGATCTGCCGCAAATTGGGATTATAATTAATATTAAAGTTATATTGCTCCGTATTATAAAGGGTTAAGTTATACCAGTAAGATTCAGGATCATCAGGATATACAACATATGGTTCATTACCGGTGGAATAAAAAATCTTGTCAATATCATTAATCCAGAAAATTACTCCCTGTTTAAAATGCCGCTCGTATAAATCAAATGTTTTTCCCGCCAATAGTTCCAAACTTTGATCGGAAGGGTTTTTAAAATATTCCCGGATAAAAGGAGAATCCGCCAGGTTAAGCACCAGCGACAATTCACTGTTTACCGCTGTAGCCAAACGAAGCCGTATTGTTTCTGACGCAAAAATGAGCTGTTGTTCAATATATAAACGGTTAGTTTGACGCGCGGAAAGTGTAAATGCCGTAATGGCTGTCAAAGAAATAACTAGAAAAAAGATACAGGAAAACAAAAGAAATGTCTTTTTTACAGGATGTTTAGATATTTTATCAGAGATAATTTCCATATTTTGACACCTTGCCGCAGAAATCGGAATATACTTA